>SMTZ1_10008690_pt1 | contig 10886 bp, 5 predicted proteins | sample DeeMarSWOR136_30_FD_25667 | JGI IMG/M metagenome (IMG submission 25667)
GTCCGGAAGATGCGAGCTCGAATCTGGTCGTGGGAGAGACTTGTAGCCCCCCGGGTTTCTGGTCGGGAACGCCACTCCATCAACACGATAAAGACCAACCTTCGTCCGGGGAATCGGATCACGAAGAAGTCTACTACCACCGGTTCAATTCGAAGAAGGGCAGCTCAGATCAATTTGGACCCTATGGCGTTCAACTCCTTATGGATGGGAAGGACCTGATGAAAGCCTATCTGATCGGGGAGAAGAGCATCTTCGCCATTCCGGGAGGCTGCCATCCTGTCGTCGCTTCCCCTGTTTCCGAACTCCTCTATTTATGGGGATTGGCTGGAAAGGGGGCAGCATTGATGATGAGGGATATCCCGGAGTTTGCCTACCTGAAATCCTTTGAGGAAATCTTTAAGACACTGGAAGGAGAGGAACCCAGAAAGATCCTTCCCCGGGATACGTTCGAAGCCCTTTGCGGCCCCTACTCTTTCACAGAAGCGCAAAAAGCTCTTCTATCTTTGATGCTGCAAGAAAAAGGATGGGACATTGGATAGGACTCTCAAGCCTGACTCACATCAGGAAATCATAGCCTCTCTGAAATCATTTTCCGTGGACATCCTGAAGATTTATCCCAAATCCTTCACTTCCAGAAACGGATTGCAATATGGATTGATCCGAACCGCTGAGGGGAAAAAATTTGCAGTCTCGGGGGAGAAAGACCTTGTCCTGGCAGATCCCTTTCAAGGGAAATGCTACCATCAAACATCCACACTGAAGATCTGTGACCTCTCTCATGAAAATACGAGCTGTCTCATGGAACGCTTCCCCTTCACTAAGCCTGTTTCCCTTCGGGAACATCCGATCACCATAGGAACCGGCGATCGATTGGGAGTCGCCACTCCCGGACATATCAGGGCCGTGTTTTAAGGAGGTTGTGGGGGATGCTGCGTGGGCTGTCTTCCAGGAGAACTACCGAGATGGTTATGGCGCAGATGGAGACCACCTGAAGTCCTTTGAAGAGATTAAAGACGCTCTCGAAGCCGGTGTTTCCATGGTCACCCTCGACCTCTCTGAAAAGTTAAACCCGGAAGCTTTCAAGTATCCCAAAGACCAGATGGAAGTTCATTTCAGGAGGGAAATTGATCAAGGAGATGCAAAGGTTCTTCTCCACCTCTTTCTTGATAAGGAATTCCGATTTAAGGGGCCTCATAGAGAGTTTTTCATCCGCTTTAATAAGGAGAGCGCAAAACGGAATATTCTTCTTTTTCATAAAGCGATCGACTTCACTGAAGAAGTCTACCAATTCATCTTCTCTCGGTTTGGAAACAGACATGCTGTCGATTTTGAGATTTCTGTCGACGAGACGCCTTTTCCGACCACTCCGGAGAATCATCTCTTTTTCATCATTGCCTTGAGTCACAGGGGAGTTCAAATTGATGCCCTTGCCCCGCGGTTTATTGGAGAATTCCAGAAGGCGATCGATTATCGAGGACCTTTGGAGGATTTCCGAAAGCAGTTCTACCAACATGTCCTCGTTGCCCAGGATTATGGGAATTACAAGATTTCCATTCATTCCGGAAGCGACAAATTCTCAGTCTTTCCTCATATGGGGGAATTGGCAAATGGAGGGCTCCATCTGAAAACGGCCGGGACGAGCTGGCTGGAGGCCATCCGTTTGATTGCCTCCGCTGCCCCCTCCCTTTACAGGGAAATGCATCGATGGGCTTTGCCTAAATTTAGAGAGGCTTCTAGCCTTTATCATGTCACAACAGACCTCAACCGGATTCCAAAGCTTGACGAACTTGAGGACCAGGAGCTACCCAGCTTATTAGACCAGGAGGATTCGAGACAGCTTCTGCATATCACCTATGGATACCTCCTTCATGCAAAAGATGGGAATGGAAAGCCTCTCTTTAGAGATCGTTTCTTCCAAATCTTGTCAGACTATGAGGAAGACTACTGGTCCCTCCTTGAGAAACACATTGGAAAACATTTGAATTCCCTTCGTGTGGATAAACGAGATTCTGACCCAGCTTCAGAACGACACACAACCAGACAAAAAATGGAGACCCCTCTTTCATAAAGAGGGTCAAAGGAGATTTGGAGAGATGAGGAGAAAAGTGATGAAAGCTCCAACACAAGAAGCCATCAACCAGATAGTAAACTCTGCTATTCCCGAGAGACTGTCTCTTGAGGAAAGACCCCCCATCCATGACGACCATGTGGCCCATATCCTTCAATTGACTCAAATGGGCCAGACCACTCTGGCAGCAGACCATCTCCTTTTCCCCGAGATCAATGGGGTCCTTTCAAAGACCATGGGCGGGGTCATCAGAGAACTCAATCTCCTTTTTACCCTGGCCAAACCCATCGGTTCTGAAACAGATGGATTTTTACAAAGGGTCATTCACCTGCGACTATATACCTACGAAGTTTTACTGGAAATGGCACTCAATTTCTATGGTCTTGAAAGTCGATGGCTCAATGAAGGAGAGAAGGCCGAGTCTATCCAATATATTCTCGTCGCTTTAGAAGAATGGGAAAACATAGAGCGAAGGGAAGGAGAATTCTCAATTGCTGCGGCGGTGATCAAAAAGTGGCTCGGCAAGATGAAAAGAGTCCAGAAGGGCAACAGCATGGTGGCCCAAACAGCTCTGCGGATTGAAGGTGTATTGGATTTTAAAGGGAACCTCCTGGTCGACTTCCTGAAGAGTGCTGAAAAGGAGATCAGGGGAAATATCTATTACCGGATGGTTAATGAGGGAAGATGCAAATTTGGAAATGATTATGCACTTGGTCTGAGATGGCTGAGACACCTCGGTTATGAGCAGGTCTCGACAAATCCTGTCCTTGCAGCCAGGGCCTATCAGGATGAACCTGCCCTGACGGAAATCTTTCGTGCCGAAGTGCAAAAACACCCCAATTTTAGAGAATGGTCCCTCAAGCCTTCGAAATATGCAGAGGAGATCACCCTCTTTGCTACGCTTCTGGCCCTCTGGGATAATCTCCAGGTGTTCCGACCAATCTTTTTCAATCTCCACGAGGCCTCTGGTGGAGGGGTGGTCAGTTTTCAACTCAATCCAAATGTGGCCCATCTCTTCGAGGAAAGTGTGCGCGACGTTTTCCTGGCTTTCTCCACTGCGGGAGAGCATATGGAGATCTACGATCAATATCTTCTGGCAGGCTATCGCATGGACGGGGACAAAGGAAGGCCCAACATGGTCATCAAGGTTGCAGCCACGACCCCCGTGGCCCGAACCATTACCCGTACGATCAATTCCTTTGGATTTGGCTCCAATATCACGGTCGATTATAGCGTCAGTCAGGAAGCCACTCTCCTTCTCGAAGAGATGGAAGGGATGGCAAGGGCGATTCGAAAAGGAATTCGCCCCACACAACTTTATATGACCAATATGGGTGGACGCCTGGAAAGCCATCTGAGAGAGGTGAAGCTAGAAGAGCTTTTTGACGAGTTGAAACGGAAGGTTGGTGAAGAGAAAGCGACCGGAAAGATTATGAGACTTTCAGAGGTAAATGGGACAAAAGATAAGGTCTCTAAGGCCAAGGCTTACGGGGAGAAGGTCTGGGCTGTTACACGGTTCGCCCATGGTCAGAAGAAGATCGACGATCCCATCTCTGAAGCCCTTGAGGGCGTCGCCTCCAGAGAAACGCTTCAAGGCTGGGAAGAGGTTATTGGAAAATCCGGAACCCTTGTGGCGAGAAGGGTCTGGGGGGTCTTCTTCTCGGATGCCAATCGAAATCGTTGGATCAAATATCTCATGAAGAAGAAAAGTCTCACGGAGGATCAGGCCGGTCTTGTCATGGACCGGATTCACTATCTCCCTGCTTCGAAGCGCAAACCCTTCGATACCTACTGGACCCTATCTTCTCATAACCTTGTCCACACAGAATTTCCTGACCATCAAGAGAATGTGAGGAAGATGGCTGAGGGATCCCAATTCGATTTAGAAGAATATAGCGAATCCATCTCACATACTTTTCCTGAAGGAATTCTGGAACAGCTTGGCCAGATGGAAGATTTCAGAAAGGCCTTTGAAATCAACCCTGAATTGCAGGAAGTCTTTAAAGAGGTAGGGATTTCCGAAGAGATGGGGCTGAAGGGCCTCATCCCCTCGGAATGGCCTGGATTCGGCCCGGTACAGAAAACACTTGACGAATTTAAGGCTGCTTACGATAATTTCCAGAACGAGATGGTCACCCTTTTACAGGATCTCACTCGAAAGAAGCGAAGATCGAAAGGTCAAATTAAAAGGAAGGAATGAGGAACTTCCAATGAAGATTTCCATCTGTAACGAACTATTTCAGGGATGGCCCCTTGAAAGGGTTTTCGATTACGCAGCCCAATTAGGTTACGACGGTGTTGAAATCGCCCCTTACACCCTGGCGGACTCTGTTACCGAAATCTCTCCATCGAGGCGAGAGGCCATCCGCCGTTCTGCAGAGAATAGTGGAATCGAGATCGTTGGGCTCCATTGGCTCCTGGTCAAACCGGAGGGTCTCTACATCAATCATCCGGATGAGTTTATCCGTATTAAGACCCAGGAATACATGGAGGCCCTTATCCATTTCTGTGCAGACATTGGAGGAAAGATTCTCGTTCACGGTTCTCCGCACCAGCGGACCGTCCAGGAAGGGTGGAACGTTGACGAGTCCTGGGAGTGGGCAAAAGAGACTTTTAGGGCGTGCCTTGAGACCGCCCGGAAAAGAAACGTGATTTACTGCATCGAACCGCTCTCGAGTACCAACACCAACTTCATCAACAGTGGTCAAGACGCGCTGCTCATGGTAAAAGAGGTCAGACACCCCAATTTTAAAATGATGTTCGACTGCCGCTGTGCGGCTGCTCAGGAGAAATCGATCACAGAGGCTCTGATCAGGGCCCTGGACTCAAGGATGCTCCGCCATATCCACGTCAATGACGCCAATGGCAGAGGACCCGGTTTTGGGAAAACGAAGTTTGCGCCCATTCTAAAGACCTTGGTCAAGAATGGCTATAAAGGTTTTATCTCGGTAGAGGTATTTGATTTCGAACCTGATCCCCAGACCATCGCCGGCCGCAGCATCGGTCTCCTCAGGGGAATCTTAGAAACACTGATTTAAAAAGGCAGAAATTAGTCACACCACCCTTGTTGTGACCTATACAGAAACATTGACAAGAAATCTATATGATATTAGTATTATATTTTGTTTTTTATCTATGAATGATAAGATAAAGCGTAGCTTTGTTTTTACACCAATTGATTCCAATTGATTCCAACTGACCCTATTTGGCCCAAAATAGATCCTGAATTCTTTTATGCCATTTCAATTGCGTTTTGGGTCATTCAAATCTATATAAAGATGATGCAATGAAAAATTCTTTTATTGTCAAATTATTCTCTGTTTTATTCATTTCGTTGATATCCCTCATATTATCTGATTTCTGTTTCGCTGCCCAAATCCAGCTAGTCTGGGATCCCAACACCGAACCTGATTTGGCAGGATATATGGTCTATTACGGTACAGATCCAGGGGTTTATGGGACTCCCATCCAGATCGGAAAAGATCCGAGCTACACCCTGACGGGTCTTACTCAGGGAACACGCTATTATATCAACATCACTGCTTACGATATTTACGGAGATGAAAGCGATTTAGATCCCTTGATTGAAGTGAATGGCCTTGCAATAGAGTCGCCAGGGACCGCTACGTTGGTTTCTCCCTCCGAGACGATCACAGATACCACGCCCACCTACACCTGGAATGCAGTCCCTGAATCAAGTTGGTATTGTCTTTGGGTCAATGATTCTACCGGTACTAAGATCAAGAAGTGGTACTCCGCTGTGGAGGCCGGCTGTCCGAATGGCACAGGCACCTGCTCAGTGATCCCCACCACTGAAGTGTTAGGCTCTTCCCAATGGTGGATCAAGAGTTCGAATAGTGCAGGTTACGGTCCTTGGAGTACAGGCATGAACTTCACTGTGCCCCCTTCGGGACAAACCACTTTAAGTTCACCCTCTGGGATGATTACAGATACTACGCCGACCTATACCTGGAACGCTGTTTCCGGGGCAACATGGTATCAATTATATGTCAATGATGCTCTGGGCAACAGAATCCAGCAGTGGTATCCAGCTGCAGATCTTGGCTGTCCCGACGGTACGGGCACCTGCTCTATTACACCTACCCTGGATGTGGCAGGCTCATGCCAGTGGTGGATCCAGACATACAACAGGATGGGTTACGGCCCCTGGAGTACTGCTGGATCGTTTGCAGCTCCAAATCCAGAAGCCCCTGGCGGTGCCACTCCAGTGTCACCCTCTGGGACGATTACAGATACCACGCCCACCTATACTTGGAGCGCTGTTTCCCGGGCAACGTGGTATCAATTATATGTCAATGATCCTACAGGCAATAAGATCCAGAAATGGTACGCAGCTGCAGATCTTGGCTGTCCTGATGGTACGGGTACGTGTTCGGTAACACCATCTACTGAATTGGCCTTAGGCTTATGCCAGTGGTGGATCCGCACATACAGCAGGGCTGGTTACGGCCCCTGGAGTGGTGGAAAACCCTTTACGATTCAAACTCCATTACCTCCATCCGCGACCACTCAGATATGGCCGTCCGGGAAGTTAACAGACACCACCCCCCCTTACATATGGATTGCAGTTGCTGGGACAACGTGGTATCAACTACACGTCAACGATTCTACGGGAAATAAAATCCAGAAGTGGTTCAGAGCATCCGAGGCTGGCTGTGAGACTGGGACAGGGACGTGTGCAGTGAAACCGACCACGGCCCTGGCTGCAGGGTCAGGCCAATGGTGGGTCCAGACCTACAACGGTGGAGGTTTTGGTCCTTGGAGCCTCCCGGGTAGGAGCTTTACCGTTTCACCTCCCGGTTCCCCTTAAATAACCATCAGCAATCATCTTGTCATTAGTCAGTTTGCCATCAGCTTCGTTCTGAATTCAACCTACATTTACAAAATCCGTTTTATTTCTCACGGAACAACTAAGAGAAATATTGCGAACGATATATGATTCGGATGAAGTTCGAGGCATCATCTTTAAGAATGATTCTGGTGCAGGGGAAACCTATCATTCTTATGTTTCTTTTGAAGGAAAAACCTTACTGTAGATCCTCAAACGGAGAGGAAATCATTCGATTTCTCCCTCGCAACCCATGTCTCTTTAATCGGACATTTTGTCGCAAATTTATCCTTCTGAAAGGCAATAATTAACACATTCAATTAGTTACGCATAAATGACAAAGTGGTTTTTATTTATTTTTTTTCATAATACGAAGAAAAACCTAATCAAACCATTTTTCATCAATTTAACCCCCCTTTATCTCATTTAACCCTCAAGGATTCGAAAACATGAAAACGACCCGCGTGGCATTCTTATTGCTGCTAGCCTCTATACTATCCCCTCCTAAAAACTATTTTTATGAGACATTTCAATCCGCGGAAATTTATCTTTGCTGTCTTTCCTATTTTACTGCTTCTATCCCTATACCAACCTGCATTAGGTGCTGATATAAAGTTGGCCTGGGACCCCAATACGGAGTCTGACCTGGCAGGATACAAGGTTTATTATGGACCCGCCTCAGGGACGTATGGGACTCCCCTCAATGTGGGAAATGTAACGACCTATACCTTGACAGGTCTTACCTACGGACAAACGTATTTTATCGCTGTCACGGCCTACGATACATCGGATAGAGAAAGCGGTTATTCAAATGAAGTAAGCGGAACGGCCAATGATTCTGAGACTGTCAGCACTCCCAGTGTGCTCAGCGGTCCAACAAGTGGCACCACTGGCACTTCCTACACTTATACAACCGGAGGCTCTTCTTCCAATCTTGGCCATTCCGTACAGTATCAATTCGATTGGAAAGGAGACGGAACAGATCTCTCCTCGTGGGGATCGACTTCACAGTCCAAGGCATGGAGTGTTGCCGGGACTTATAATGTTAGGTCGAGGGCTCGGTGCTCAACTCATACAACCGTAGTCTCAAACTGGTCTTCCTCTCTCACGGTAAGCATCAGCCTCCCCCCACAATCATATACAGTAACCACCAATCCTTCAGGCCGTCAGATTACTGTTGATAGTGTCAATTATACTGCACCCCGTACCTTCAGCTGGACTCCCGGTAGCAACCATACCCTCTCTGTCACGTCTCCTCAAAACGGATCTACGGGAACTCAATATGTCTATGCATCCTGGAGTGATGGAGGCGCACGGACCCATACGATCACTGCTCCATCTTCAGGGACAACTTACACAGCCAGTTTTACAACTCAGTACAGCTTAACGACCTCAGTGAGTCCTTCTGCTGGAGGGACAGTCAGCCCTTCAGGGACGAATTGGTATAACAGTGCGCAGAGCGTTTCAATCTCAGCCACAGCCAATGCAGGTTATACCTTCGCAAACTGGTCTGGAGATTTTTCGGGATCAACGAATCCCGCTTCTATAGGCATGAATGGCCCCAAAAATGTAGTGGCCAATTTCACGCAGAATCAATATACACTGGCTGTTAACATCAATCCTTCCGGTTCTGGATTGGTTTCAAAAAATCCCGATAAGTCCACTTATGTCTACGGGGAGCAGATAACCCTGACAGCCACAGCGAATTCTGGTTATACCTTTAGCAGTTGGAGCGGAGATATCACGGGGACAGGCAACCCCTTTAATCTGACAATCAACGGGAATAAAACAGTAACGGCAAATTTCTCTAACATACCTGAGACCATTTCTACTCCAACCGTCCCAAGCGGGCCAACGACTGGTACCACTGGAACTTCCTACACGTATACAACGGGAGGTGCCACTTCCAGTCTTGGCCACTCCGTACAATATCAATTCGACTGGAAAGGAGATGGAACGGATCTCTCCTCGTGGGGTTCTGCGACTCAATCTAAAACCTGGGCCGTCGCTGGGACTTATAATGTCAGGGCAAGGGCTCGGTGTTCGACGCATACGAGTGTGGTTTCATCCTGGTCAGGGGCCAGGTCAATCACTGTAAGTCTTGGCCCACAATCCTATACTGTCACTACCAATCCTTCAAATCCTTCGGCACACCAGATCACCGTTGATGACGTCAATTATACTGCCCCTCAGACCTTCAGTTGGACCCCTGGTTCCACTCATAAGCTCTCAGCTCCGTCTCCTCAGAATGGAACCTCGGGAACGCGTTATGTCTATTCTTCGTGGAGTGACGGAGGAGCACAAACACACTACATCACGGTTCCATCTTCGGGCACCACCTACACAGCCAATTTTACAACTCAGTATAGTTTGACGACCTCGGTGAGTCCTTCTGCTGGAGGGACAGTCAGCCCTTCAGGGACGAATTGGTATAACAGTGCGCAGAGCGTTTCAATCTCGGCCACAGCCAATGCAGGTTATACCTTCGCAAACTGGTCCGGAGATCTTTCGGGATCAACGAATCCCGTTTCTATCGGAATGAATGGTCCCAAAAATTTGGTGGCCAATTTTGAGACTATTTCTACTCCAACCGTCCCGAGTGGACCCACAACCGGGAATACCAATTCATCTAATAGCTACTCTACCGGAGGTTCCTCTTCAAATCTGGGTCATACCGTAGAGTATCAATTCGACTGGAAAGGGGACGGAACAGATCTCTCCTCGTGGGGGTCTGGGACACAATCTAAAACCTGGATCGCCGCTGGGACTTATAATGTCAGGGCAAGGGCTCGATGCATAACGCATACGAGTGTGGTTTCATCCTGGTCAGGCTCTATTTCGGTAACTATTTCTTCACCTCCAATTTCTCATACGGTCACCACCAATCCTTCAGGACTCGATATCAACGTTGATGGCGTCGATTATATTGCACCTCAGACCTTCAGCTGGACCCCTGGTTCTAGCCATACCCTTCATGCTTCTTCACCACAGCCTAGGAACCCGGCTTCTCGATATGTTTATGTTTCCTGGAGTGATGGGGGAGGACAGACTCATACAATTACTGCTTCATCTTCTAACAGCAATCATACCGCTGATTTTAAAAAACAGCATAAGTTTAAAGCGTCAGCTGAGCCCCCTGAAGGAGGAGCTATAACCGCGAATGGTACGGTGATCACTTCATCAGACTCCAACTATTATGATAGCGATCAAAATATTACTATTCTGGCAACTGCCAGTTCCGGCTATGGTTTTACAGGTTGGGAGGGAGATCTTTCAGGTACAACCAATCCTGTGTATGTCAACATGAGCGAACCCAAGACTGTGATCGCTCATTTTACTCCAATTCCTGGAGCAACCACTTTGGTCTCACCCTCCGGGACGATCTTCATCTCTGCCCCAACCTACACTTGGAATGCAGTCGCTGAATCAACCTGGTATTACCTTTGGGTGAATGATTCTACAGGCGCTAAGATTCAGCAGTGGTATACCGCTGCAGATGCGGGCTGTGCTTCTGGAACGGGCACCTGCTCCGCGACTCCAGCCATCGCTCTCACACCAGGCGCATGCCAATGGAAGGTACAGACGTACAGCAGCGGGGGCTATGGTCCCTGGAGCTCTCCCATGTCGTTTACGGTCTCGCCTCCAGGAGTAGCTACTTTGGCATCCCCTTCCGGGGAGATTGCAGATACGACACCCACCTATACGTGGAATGCTATTTCTGCGGCAACGTGGTATCACTTGTATGTCAACGATTCCACCGGCAATAAAGTCAACCAGTGGTACACTGCTGATGCCTGCGGCTGTGCTTCTGGCACTGGGTCCTGCTCGGTCACTCCGACTACCGAGGTGCTAGGCTCATGTGAGTGGTGGCTCCGAGCCTACAACAGTGCAGGCATGGGACCCTGGAGCGGGCCGCTTTCATTTACGACACCAATTCCACTGCCACCTTCTGAAGCGACCCTGCTATCC
>SMTZ1_10009623_pt1 | contig 10886 bp, 10 predicted proteins | sample DeeMarSWOR136_30_FD_25667 | JGI IMG/M metagenome (IMG submission 25667)
TCCCTAAATCGGTGCGCGTCCCTGTCGGTCAGAATGGGTGTTTTCATATGAGTCGAGTCCAACATCGCTTGCTTTGCAGCCAAACTGGAATTGCAGCTTGCAGTATTTCCAGCCTTTTAGCGGGCCAGTGACAATAATCAATTGACAAGATCAAATATTGAGTATCTATAGTAGCTAAGATACGACAAAGAGGACTAAAAAACAGTAAACACTTTTATTCTCCCATTGACAATTCTCCCGACCTGTTCTCCTATCTCTTGAGCGCAGGCAACTTTTTCCTCATCAGGCACGTCAACGTTAATGGTGTCGGTTGCCAAATCGATCTCTATGCTTCCTCCATGTCTCTCCGCAATCGACCGAATAACGTACAGCGACAACGCACGAAGTCTGGACTTTTCGCTTGTTGACCATACATAATGTTCAGGTCGACCTTTTTCATCATCCCGGCTTAGTTGGTCTGATGCGTTGCTGTAAGTCTCGTGTTTCATAGTGGAAATCCTTTCAGTGAAATTCAGAAACCAAAGATCAAGATTCCTATCAAAAGATTGGTAGCTCCGGGATCAGCGAGCCTTGTTAGCGGCACGTTAATGTCTTCTTTCCCTTGGTCTGTCAACATTTGACCTATGAAACCGGCCTAAGTAACCAAAGGATCAGCAAAATAGATACAGGGTGTAGATTTCCAATCTTTTTGGGGGTATTAAGCCAAGCATGGCTTATATTCTGTGCGCATGTGCTTGTTCCGCCTATCACCTCCTTTGGCATTGATGGGATGCAGTGAGATCATTTGTGCAATTGCGTGATTTAGTACCTTCCTTTTATCTAAGTCCCTATATGTGCGGTTCCCGGGAACCGCAGAGCATGCAGGCTATGAGAGTGTACGGGTTGATTTTTCAGCCCTCAGGGGTTTGGAGGACACCACATAGGCACGGCACACAATATTGTCTAAGTTTATTTAATATTCACTGTGCCTGTGAATGCAACACCAATTAATTACCCGGGGAATACTAGGCTAAACCTGTGGGGCACATAACGTTATAGTAAACGTTAGATGAAAAGGGGGCTTACGTAATACGCGTAACCGTTAGGCAAGGATGACAGCAGAAGAAAAGCCCCCTGCGTGGGCAGTCGCTGGGGGCTTAGAAAGGAGGAGAAAGAGAAGTAAGGTTAAGAACAGGAGTAAAGTTAGGCTGAATCGCAGATATTGTGGTTGGTATGGCCGCGCCTCGGTTATAAGTATCTCTTGCCAATATTGCCGCTTTTGGAAATGTGAGGATATTAGAACCATATCAAAACACCAATCAGCCAGCCCAAAACCATAAAACCCCACCTCTTTTTCCGAGAAACGGGGTCTCCGTGTTCAATTCATGCCAGCCCATTAGTTAGGGTAAACGGATTGTGGTAAGATTTCAGGGGAGGCTATCACAAAGCGTTACTGGTGTTGGGAAGTTGAAACAAAGAATCGGAGCAAGTCCTGGGCAAGAGCATCTTGACAAGCCACGTATTTTGAAAGTAAAAATGCTCATTTGAAACACTCAAGAATCCCGTAAAGGAGATGCAAAATTGAAGGTCCTGATAAGTGACAAGCTGGCAGACATCGGCATCAAGATGTTCGAAGAAGCCGAGGGTATTGACGTTGACGTGAAAGTCGGCCTTGCGCCGGAGGAGCTAAAGGCCATCATAAAAGACTACGAGGCATTGGTCATAAGGAGTGCCACGAAGGTGACCGAGGACCTCCTCAACGCGGCCACCCGGCTAAAAGTGATAGGGCGGGCCGGTATCGGGCTTGATAATGTAGACATTCCGGCAGCCACTAAACGAGGCGTCGCCGTCATGAACACACCGGGTGGGAATGTGGTGACCACGGCTGAGCATACCATTGCCATGATACTCGCCCTTTCGCGGAATATCCCTCAGGGTACGGCATCCTTGAAGGCTGGTAAGTGGGAAAAGAAGAACCTGCAGGGCAGAGAGATCTTTAACAAAATCTTGGGGCTGGTTGGCTATGGGCGCATCGGCAGCATTGTGGCTAACCGGGCCCGGGGACTCAAGATGCAGCTCATCGTACACGACCCCTATGCAAACAAGGAACTGGTGGAGCAAGCGGGTTTTGAGCTGGTTTCTTTGGAAGAACTTTACAAGCGTTCGGACTATATCACCATTCATGTACCCAAGTTAAAAGACACCATCAACCTGATCGACAAAAAAGCCTTCGACCAAATGAAGCCGGGCGTAATGATCATCAACTGCGCCCGGGGCGGTATCCTGAATGAAAAAGATTTGGCCGATGCCCTCAGGTCTGGAAAAGTGGCAGGTGCTGCCCTGGATGTCTTTGAAACTGAGCCTCCAGATGCCTCCCCTCTCTTCGAGCTCGACAATGTGATTTGCACGCCCCATTTGGGGGCCTCTACGGCTGAGGCCCAGACGAATGTAACAGTGGCGGTGGCCGAACAGATCATCAATTACCTCCAGACCGGCACGATCATCAATGCCGTCAATGTCCCATCAGTAACCGGAGAATTGTTGGTTAAACTCCAGCCATATTTGACCCTGGCTGAACGCATGGGTTGTCTCCAGGCCCAGCTCGCTAAAGGCGCTATAAAGGCAGTTACATTAGAATATCTGGGAGATTTTCTGGGCCTTGACATGGCTCCTGTTACCACGGCCGCCTTAAAAGGGTTGCTCACGCCATTTGTCAAAGATGAAGTCAATTTCGTGAATGCCCCCGTGATCGCCAAGGAAAGGGGAATCAAGGTCATCGAGTCGCGCAGTGTGGAGGCCGAAGATTTTACCAATCTCATTACGATTCAGGCAACGGGCCCTGAGGGGTCTAACACAATTTCCGGCACGATATTTGGCAAACGCGAACCGAGGATTGTCCGGGTCAACGCCTTCAGACTAGAGGTCGTTCCCGAAGGTCACCTCATTTTCATCCATAACTTGGACAAACCGGGTGCCATTGGCAGCATCGGTACCGTGCTCGGGCAACACAACATCAATATTGGCCGGATGCATGTGGGTCAGGAAAAGGATGATCTGCGGAATGTGATCCTGCTGGTTACAGATACGCCTGCCCCACCCGAGACGCTGAAGGAGCTGCGAGCCCTTCCATTAGTCAAATCAGTAACCCCTCTGGAGCTGTAATTAAAGATGCGAGGTCATAAAATCGCTTGGCGATCTTGTGTAGATAACCCGCTGACCACGTACCAGCACCTTGACAATATTGTGTACAGAACGTATAAATATAGAGACGTTTCAAGATAATGTTTTGAATGTGCAACGCTCACATAAGGGAGGAAACCATGGCAGAGGAAGAAAAGGGGTTCGTTATAAAGGACAAACGGACATTTTCCCCGGAAACGGGAGAACGCAGGACTGAGGAACCACAGAAACCCGAAGAGGAAAAGGGGGAAAAGGAGGCGGAAAGGGAAGCACCAGGCGAGGAGACACAGCTTCCTGAAGTCAATTTTTCCACATTTATCTTTTCTCTCAGTTCCTCAGCCCTTCTTCATTTTGGTGAGATACCCGACCCTTCAAGCGGCACTAACAAAAAGAATCTGGCTATGGCGAAACATACCATTGATATCCTAGGCATGCTGGAAGAAAAGACAAGGGGAAATCTGACTCGTGATGAGGAACAGCTTTTCAAGAGCATCCTGTACGACCTGAGGATGCGTTATGTAAAAGAGACGGAATAGGACAGAATATTAAGGGATTGGGGAATAAGGAGGAATACTCATGTGTTCGAACAAACCCGATAAGACAAGTACGTGGCGCCTTCCCGTTGTGGCGGTGGTACTGGTCTCCATACTAGCAGGCATCTTATTGGCCGGTGGTTTCAACATCACCCAGGATACTTCAGCTTCGAATCCATCTTCAACCGTCATGGTTCCAGCCAGTTTTACGGATATAGCCATGGCGGTGAGTCCGGCTGTCGTAAATATTCGAACTGAAAAAATCATTACGGGGGGCGGACCGGTATTCAGGCATTTCCAAAGCCCCTTTGGAAAAGACGACCCCTTTCGCGACTTCTTTGAAAGGTTTTTCGGAGACATACCACAACAGCGCGAATTTAGACAGCGAAGCCTTGGTTCGGGATTTTTCATTGATCAAGAGGGCTATATCGTCACCAACAATCACGTTACTGAGAATGCCGACAAGATCAAGGTAAAATTGACGAATGGCAAGGAGTACGACGCAGAGATCGTCGGCCGAGACGCCAAGACCGACATTGCCTTGATCAAGGTAAAGTCCTGGCGAGATTTTCGGCCGGTGAAGTGGGGTGACTCGGATGCCCTGAAAGTGGGTGAATGGGTTGTGGCTATCGGAAGCCCTTTTGGGCTGGAACACACAGTAACGGCCGGTATTGTGAGCGCCAAGGGCCGAGTGATCGGCTCCGGACCGTATGATGATTTTATCCAGACCGATGCCTCCATCAATCCTGGAAACAGCGGTGGGCCGCTTATCAACATGAAAGGAGAAGTGGTAGGTATCAATACAGCCATTGTTTCCAGAAGCGGCGGTAATGTGGGGATTGGTTTTGCCATTCCAATCAACCTGGCCCGCGGGATCATGAAGCAGCTCAAGGACTCCGGTACGGTTACGCGAGGCTGGCTTGGTGTGAGCATCCAAGACCTCACTCCAGAGCTTGCCGAGTATTATGGCGTCAAAGATGGCAAGGGTGCATTGATAGGGGAAGTTTTCGAGGGAGATCCGGCCGACAAAGCGGGCATTAAGCCAAAGGATGTGATCATTGAGGTGGATGGGGCCAAGATTGAGGACAGTCGGGACCTGTCCCAAAAGATTGCGGAGATCCCAGTGGGGGAAAAGATTAGCATCAAGGTAGTGAGAGGTGGAAAGGAACACACCTTTCGAGTAAATATTGTCAAGCGCACGGATGACAAAGAAAGCCTTGCCCTGAAACAGCCCATGGAAGAGACCGATCTGGGCATGACAGTCTCCAGCCTGACAAGAGAGCTTGCCAGGGGACTCAATATCTCAGAGACCGAAGGCGTTGTGGTTGTGAGTGTGGAGCAGAATGGGCCGGCTGACAAGGCTGATGTCCAAGAAGGGGACCTTATCCTGGAGATAGATCACAAGCCTATAAAGACCCTTGAAGATTATCAGTTACAGATTGAAAAAGTGAAAAAAGGCGAGACTATTTCTCTACTGGTTAAGAGAAAAAGAGGTTTCTTGGCTCTTAACATAACCAAATAGGTATGAGTACACTGGTCATTCCATCACCTGCCAAGATCAATCTCTTTCTAAAGGTGGTTGGAAGACGGCCAGACGGATACCACGAAATCATAACTCTGCTCTCCCGGATCGGTCTCTTTGATACCGTCGTACTGGCCTTTGATCAACCGTCCATAAGCGTCGACTGCTCTCACCCCAGGGTACCGGAAGACAGAAGCAACTTGGCGTATCAGGCAGCTTCACTTTTTTTTGAGGCCCTGTCAACTCACGATGGCGTGGCTATTTATATTGACAAGGTTATACCTGTGGCTGCGGGCCTTGGTGGTGGCAGCAGCAATGCCGCTGCCGTGCTGATGGGACTGAACCAGCACTATGGGCTTCCGTTTAAGGGTGGGGAACTTATGGAGATCGCCCTTAAGGTTGGAGCCGATGTCCCCTTCTTCTTGTTTAGGCATGTGGCTGTTGCACGTGGGATTGGGGAGAATTTGCAGGCGTACGACGAGGTGCCGCCGCTCTCTGTAGTCTTGGTGTGCCCGAGATTTGAGGTGCCTACGGCATGGGTTTACAAGAACTTGAATTTAAGATTGACAAATGGGAGGGGGGAATTCATAATATATAAGTTTGATCAGGGCCTTTCCAGTATTAAAGATTTTTTGTTCAATGATTTGGAGCAAGTAACCATCACAAAGTTTCCGGAGATAAAGACAATCAAGGAGGCCCTGCTCGACGTCGGTGCCCAAACAGCGCTCATGTCCGGGAGCGGGCCAAGTGTGTTTGGTCTGTTCAAGGATTCGCAGCAGGCCACGCAGGCGATTCAGAGGATAAGACACCGTGGAAAATGGGAAACATTTCTGGTGGAGTTATTGCTTCCGTGATAAGCGTGCTGGGGTGTCGTCAAGTGGTAAGACACAGGATTTTGGTTCCTGCATTCGGAGGTTCGAATCCTCCCACCCCAGCCAAAGAACTTTGTGGCTTCGCCCCAATTAAGGTTAGAGGAGCATCCACCTGCAGCGGCCCGCCCTGCCCGCCCTGGCGCCACAGAAGTTGGACCATACCCAAGGGAAAAACCCGGTCTGGGCCAGGGGCGCGACAGCAAAACAGGACCAGGTACCAATCAAGAACCCGGTCTGGGCCAGGGACTTGTGGATTGCCTTAAGCGATTACCGCATAGACACCTATGATTTAATAAGTTATAGAAATCCCGAGACGCGTGGAGTGACTTATGCATAGCCTTGTTCTGTTTGCTGGAAACTCTAATCTCGAATTAGCCCAGGCTATTTGCCCTCACATCGGTATTAAGCTGGGTGATGCGGAGGTAAGAACATTTAGTGATGGTGAAATTCGGCTAGAAATCAAGGAAAACGTGCGAGGCAAGGACGTTTTTGTTTTGCAGTCCACATGCTCCCCTGTAAATGACCATTTGGTGGAACTGTTGCTGATGATCGATGCCTTCAAGCGCTCATCAGCGCAGAGGATCACGGTAGTCATTCCTTACTACGGGTATGCTCGGCAGGACAAGAAGGTGACACCCCGTGTGCCTATTAGTGCAAAACTGGTGGCTGACCTCATTACAACTGCCGGCGCTAAACGTTTGATTACCATGGATCTCCATGCCGGCCAAATCCAGGGTTTTTTCAATATTCCCGTGGACAACCTCTTTGCGGCTCCGGTTCTATTGGAGTATATCAAAGAAAATTTGAAAAACGACGCGGTCATCGTTTCTCCGGACGCAGGGGGCGTGGAAAGGGCCCGGGCCTTTGCCAAGCGCCTTGATACCCAGCTGGCGATTATTGATAAACGACGACCAGCGCCCAACATGGCCCAGGCCATGAATGTGGTGGGCGATGTTGAAGGTAGGAGAACCGTTATTTTAGATGATATGGTGGACACCGGAGGGACCCTCTGCCAAGCAGCTGCGGCCTTGAAAGAACACGGCGCTTTGGAGGTCCATGCTTGCTGTGCTCATCCTGTCCTGTCAGGTCCGGCTATAGAGCGGATTAGTGATTCGGAGATTCAAACCCTTGTGGTGACCGATACGATCCCTCTGAGTGAAAAGGCCAAAGGGTGTGAAAAGATACGCGTATTGTCCGTCTCCAAGCTCTTGGCAGAGGCGATTCATCGCTGCCATACCGGCAGTTCGGTCAGCTCCCTGTTCGTATAGCCGCGTCATTGTTAATCGTAATAGTTCACCGCCGATTGCGCAGCCGCCGACTTCGCCATCCGCCATAGGCTATGGCCGACGGCGGATGGCGAAGTCGGCGGCTACGACGGCTGAAAACGCTGAGACAACCTCAGCGATCCCTGCCAGCCATTGCCACCCAGGGCTGCACTGAAGCTGCCCGGTGTGCCTGGCGATGGCAGGCGGGTCCCCGTTCTCAGCGGTGAATAGAATATGGTCAACGGTCACCGTACATCTAACAACGCAATCAAGGAGGAAGCTCATTGGAAATCTTTGATCTCAAGACCACTCAACGAAATACCTTCGGCAAGGGCTCGGCCCGGGCACTTAGACGGCAAGGCCTTATCCCAGCAGTGCTCTACGGCCCAAAAAGAGACTCCGTGCCCCTTACTATCTCCCCGCTCGATCTGGATAAGATCTACAAGGATAGCGGAAGTGAACGGGTGATTCTAAACCTTAAGATTGAGAACGGCGGCACCCAGAAAGCTACAGTGGTGGTGAAAGAGGTGCAGGCTTCTCCTGTGACTGGGCAATATCTTCATATCGATTTTTACGAAATATCTTTGAATGAGGAAATTGTAGTGAATGTGCCGGTCGAGGTCACGGGGAGGTCAAAAGGCGTTGAGCGCGGAGGCTTTTTACAAGTGGTGCGCCATGAACTGGAGATATCGTGTCTTCCTACAGATATGCCTGATAAGATCGAAATTGATGTGACAAGTCTCGACATCGGGGACTCCATTCACATTGGAGAAGTTAACCTGGGGGATAAGGTGAAGCTGTTGGCTGACACCGGCCTTACCGTGGCCACAGTAGTGCCACCTACTGTGGAGGAAGAAGAGGTTCCTGAAGAGGAACTAGAAGAGGTTGAAGAGACCCCAGCTGAGGAGGCCGAAGCTGGAGGGGAAACGGCCAAAAGTAGCGTTTAGATGCCGAAGGATCGGTTTCGCCTGATCGTAGGTTTAGGAAACCCCGGGGAGGCATACCGCCTGACCCGGCATAACATTGGGTTTATGGTCGTTGATCGGCTGGCCCACAGGCACCGGATATTGGTGCAAAAACGGCGCTTTGGCGCCGTTTTTGGTCTTGGCAGAGTGGACGGGCGATCCGTGATTCTGGCCAAGCCCATGACCTTTATGAATATGAGCGGGGCGGCGGTTCAGAACCTGGCCCATTTTTTCAACTTGGATACACAAGACCTTTTAGTGATTCACGACGACATCGACCTTGACTTTGGAAAAATAAAAATCAAGCAAAAAGGAGGGGATGGAGGACATAATGGTCTAAAGTCTCTAATAGCAGCCTTTGATAGCGGCGTATTTGCCCGCGTTCGTATTGGCATTGGCCGTCCGGACGCCAAGCAAGAGGTGAAAGGATATGTGCTGAGCAGATTCGACTCCCGACAGGAGGCCGTCTTGGATGAAGTAATCACCATTGCACAAGATGCAGTGGAGACAATCGTGTTGAAAGGCTTAACAGAGGGGATGAACCGTTTTAGCAGGAAGGAAATTGGACTAGAGGGCCAAATACGAAAATGTGGGTTTTGAGTTGATTCTTGGGGAAAGAAATGGTATTATGTTTTTTGTATTGAATCTACACGGACTCTATATCTTAAGGAAACGGTTTATTCCATATGTTTAAAGTTGGAGATCTAGCAGTTTATCCGGCCCAGGGCGTCGGGCGCATCGAGGCGATCGAGACGCGAAAGATCGTAGGGCAAGAGCAAGATTTTTATATCATGAAGATCCTCGAAAACAACATGACCATCATGATACCTGTGAATAACGTGGAGTCAGTGGGTGTGCGGGATATCATCGATGATGATGAGGTAGCAAAAGTCTATGCTATCATGAAGAAACGAGATATTCCAGCGGACAATCAGACCTGGAACCGTCGGTACCGTGAGTACATGGAAAAGATTAGGACGGGATCAGTCTATGAGGTAGCGGAGGTTCTCAGGGACCTTTACCTGCTGAAGGTAGATAAAGAGCTCTCTTTTGGTGAACGTAAAATGCTTGACACTGCACAAAGTCTCCTGCTCAAAGAACTCTCCATTGCTAAGAAAACCGATGAGGGTACTATCATGTCCGATATAAAGGCCATATTCAACCTGGAATAATGAGGCCTTGCCCCTGACGTGCTGGGCTTCGCTTCGCGGGCTTACGCACCCAGTAAGGAATATAAGTATTTTTTTATAGCTCCCCTCCTTGACCCCGTCCTAAGCGACAGGGGTTGTGTTTTGCGGCAGCGTTTCAGATCCGGGGAGCGAGCCGGTCATGAGGCGTGCCTGTTCTTAGTTTTACCACAACTGAATCAGAGGCTGGTCACCGGCTCGATACGGTCATCGTTGCGCGCTTGCCTACCATCTCCCGCTCCCGCGCCAGCCGGTTGATTCGTACCGGTCACATCACAGTCAATGGTCTCATCAAGAAACCCGGATATCTAACCAGGCGTGGCGATATTATCCGATCTGAGATCCCTTCCCCAGAGCCCATCACATGTAGGCCTGAGGCAATCTCTCTTTCTATTCTGCACGAAGACCGGGATGTAATCGTTTTGAACAAACCTCCCGGGTTTGTGGTTCATCCTGGGGCTGGACACAATAGCAGGACCCTTGTGAATGCGTTGCTCTCTCACTGTCCGGATCTTGAAGGGGTTGGCGGCAGGATTCGCCCAGGCATCGTCCATCGTCTTGACAAGGATACCTCTGGCGCCCTGGTGGTGGCGAAGAACTACATGGCCCACGAGAGCCTAAGCGCCCAATTCAAGATGCGGCAGGTTCGCAAGGTATACCTGGCTCTCGTTTACGGGGAGGTCAAGCTACCGGTAGGGGTGATTGACTTTCCTATAGGGCGTCATCCAACAGATCGAAAGAAGATGTCTACACAGAGCGGTCGGGGTCGGCCGACAGAGACCCGCTGGAAGGTCAAAGAGGCGTTTTCTGGCGTGACACTCCTTGAAATCGATTTGAGGACCGGGCGCACCCACCAGGTTCGTGTTCACTGCGCGGCCATAGGCCATCCAGTAGTTGGAGACGCCACATACGGAGGAAAAAGAAGGTGGAAGGACCTTGCCCCGGGGCCTATGCAAGATATCCTTGGGACGATACGCCGGCAGATGCTCCACGCCTGGCAGCTTAGCTTTGTGCATCCCCGCAAGGGTCAATGGATGAACTTTGAATCCCCTCTACCGAAGGACATCGCCTCGGTGCTGGAATCCCTGCGTGTCCTTGGCCCGGAAGTCAGTTCTTGACCCCTTGACATCCTGAACGTTTGGCATCTTTCGTGCATGGAAAAGTCCGCGAATTGGTCAAATTGGTATTGAATTTGTGACACTGCGTGCTACAAGAGCTACATTAATGGGGAAAAAGTTATGTGCCTCGCCATACCTGCAAAAGTAACAAAAATCGACGCCAATATGGCCAAAATCGGGGTTGGCGGCGTGACACGTTCTGTATCTCTAATGCTCGTTACTGATGTGGCTGTGGGAGATTACATAATTGTTCATGCGGGATTTG
>SMTZ1_10007553_pt1 | contig 10884 bp, 8 predicted proteins | sample DeeMarSWOR136_30_FD_25667 | JGI IMG/M metagenome (IMG submission 25667)
AAGTATTTCAGGAGGAGCCTGATAGGTTCGATCTTGTCATCACTGACCAGGTTATGCCAAATATGACTGGTACACAGTTGGCCGGAAAGCTCATCTCGATTAGACCCGATATTCCAGTAATTCTATGCTCGGGATTTCCTGAGAACGTCTGTCCTGAGGAGCTCGAGAGCATAGGTATAAAGGAGTTTATCGCCAAGCCCATCGGCAAGCAGGAGATAGCCACAATTATTCGGAAGGTATTGGACAAAAGCAGCGTAACGGCGTGAATTTGACGTATCTCCCTATCCTTCCAAGTCCAATCTACTAATTACTACCTGCCTTTTCCTGGTTGTCGCTATTGTTATCATAAAACATGATGATCGTTTAGTACCAAGTTATGTGTGTATCCGTCAGGCTCTTTCAATTGTCCATTGAGGGGTGTCCTATGATAAGGCTCGCATGCTTCTGGGGAGTATAAAAAAAGCTGCAAGTATGCTAAATAATCCCAAAGTACCCTATGTTATGAACCGATATGTTATGAACCGATAAAATTGTTAGGATGCGATATGATAGCAGAAAGCTTGACCATACAAGTGCTACACATTATCTCTTTAGCCCTAAAACCGGTTCAGCGGTGGGAAGCTGCCAGGAGGCCGTTAAGTCCTGACTCCGCAGCCATGACGTGGTTAACAGTGTTTGCGGTGGTTGCTCTAATCATAGCGGTCATACTGTTGTTCTGGGTATTTGCCAATCACAGACGCTCTGAGAATCGCCTTAATCTGAGGATTACCGAATTGACAATCACCAACGTAAAGCTACAGCAGGAGAACAACAAATTAACAGCCACCAATGAAAAGCTACGGCAAGAGAACGCTGAACTCTATCGAAAACAAGTAGAGGTCCTGGAAAACATAGTACACGAGGAAACACCAAGGAATTAAATCCCAGCGTTAAACCCTCAAGAAATCAAAGCCTTGAGTGAGTTTAGCAAACACCTGCGGTAGCTATGGTTCTGGCCGATGGGAATAAAGAGATAAGAAAACTGTATTTCCAGCAGAGTTGATATTCTGCCAAACAATCAAAATCCAGACTTACAATCACCTCGATAAGGTCTTCAAGGAGCTATGTAGTTTCATCTCGCTCTGTCACCGGCAGCGATTTCAACCCACTATCCAGCACTAATGAGCAATAGAATTATTTAAAATTTCATCTGCTTCTGCAGGCAAGGGCTTTTGCATAGGCTTGAGATCCAATGGTAGAAAGACCGTAAAAGTAGTGCCCTGGCCTACCTCACTTGCAACCTCAATTCTCCCGCTGTGCATCATGACGATTTTGTGAACAATAGCAAGCCCTAAACCTGTACCCTGAATCTCTTTATCGCGTTGGTTTACACGGTAGAAGCACTCAAATATTTTCGGAAGAGCCTCTTTAGGTATGCCTATACCTGTATCGCTGATTCTTATAACCAATTCTTCGTTCTGGCGTTGAACATTAATAGAGACCCGGCCATTTTCAGGCGTGAATTTAACCGCGTTACTAACCAAATTTGTTAGAACCTGATTAACTTTAGCGCGGTCAAATTTTGCAACAGACAGGTCCTCCGCAATCTCTAATATTAGCTCAACCTCGTTTTTCTTTGCATAAAGAGCCATTGTTTCGTGAACCTCTGAGACAACTTCCTTTATGTCGTTATTCTGTATATCCAACGTCATTCTGTCGGCTTCAAATTTCTGGAAATCCAGGACATCATTAATCAGAGCGCCGAGTCTTTCTGCATTCCTTATTGCGATGTTCAAGTACTTCTTTTGTTTGTTATTAAGCCTGCCAGCCATACCGTCGAAGACAATAGCGACTCCTTCTTTCATAGCAGCCAAGGATGTCCGCAATTCATGCGCGACTGTGGATATAAATCCTGATTTCGCAGCTATCATTTTATTGACTTTATCTTCCGCCTTTTTCTGTTCAGTAATGTCACTAAGGGCAACGATCACGTGCCTGCAACCATTTATTATTACTTGTTCAGCACTCATACGGAACCAGGGCATAATCTCTTTGTTGTCAACTTTAAGTGTAGTATGAATTTCAACATTGCGAACAGATTGTCCGGAATCGAATACAGCTTTTATTGATTTTGGGAGTAGACAATCTTTACAGGCCGGGCTATAAATGTAATCCTTTACATTCTCATTGCTGATACTGTTAATACAACACAGAGCACCGCCTATTTGCCGATTAATAATTTGTTGATATTCTTTCTTCACTATTTGCTTGATAGTATTGTTGACGCGGGTTACTTTCATATTCCCATCGACTAACAGCATACCAACAGGTGTAGCATCAAATATCGCCTCCAGATTCTTTTGTTTTCTATCAAGTGCTTCCCTCATTTCCTTGCAATTGATGGCATTTTCGATTGTTCTTGGAATAGATCTAAGATAAATTCGTTCGAAGTCTTTTGTAATATAATCGTAAGCACCTCCCTTCCAAGCTCTGATAGCCACTTCTTCGTCACCGGATCCGGTAACAACTATAATTGGGATATCCTTTACCGAATCCAGTATATCGAGTGCTGTTCCATCCCCAAGTGAGTAATCAGCAACTATACTATCAAACTGCTCAGAAGCCAATATATTTTGAGCTTGTGAAACAGACGCTGCTACTGTGCAATCATACGGAAGCTTTTCATCTTTTACAAAGCGCATAAAAGCCATCTGGTCAAGCTTGTCGTCTTCGATCAGCAAAATCTTTTTTCTCGTATCTTCCATAACCTTACCATTAATCCGGTAATTCACTTAAACTCCAACACAACTCGATTGCCCTGATTATCAGACATCAGCAGGATACCCAACGTGCCGATTCAATTCTCTGCTGTATAATATTTTGTGAGATCTGGATAGCGGCCCTGCCTTGCTTTTTTCGCTTACTTTTTCATCCTGCTCAGTGTTTGCTCGACGCTTTGTTCGCCAAAACATTGGAAATATTCACAACCAGCTCAGAGAAATCGAACGGTTTAGCAATATAATCCACGATTCCATAAGATGAAGCCTTGGCTATATCTTCCGCATCGCAGAGCGCGGTGCACATTATTACAGGTATATCTCGTAAGTCCGGGCGATTCCTGAGGCGATCAAGCACCTCGTGGCCGTTCATACCCGGCATATCAATATCCAGCAATATGAGGTCCGGTTTTTCATTCGCTGCTTTTTTCAATCCTTCTTCTCCATTGCCGGCGGCAATAACCTCGAACTTGCTCCATTCAAGCCTGCATTGGATTGTGCTGACCAAATCAGGTTCGTCATCGATAACAAGTATCTTGGCGGGAACGGACTTCTTTTTTGATTCAAATAATCCGAACATTCTCTACTTATCCTCTGAGGATTCCTTATCCGAACTTATTGGATTTCCTTCTCTATAGAATCAACTTTAACAAATCTTTATCGGCCTAAATCCGGCATAATATTAGCAAAATGCAGCTAAGTTTATGGGGAAAATGACAAGACATATACCAGCTTTTTGAAATCAACTTATTTATGAGACCGAAAGGATTTCTGAAGTTTATAAAAGAAAGGCCGTGAGCCCGTTTGTCTCGGATCTCACAGCCCTTTTTTGAGTGTTTAGTTAACCTCACGGCAGAATCTTAATAACCATCGTCTCGCACTAATGTCACCAGTCCCAGCTGATTATCCAGACATTATCAAAGCCGTAGAAGTATTCACCGTCTGCACTATCATCAAACCGACCGATAACCATCATTTCCGCCAGACCATCCGGCACATCGGCCGTTACCTCATCCTTGGAGAAGGATGCAAAGACGCTGACGCGTAAGGTTCCCCACATATACCATGTAACAATCCGTTGACTAGTTGCCTCGATGCCGTTGAGACTATCGCCGGGATACAGTATAAGCGGCTGGCCGATATCAATGTCTTCTTCGGTAGTGCCTTCAGGAAAACGAATCACTGCTAATATTTTTTCCAATCTGCCTTCACGGTTGATTATTGACGGGATTATCCGAAGGTTCCCTTCCGTGTCCACCACCGTCACCGTCGAGGAACAACTTGACGAATTGCCTGCTGCATCCGTAGCGGTGAAGGTAACTACCGTGTCCCCAGGCGGGAAGACATCCGGAGCGTTATTGGTAATGGTCGGTTCCGGATCGCAATTGTCGGTTGCTGAGGCGCCGTTCAAGAAGGTCTGGATTCGTTCGTCGTCAACTGGCACTCCGTCTGGACCCACAATCACAGTGTTTCCCGGACAGCTAATAATAGGTGGGATCGTGTCCAACCAGCCATCCTGAACAGCCCAGGGAAATTCATCTTGTACAACGTCTAGTACGATTACGTACGGGCCAGAACCCGACCAGTCGCTCCAGTAGTTGCCGCCTTCCCCGCCTTCGGTTGGGTCTCCCAGGTTGAACAAATTGCCGGTGCCGCCAACAACCTCGGCCTGTGGCGTGTTAGTGTTATCAATGAAGTTATTGTTGTAGATTTGGTTGCCCATGGAATCTTTGATGTAGATTCCATGGGTGTTGAGTGAGATATCGTTGCATTTCACGGTATTTTCGTTGGATGGGTCGAGCCAGATTCCCCAGTCGTTGTCTGATATGTCGTTGTCCGTCATGGTGTTATTGCTGGAATTCTTGAGTTTGATTCCATACTGGTTGTTCGAGGCAGTGTTGCCTGTTAACGTGTTGTTATTGCATGAATCCCAGAGGAGGATTCCAACCACATTTCTCAAGACAGTATTACTCATCAAGTTGTTTTCGCAACTTGTGTCGAGCACGATACCACCGGGGTTGTCATTGGCGGTGTTGTTTTCCAATGTGTTGTTGTTGGAAAAGCGTAGATAGATTGCATAATGCGTGTTGTCATGGGCAGTGTTGTTTGTCAGGGTGTTATTGGTGGCTTGATAGAGTTGGATTCCATCATTATTGCCAAAGACAATGTTCTCTGTCAGGGTGTTGTGGGCACAGGGCATATTGTTGGAATTCGAGATAAGGATTCCAGATCCATTAACGCTTCCCGAGACGGTGTTGCCTATAAAGTTGTTATTGCTACCACCAACAAGTTGGATTCCGTTGTCGAAGTTCTGAACAATTAGATTCTTAATAGTGACATCATCTTTTTCTTGAATGTAGACTCCTTGATCATCAGTGCCTGACTCCCAGCTCACCGTATGGCCGGCACCATCAAGAGTGATCCCATTGCTAACTATTTGAATCGTTTCGGAAACATTTTTCTTTAGAGTGTACGTGCTACCGTCCACGTCGTAGTACTCGTCATCTCCAGGGATGTTAATCGCACGAGTTGTTTTGGTGCCAATGGCCAGGAACAACAAAAGAATGACGGCTGTGTAAAAATGTTTTTTGTTCATAATTGACTCTCCTTTCGCTTTGCCTTCTTTCGCCACAAGAGTTTTTGATTAGCTGAAACCTGACTATTCCAGTCTTTTCATTCATCTTGCGAAAGAAAATGCCCAGGAATTTCCCATACACATGGGATTTCCTATTTATATTCGCTCAGCTACGCCGCTGAGTACAGTGTCCGTAACATATCAAATCGATAAAAATTTCAGGTGTTTTTTCAGTTTTTTCAAAGATAATACGTCCCCCCATTCCATATAAGAAGGCGGATATGAATCAGGAAATGTTGATTGAAAAAATTAGATTTATTTTCCTTCGTAATACTACGTCCGGGAGGGCGTAGATGGAAGTACCCGACAAAGTCGGGTGGGCTTTGCCCGTCCCAGAAAATGCCACGTCCGAAAGGGCGTGGAAATTTACTACGGATTTTGAGCAGAATAACAATCTATCGGGGCCGACTGGGCCGATTTCCGGCCTGAACACGAGCCGCAGGTAAAAGGACTCTCTAAGCTTTCAGAGCTTTCTTATCTTAAGCGCCTCTTTAAATAACTTCACCGCCTCCTTAAATTAACCACTTTGAAGTAACTCATTCCTTTCTGGAAACAGTGCTTTGGCTTCGATTATGTCAGGATCATCAGGCCCTGCTAAGCCCTCAATTTTGGCGATGGCGCCTCCAGCTTCCTCCTCTGTAGCTCCGAAAGTGGTTCCGGCACCTATTCCCCAAGGGCCTTCATCGCTTCCGCGTACGCTTTTTTGAACTCCTTGACCTTGATGGCCGCATCGTATTTTCCATCTGCTAAATTTTCAAGTGCCTTTGCCGTATCGTAATGTTCCTGATCTTTTACAACATGAAGGTTATCAGCTTCCACCGTCTCAATATCATCTGTTATTGTCTTATTTACAATCCCTGTACCAGGTCAACGAGTTCGTCTATGGCATCCTGTGTATCCGCACCTTTTTTCTGGGCCTTCTGAAGCTGTTTGACCGCTTTTGTAATCTTCTTAATTGCCTTGTCAATTCTGTCCTTATTGAATTCATCGATTGCCTTGTTCAATTCTTTTACGGCCTTGCCAATTTCCTTCTCTGCATCTTCGGCAACATCCATTTGCTCAATGTAATCTCTGATATATTCAACAACAACTGCAGGCGATTCGGCACTCTGAACGGTTATGTCGACGGTGTCGGTATCGGACAACTGTCCATCGGAAACTGTTAAGGTCACCGTTGTCGTTCCCAACGGAAGTGTTACAGTCGGATTGACGCCCGACGCCGAGCTGCTATCCCATGTCCAGGTGTATGTCAATGGATCGCCATCCGGATCACTCGAACCCGAACCATCGAGAGTCACGCTTGCACCAGCATAACTATATTGCTCAACGGTCTGATCAGCCCCCGCGTCGGCGACTGGAGGCTGGTTAGCCCAGCCATCCTGAGTAGCCCAGGGATATTCATCTTGTACAACGTATGGAGGAGGTACGATTACGTACGGACCAGAACCCGACCAGTCACTCCAGTAGTTGCCGCCTTCCCCGCCTTCGGTTGGGTCTCCCAGATTGAACAAATTACCGGTGCCGCCAACAACCTCGGCCTGTGGCGTGTTAGTGTTATTAATGAAGTTATTGTTGTATATTTGGTTGCCGCTGGAATATAAGATTTTGATTCCCTTGACGTGGAGTGAAATGTAGTTATCTTTCACTGTGTTGTTATTAGACGGATCAAGGTAGATTCCAGTGCCAATGTTGCCTTTGCCTGTCACCTTATTTTTTTCCAGGCTGTTGAAACTAGAATTTTCGAGCCAGATACCACCGGCGTTGTCTGAGACGTTGTTGCCTGTCAGCGTGTTGTAGTTGGAAGAATATAGGTGGACTCCCCAGTAGTTGTTTGAGATGTTGTTTGTTGTCAGGGTATTGCCTCGATCAATGTTACTATAAGAATGGGAGAGCTTAATTCCATCCTTGTAGTTCGAGACAGTGTTGCTTGACAGGGTATTGTCGATGCATAACTGGATGTAGATTCCAATTCCTCCGGTGATTGAGACGCCCGTCACGGTGTTGCCTGACAGGGTGTTTTCGTCGCTGTCACTCTGGATCCAGATTCCGGCCTCACTGCTCGAATTAACGGTGTTGCCTGTCACTGTGTTATTGCAGGAACCGGCGAGCCAGATCCCATAACCGCATGTAGAAACAGTATTGCCAGTTACGGTGCAACCGTTGGAAAAGCGTAGGGAAATTCCTTCAACGAATCCACTGACAGTCACATTCTTGGCTGTAATGCCTGTTCTTCCCTCAAGTAAAATACCTGCCTGACCGCTTCCGGAAACAACTTTGTCGTTGCCATTAAAAGTAAGGTTGCTCTGCACTATTTCCAAACCTTCTGACACATTGGTAGTCAGGGTGTATATGCGATCATCGACGTCCCAATCTCCGATAGTCGTATCGCTTGGGATGTAGCGTACTGCAAAAGCTGGTGGGATTCCAATGGCCAGGAACAACAAAAGAATGACGGCTGCGTAAAAATGCTTCTTTTTCATCACTAACTCCTCCTTCCGCTCTGTCTTCTTTCGCAACAAGATACAGCTAATTGTCGAAAAGCGTATCTATTTAAATCTTTTCATTCATCTTGCGAAAGAAGTTAATCTGGAATTTCCCATACATAAGGGATATCCAATTTATGTTTGCTCAGCTGCGTCGCCGAGTCTATGTCCCTTAATATACTAATTTGGTCAGAAAATTTCAAGTCTTTTATAGTAATTTTAATGCTGAAATGACATTTACTCTACGGGGAAGGCGGATATGAATCAGGAAATGTTAATAGAAAAACTTTGATTTATTGTAAATTCTTTGTTTTTGAAGTGTTATAGGGTAATTTTTTAGAAATCATGCAGAATTTTTTGATTTTTCGGCTAAAAATCTTTTTTAACCAGGCCAGGGCCTATAACCACTCACCAGTGACATCTGGTTTTTATTGTGGCGACTTGATGTCTTCCAGGAGCAGTTGTTTTTTAGCATCTTTGATCTTTTCTAACGAAGGCATCGGTCTTGTCTTTATTTCCCTGTACTTTTCCATTGCGTCCTCGGGAATCTGTTCTCCTTCCTTGTAAATATGGGGCGAGAGGAAAACAATCAGCTCGGTATTGTTAACCACCGTATTAGTATACTTGAATAGCAAACCAATCAGCGGGATATCACCGAGAATCGGTATCTGATTTACCTGTTTAGTTATTTCCTTTCGCCTGAGTCCACCTATTATGACGAGTTGGCCGTCCTTCAGCAGCAGCTCGCTCTTGGTATTTCTTGTGTCAATTATGGGGACATCGGTTAGACTTTCTCCTATGGTAACGTTCTGTTCCGAATCAACCGTGAGGAAAATAAGGTCGTCATCAGTCAGCGTTGCGGTAACATCCAACGAGACTCCAACTTTCTTGAACTCGGTTGTAGACATGCTTCCACCCATGGATGTATTTACTATCTCGTTATATGGAAGCTCTCTGACGGCTTCGATTGAGGCGGTCTTGCCACTAACGACCATAACCCTTGGACTGGCGAGAATTTCGACATCTTTTTTCTGCTGAAGCAAAGCTACAACGTTGCGAATATTACCGCTTATCACGCTAAAGTCACCGCCGAGACCGGTGGTATTAAAGGCTGTAGCATTTGCGATACTGTCCTCATCCTCAAGGGTTGAACCAAGGCGCGTAGTGAAGTTTTGTCGGTATCCGATATCATAATATTTATCTGACATGATGTCCCAATTGATGCCGATTTCAGCGTCATCACTTAGCTGCACATCGACGATAACCACCTCCACCATAATCTGCCGCGGTGTTTTGTCGGCCTTTTTGATCTCTGTTAATATCCTTTCAAGGTACTCTTTCGTATCACAGACTATCAATGAATTGTTTTTCACATTGGTCGTTATAGTTCCATACCTTGAGGACATCTTGACGACAGCGTCCTTCAGGCTTTGGGCATCAAGAAATTTAAGCATTACAGTCTGAATAAACAACTCCGGCGCTTCTTCCACAGCTTCTAAAGATTGAACTAATGACGGCGAGGTGGGCTGTACAACTCTGGGAATCTCTGCAAACGGGTTCTCACGGCCAATGGCCGATGCTTTGCTCTGTGCGCCTATCACCTGCTGAGATTGTGTAAGACAATACAATGCCCAGATGGTTAAAATTACGCAAGTGGAGATTTTTTTTGCACATTTTGGTTTATTCATAAGGCAGGCTCCTTATCTGTGAGCGCGCAAATTGCAATAGTTATATCACACCTGGCCCGATCCGAATTGTTGTCGAGAGCTTGAACCTTTATCGAGTCTATCCAGACTTTTTGCGTACGCGATTGCAGCCTTTCTATCAACTTGGTAATGTTCTTATATACACCTACTACACTCAGCACCGCGCTTTTAGTGACTATACCGGCGGTATCTTGCAATTGCCCATCTTTAGTAGGGTTTGGGTTATTGGTTATCAGGTTAACGGAATAAACTATACAACCTGTTTGTTCGGAAATGGCCTGTAAATCACTGAAAAACTCTCTTGCCTGATCGAATGTAAACAGTGTGCTCTGAAGCTGAGCCGACTGTTCGCGCAATTCCTGCAATTTCATTTTACTGGCCTTAACTTTGTTGTCGATGGTTTTGTTTTTCTTTACAATGTTGTCCATAACAGACTCATAGCCCTGCGCCGCTGACAAATAGTTAGTACGTGGAGCAACTATCCAGTTATACATCGCTAACGCTGCAATCAAAATCAGCGATGCTGAAACAGCGTTTCTCGATGAAGGGTGCAATTTAGCAAGATTGTCGACTAACATCAGCTATTCTTCTTTTCTCGGGTCAGTGAACAATTGATCGTATACATCACTAATCCGCCTACCCTGTTTTCTTTTCTCATATTCAGAGACGCCGAGCTTATGTAATTCGATTCGTTCAGCATCTTTACACACAAACGAACCACCTCATAAGATAGCCCAAGACCTTCCAGTTGCATCTCGTTATTGCCTTTGCTATAAAGGTTGGTTATACGCACGGTTCCGGGTGTCCGGCTTCTGACATCTTCTAAGATACCGGCCCAATTCAAACTATAGCGGGAATCCAAAATGCTTTTTAACCGGGCCGGTCTCTCTGATAACAGATCGATTTGTTTATCTAAGGACTCCTGTTCTCTAAGAAGGATATATGTGTCCTGTGACAGCTCTGTCTGTTTTTTATGGGTGATGCTCTGATTCACTTTTTTAGCCATCATGCTCAATCCGCCCGCGGCAAATATCATAAGTATAAAAACGGCTGCGATAATATTCGCTGTTATGAGGAAGTGTTTTTTGACGGATTTAACCTCAGCCGATTCCGGGGGAAGCAGGTTTATTTTTAAGACGTCGCCGTTTTTATCCAAAAGCCTCATGGCCAGGCCAATCGCGGCCACTGAAGGTTTTTCAAGACTGCTGTCCTGTGCAACGACTGTGTCTTGACAGGCGGTTTCATCAGTTCTGACCTGCAGGCTATCACTTGTGATTTTATCCCTCAATGATTGCTCCGCATCA
>SMTZ1_10007554_pt1 | contig 10883 bp, 10 predicted proteins | sample DeeMarSWOR136_30_FD_25667 | JGI IMG/M metagenome (IMG submission 25667)
ATATGGGCATAGAGTTCCTGCCGAAGGTCGCAGATGATACCTTCACCCACGGCTGAACTCAGGTAGCCTTGTGCGACCTGGATGAGCCCGGTCAGCGCGGCTAGGCTAAAAAGCCCCAAAGCCAGCCAGTTCAGACGTGCTACATCCTTGTTCGGCAAGGCGTTGTCCAGTAGGTCGCGAAAGATCAGCGGGGAGATCAGACCAAACAACGATGTGAGGGTGATCAAGGCTACCAACAATACTGCCTTGAACCGATACGGGCGGACATGGGCACCGACGCGCTTCAGCAGTACCCAGCTTATCTCAGGACGATCACGCTCTCTGTCATACGTGATATACGAGCGCCATCCACTTCCTTTCACTCCCAATCTATTCTTCCTTTTTTCTCATCCTGAACACCGAGAATGCATAGTTCCGCCCCTTTCACGTAACAAGAAACGAGCTTTTGGACGACCTCTCGAGTGGTGAGTAGAAGCTCTTCTCTCTACGCAGAAACACAAAGGTCTCAGACCTCAAGATCCCTTTGACAGGGTTTAGATCGTTGTGAATGAATTCCCCTAGCTCATCATAGGAGGAAAAACGTGCCAGAGCTATCGAATCAAAGCGCCCAGTAACAGACGTGACCCAGCTCACTTGCGGCAATTTGCCTACTTGCTCTAGCACTGAATCCACACTATCGGCGCGTATGTTGAGGGCGAATAGAACATGCAACGAAGGTCCGATTCTTGAATAGTCCACCAGAACTCCAAGTCGTATGACGCCGCTTTCCAGGAGCTTATCTAGCCTCCGCCTGACGGTAACCTGGTCGACCCCGATCCTCTTTGCTAGCGACGTATAAGTGCTCCGAACGTCCTCGTCCAGCGCAGCGATGATCTCTGCATCTGTTTCATCAATGTTGTAAAGCCTCATGGTCTTGACCTCGTTGAACATCATGCCCACCCTCCGTAGTTTTGCGCGGTTATCTGCTGAGAGTCTTCCGGTATTGGTCGCGATGCTTGAGTCTTCCTACACTCCTGTGTTCTCGGTATCCCAAGGCAGATTGCCAATCTGACTCATCCTTGATAGCTGCTGTTACGATTCCCGGTAGAGCCACCCCGGTATGCGGCGTGCTGAGCGCGGCGGAGGATCACTGGTATTGGCTCATCATCTCCACCAGACCGTTGACAATGGCTGACTCCGCATGTCCAGGCTGAAAAGGTGAAGCCGTTGATTCGAAAGTGGGCGTATGATAACCGGCATCGTCAACGATGTATCCCACCCGGTCATTCGCGATGGTGATCATGATGGTATTCGAGAAAGGCGATTCCTGTCGTAGATGCCAGTAGATACTGGTCACCACTTCGCCGGAGACCCAGGTCAAAGCAATATAATCAATCAGGATCAGGCCCAGGCGGATGTTCAAAGAATCGACTTCTTCAACCTCTATCCCGTCGCGATTCTGATCACGGGGAGGGATCCTGGCCAGGCAGGACACTACGCTCTCGTCAGCCGCAATGCGAACGTCTGAGGTCATCCGTTCAATCTGGCTGGCCACGCGAATCACTTCTTCTCCTAACAATAGCCCCAGGGCGTCCATGATGGGGTAGCCAGGGGCCCTGTCTGGAAACAGAGGTGGCTCCTCGTTGTAACTCATGTATTTGGGATTCTGGTCCCCTGCGGGGCCAAGTGTCCACAGAGCGATCACCTTATCATCATAGTATTGTTCCACATATCGCTCAGCCGCTCCCGCAAGGTCTCCAGTTACCAGGGTGTTATTCGCGCCGAGGACAACCGAATGTACGGCATAGTTCATCAGGATGGCGATCGGTTCCCCGGATTCTGTCTCAAACTTGACCACCCAGACGGTTTTTTCTGAAGGGCCGTCTGGGTTGGCGCCCAGCCTCCAGCCCTCAGCTGTGAACACGTCGCGGTTCGTATTGACGTCGGCTGTTCCCCTTCCAATGCCAACTTGGGCCGGCTGCAGCGCTTCCTTGGCACGGCGGACCACGTCAACGATACATTCATATACGATCCTGGTGTATTTTTCGGTTGCAGGCCCTCCTTTTTGAGCCGTTGCCCCTGGGGTGGTGGTACCAACCCGGGGGGCATTGTGGTCGTGGCTGGCGGTGATGATAATGTGATCTGTGGGAATGCCAATCTCCTTTTCAATCTGCTTGCGGAGTTCACTGGTATCACCGAATTCCACCAGATCAGCGGCCACGATTGCAGCGCTGTTGATACCGTTCTCCACCACCAGAGCGCGTACGTAAATGCGATCGTGAATACCTTCGAAGGGGCGTCCCCAGAGATTGGTCAGTCCTGCCAAATCCTGGGGTGTGATATCTGTTTTGGCTGTGCCTGCAAGCAGCGAACCGCGATTTCCGCTCATCATGAACCGTCCTTCCTTCATTCACCTGGGAAACGAAAAGGATATCTTTGCTGGTAAGGCGTGGACAGGTCTGGCCACCACTCCTTCGGCACAGGTACCTTGATGAGCGTCATTTTCCCCTGCTCCTCTTTTATTTTGGTCCATGCTAGCCATATCGGGTCATCCCGGCGCGGATAGTCTTCCCGGTAGTGGTTACCACGGCTCTCCGTCCTAAAAAGGGCAGACCGCAGCCTCATTTCCGCGTTGAGTACCATGTTTTTCGTCTCGTGGGCTAGACGTAACTCATGCGGGTCCCCGGCGAATAGCTTGGGAACCAGGTGTTCCTGGATGAACTCGACGACGGTCAGTGCCGCCTGCAGGCGGTCCGCTTTCTTGATGTAGGAGATGAAATAAGGCATCATCGTATTCTGGAGCAGTTGTGTCACCCACCTGGGGCTGAAGCCGCCCTGGCGTTCTATGGGAGCAAACACAACCCCTTTAGCCCTGGCGATCTCTTTTTGTTCGACCGTCAGTTTTTCCATCTGCAGGGCTTCTTTGGCCGCGGCCACTCCAGCGATGGTGCCGGTCACCGCGCCGCCCGCGATGGCAGAACCAGAAAGCGCGTAGACGGCGCCGTTTTGCATGTTGCCCAGGGCGTCACCGGCAGCGTACAGCCCGGGAAGGCTAGAACCGCAGTTGTTGTCAGCCGGCCAGATGCCATCCGCTTTGCGAAGCGACATGCCAAGGCAAGCACCGCCAACGACTTCCTTATCGCCGTCCGGAGTGGGCGTGGTTATCGGCGCCCGTCCGGCATGGGCGATGAGCTCCCGCTCAAGGTAGGTATACCCATAATGGGATGCGTCCGCAGGACGGTCGGGTATCTTGTCACCTTCGGCGTCAATCTCGGGCTTGCCTCTGCCAGGGCCGATGAGCACTTTGAGGTCATCCGGCACATCCTTATTCCGGCCAAGCATGTTAGGGATACCTATAGGCGTATCCATTCTGGTGGAGTGGGTATCAACGAATTCTTTGCCGAGAATTTCAGCACCAGCACGGTAGGCCATTGCCTCGCCGTCAGCGGTCAACTGGACGATCGGGGGATATCCGGCCGGCTTAAAGCCGCAAGCTCCCACGCATAGTATGGTAGCTGTAGCTATGAAGGTATACAGGTCATAACTGTCCGGGGGCATCCCAACGGCACCAACTATTCTCCCGTCCTGCTTCAGCAGTTCGGTAATGGTGATCCTATCCAAGATCTTGACCTCGCTCCTTACAGCCTGCTTCCTCAGGATCAGGGCATACTCGCCTTTCGTTTTGTCGTCAATTAGCAGGAGGTCAGTCACTCCGGGAGGCATGGAGCTTCTAATCGGCTGGCCATCTTGATCTGTCCTGAAATGCACTCCCCAGGAGACCAGGTCCTGGTATCTGGCATAGGATTCCCTGATGGTGACTTTGGTCCAGTAGCGGTTGTTGACGTACTCGCTGGTCTTGTTGATATAGTCCATCCAGACGTCCAGGTTGTGCCCCCAATCGGGGTTGAAAGCCATGAAGCTGCGAGCATAGGGGGTCTGCCCTGATTTGCCGACGTAGCCTTTATCGACCAGGATCACCTCTGCGCCCTGCTCACTGGCTTTTATGGCCGCAAAACAACCAGCGATGCCTCCGCCGATGACGAGGACGTCGGCTTCCAGCCTGTTCTCTCTACTTGAATGTTTCATCAGTGCTCTACCCCCAGCTTGTGAAAAGCGGTGAAGTCTTGATCTCCGGCAAGATCAATACGGCATCTTCAGGGCATTCCACAAAGCACCAGCAGCATATCACGCACTCTTGCGGATATTGAATGACGGCCTTATCCGTTTCCGGGTCCATGCGGATTACGTCTGCCGGACAGCTCTTGACACATATCCCACAGCCATTGCACAGCCCGGGGTCAATCCGCACATTAGCCATTATGGTTGCCTCCTTCATATTCCGCTGAAGTCGAGAAATCGTCTTTCTCTGGTTCAGATAGATTCTCAGTTCGTCGCTTTTGCCTGGGTAAACAACCAATCTCTCAGGCCTTCAATCGTGTAGGCCACCCGCCAGGTATAGATGTGATTGTTCCGATGATCGTCTGGCAGGCCTTCTGGTACGACTGTTCCTTCTGCAAACACCGTGTACTTGATGTTGCTGCCTTCCGCAATCATTTTGCGCACTTCTATTGCGAATTCCTCTGGGCTTGCCCGGCCATTCCAGGTTGCCTGGCTGATTTTCGCTCCTGCCGCCTCCAGAGCGGCCATGCTGGCATTCATCCCCTCAAACGCTCTGGGATTCCTTTCTGAGACAACTACCCACATATTCGCTTTCGCTAGCACAGACATTCTGGTCGCATCCCATTGACCTGCAACCAGCAACGCGGCTGCAAACAGATCGGGATTTCTGATCATCATCTCGATTGACATCATGCATCCCATGGACTGGCCGGTCGTATACAGTCTATCTTCATCAATGCTGTATTGACCTACTACAGCTTTTGCCAGATTTACCGTGACGTCCAGATGCGGCTTTGCTTCAGAGTAGTCATTGACGGTGACAGTAGGATACTGGGGCGCAAGCACAAAGCATTCGTGCTTTGCCTGTTCTGACGGAGTTGCCCAGATGACCGCCCCAAGACCTTGGATCAACGTGATCCAGGGATCGTTGCTTACGACTCCCGCGTCATGGATGAACAGGACCAATGGATACGATTTGCTCGCATCATAATCGTTTGGGACAAATAGATTGTATTTCAACGAGATCCCTGTGTCGGGGTCTGTGAACACAGACTGCCGAAAGGCATGGACTGCCAGATTGATTGCCTGCTCGCTTTCATCAGACCAGCGATGCTTCAGCTTCCTAAAGATCCACCGAGCGTAAACATTCGATAATTCTACGAGGTGCTTGGTCTTGCTCTGCACCATAAAAGTGCCTTTCTTTGAAGTAGTACCCATCTTGTTCTTTCCTTCTTTGGCTCCGATTCCTGCAAGAATCAGGTGATATCTCTCCAGTTGGTCTGAGAATCGTACTCTGGTGTGAATCGTACTACATGTCCGCGACGGCCTGCTTCTGCGCGGGCAACCGAGCCCCACCCTTGTTTGGTACCGCAGCAGGACAAGGTGCGCGCTGTGTGCTCAAAGGTTCTCTGTGAGCTCTTGATAGACCACCTCAGAGAAAGGGGTGAAGCGAGGCCCACCCGGCCCTGTCTTGCTTTGCTGGGGCGGCGGATCGCCAACTGCTGCTTGGATCTGCTCGAGAGACATTCCCTTTGCAACCAATTCCTTGACTTTCTCCCTTTCGATTTCCGCTTCAGAAACTCGCTTCTGGAGGCTTTCCTTGCTCTGAACATCGCCGTGCCCGACCACGAATCGATCAGCGTTGAGGTCGAGTACCCCTTTTGCGGTTGTGACCCAACCCTCGGTGTTCCCCTGCTGCTCGCGATGAATCACCGCGACGGGCTGGTCCATGCAGAATACGTCTCCAGCGAAGACGATCTTCTCCTGGGGCAAGTAGACCACCAAGTCACCAGCCGTATGGGCTGGAGCCCAGTGGAGTAACTCTATCCTCACACCCTCGATCTCAAGGGCTTCCCGGTTCTCGGTGACCGCTCGGTTGGGAAGATGATCCACGGAAACTATGCGCCGTCCGGCCGCAACCGCAGCTTCCATGTTCTTCTTGTTGTTCTCCTGGGCAACGATCGCCAGTCCAGTGGGGAATGCTGCCAGCCCCCCGGTGTGATCCATGTCGCCGTGCGTAAGGATAATGGTCGTTACCGGCTTTGGAGTGATCCTGGCAATATTGGCCAGGAGTTCCTTCGCACTTGCCGGAGAGACTGTCGTATCGACCACGATTACGCCTTTCTCGCCGATGATGAAACCGCAGTTTCCAATGCCTCCCTGAACCCAGTAGATGCTTGGCGTCAACCGGTGAACCCTGAGTGGCCCGGCTTGCGGCCCCGGCGGTGTCCCCTGTGGCGCACCCTGCTGTGGTCCCTTCATACGTCGTTGATCTCCCCCACTCTGCAGCAAGCAACAAAGTGGTTTGGCAGTATTTCTTCAAGCCGCTGCGGCTGGAGACACTCCCTGCACATATATTCGCACCGTCTGGCAAAACGACAGTGAGGCTTTGGATCGATCGGAGAAGCGGTTTCACCTTCCAGAATGATGCGTTCTTTTTTGCGGTGAATATCGATACTAGGCACAGCGGAAATTAGGGCCTGGGTGTAAGGATGCAACGGCTCTTTGAAGAGCTCTTTGGAAGGGCTGGTTTCGACCAGCTGGCCCACGTACATGACGCAAATGTCATTCGAAAGATGACGGGCCACCGACAAGTCATGGGTAATGAACATGTACGTCAGTGCATACTGAGTCTGGAGATCCTGAAGCAAATTCAGAAACTGCGCCTGAACGGAGATATCCAACGAAGAAACCGGTTCATCGCAAACGATGAACTTTGGGTGCAATGCCAACGCCCGCGCAACGCCAACTCGCTGCCTTTGGCCGCCTGACAACTCATGCGGGTAGGATAAGCGGAAACGCAGGTCGATGCCCGCCATTTGCATCAGGCTCTCTGTTTCCTCCTGCCTTTCTTTCCTGGTAAAGCTACCGGAGATAATCAAAGGTTCCATAATGGTTTGCTCTACGGTCATCCTGGGATTCAAGGAAGAGTAGGGATCCTGGAAGATGATCTTCATGTTTTCACGCAGTTTGCGTAGCTTCCTTCGACTTGGAAAGGTTACATCCTCCCCTTCAAAGTAGATCGATCCACTGGTGCTGTCCAGCAAATGAACCATCGTTCGCCCAAGGGTGGACTTTCCGCAACCGGATTCCCCAACGATGCCCATCGTCTTGCCTTCTTCGATCGAGAAGGATACATCGTCAACGGCGTGCAACATCCCGCGCGGGGTTTCAAAATACTTCTTTAGGTTCTTTACTTCCACTAGAGCGGCCATCGTGCCTCCAGGTTGAAATCTCTGGTACAACGGCAGAAGTGCCCTGGTTCGAACTCGATCAACGCTATTTTCTCCGGGCTGCACTTCTCATTGGCAAACGGGCAGCGCGGCCCAAAGTGGCAGCCCACAGGCAGGTTGGTGGGATCGGGTGGCAGACCGGGAATTCGATTCAATCTTTCCTTTGCATCATCTAGTGTGGGAACCGCCGCCAACAACCCCAGGGCGTAGGGATGAGTTGGACGATCAAAGATCGCTTCCTTGCTGCCGAGTTCGACGATTTCACCGGCATAGATGACAGCCAGATCATCGCACTGCTCCGCAACCACACCCAGGTTGTGGGAGATGATGATCATGGAGGTATTGTACCCCTTCTTCAATCTGGCGATCATCTCCAGCACCTGGGCCTGGATCGTCACGTCCAACGCGCTCGTCGGTTCATCCGCAATCAGTAGTTCGGGGCTGCAAGCCAGCGCCATGGCGATGACCACGCGCTGGCCCATGCCGCCGGAAAACTGGTGGGGATACTCGTTGAAACGATCGCCGCGGATGCCGACCGTTTCCAGCATCTTTAGAGCCTGCTCCTTTGCCCCACGCCAGGAAATGTCATTGTGCAGTTTGATGACTTCGGCGACCTGCTCGCCGATCCGCATGATCGGGTTGAGAGCGGTCATCGGGTCTTGAAAGATCATGGATATTCTACGACCACGGATTTTGCGCATTTCTTTGTTGCCAAGTTTCAGGAGGTTAACGCCATCCAGGTAGACTTCCCCACCTCTGATTTTTGCAGGGGGATCGGGAAGGATGCGCATGATCGCCTTGGGGATCGTAGACTTGCCCGAGCCGGTTTCACCGACCAGCCCAAAGGTCTTGCCGCGTTCCAGGTCAAAGGAGACCCCATTGACGGCATGGATCACCCGGCCTTCGGCTGTGTATTCGACCACCAGGTCCCTTACCGAAAGAAACGCACCGCTTGCATCACTCATGATGTCGCTCTTCCCTATTCCTTGAGCTTTGGATCCAGGGCATCGCGCAGGCCGTCGCCAAACATATTGAACGCCAAAACAGAAAGCATGATAAAGATACCCGGGAAGGTGACCATCCAAGGGCTGGAGCGGATCAGGCTTCGTCCCCCGGCGATCATCGAGCCCCATTCTGGGATGGGCGGCTGCACGCCCAGGCCAATGAAACTGAGCATGGCTGCTGCCATGATAATGCCACCGATCATCATGGTTGCCGAAACCAACACGGGCGCGAAGCTATTCGGAAGCACATGCCTGAATATAATTCGTGGTGTACTGGCATTGATCGAGATCGCTGCTTCTATGTACTCCTCGTTTCTAACTTTCAGCACCGCCGCTCGGGTCAGGCGGCAGGCCATAGGAATACAGCCGACACTAAGGGCAAGCACGCTGTTGAAAAAGCCCGGACCTAACACCACAGATATCGCTATCGCCAGCAGGATGCCGGGGATTGATTGAAGTATATCGATCAGGCGCATGAGGGTATCATCAACCACGTTGCCAAAATAACCAGCGAGGGCGCCAATCAGCATACCAATCGATGTACCTACAAGAACTGCAAGTACCCCGATACTCAGAGAAAAACGGCTTCCCCAGATGATCCTGCTGAATACGTCGCGCCCCAGCTCATCCGTACCAAAAAGGTGCTCACGAGAGGGGGCCTCGCGACTGTGCACCAGATCCTGTTTGTCATAGGGGTAGGGGGCGATCAGTGGGGCGAAAATGGCAATGATAGCCAGGAACACAGCCACAATGAAACCGGCAACGGCTAATGGATTTTTTGATAGTCGACGGGTGACAACAACGAATTGACTTTGTCTCTTGATCTTGGGCGCTATTCCTTCTCCTGTTTCGTTAAGCATATTTTTTTCTCCTCTTCTTGCCTGCGAACCGCGCTTTGATCCGGGGATCGATGAAAGCATACATAAGGTCCACCAGCAGCATGATCAGGGCGAAGGAAATGGCCAGAAATATCACCGAGCTCTGGACGATGGCATAATCACGGGAATTGATTCCTCCTACCAGGTACATGCCGACGCCAGGAATGGCAAAAACCGATTCGATGACCACCGATCCGGCGAGCAGCATCCCCATGCCGTTTCCTATCACAGTAATGACCGGCAGCAGGGCATTCGGCAGGGCATGCCTGAAAATAACCCTGCTCTCGGACATGCCTTTGGCTCGAGCAGTAGTGATGTAGTCAGAGCGGATTACTTCCAGCATGCTCGAGCGTGTCTGTCGGGCCTGGGTCGCAATCCCGACAAGGCCAAGGGCAAGGCAGGGCAGAATATAGTATTTCGGTCCACCGATGCCGAAAGGGGGCAACCAGCCAAGCCTCACCGAGAAAAAGAGCACCAGCATCAAGCCAATCCAGAAGTTGGGCATCGATATCCCGAACAGCGCACTGAACATTGCGCTGCGGTCAACCCAGGAGTTCTGTTTGACAGCCGCAAGAACCCCCAGTGGGATGCCAATAAATATCTGCATCCCAATGCAAATTAGTGCGATAGCTAAGGTACGCGGCAAACGGTTCAGCAGTTCCGTGGTGACGGGAGTGTTATAGACCCACGAGTCGCCGAAATCGAAGTGCAGGAAGATACCTCCCAAGAAATCGCCCAGGCGCACGAGATAGGGATCGTTAAAGCCCAGCTCTTCCCGCGCAGCCGCGATCTCTGCTGGGGTGGCTTCTGCACCCAGCATCAACCTGACAGGGTCACCCGGAATAAAATACATGATCGTGAAAACCAGGATAGTCACCCCAACGACCACCGGGATCATCTGGAGGAGCCTGCTTACGATGTACCTACCCATTGGTAAAGACCTCCCTAGTCACCTCTATTCGGTTCGCTGCCCCTGATCGCCCACCCTTGGGCTTGGGTTGTTTCGGCGGCAGCAGTGATTCGATGATTGCCCATGCCCGTCCGGCGATTCCAGTCTCACCGTGCGCCTATTATACCACAGCAGCCAGCTATGCCAGCCAGACCCTTCAAACGGCGCTGCGGCACTGCCCTTCCGTACAATCATCTGTATGTTCGGGCAGTGCCGCAGCTCATCTAGCATGGACGCCGTCAGTTAGCTCTCGAGGCCCCATCCCTCGGTCTAGAAGTCAGGTGCGTACTCGCAGGCGCCCGGGATGATCTGGCCTCTGGTATCTCGGACAACCTCGGTGATGCCATCGACGCCCACGACTAAATTCATGTAGGAGAGCAGCCCGTAGGCGTACATCTGTTCTTTCTGGTATTGGTTGAAGGCATCGAGATTTTCTGGTGTGAAGCCGCTTGGAGAACTTGCAGTATCCAGAAGCGCCTGCAGCTCATCATCCTTGAAGAAGTTAGCGGTCGTGCCGTTGTTCCGGTTCTGGTCGTAAACAAGTTGCCAAGGGCTGAAGGCGAAATCCCCTCCTGCGGCCGCATTGATCACGAGGTCATACGAAGTGGGGTCCAATACCAACTCATTGAAAGCGGTCGGTTCCACTAGGCTGATATTCACTGTGATCCCAAGTTCTCCTAATTGTGACTGGATGATCTGGGTTATCAGCCCGGTGCGGGTA
>SMTZ1_10023992_pt1 | contig 10883 bp, 9 predicted proteins | sample DeeMarSWOR136_30_FD_25667 | JGI IMG/M metagenome (IMG submission 25667)
TTGAATCTCCTAAAAGAGTCCATCTTGACCCCTACGGTAATATCCATATATGCCAGGGGATAAGTATAGGTAATGCATGGGAGGAACCGCTATCGGAGCTGGTCAAGAAATACGATGCTGGTTCACATCCCATATTTGGTCCATTGGTTAGAGGAGGCCCTGCTCTCCTGGCTAGAGAATATGAAGTGGAGCATGAAGACAAATATGTTGATGCCTGTCACTTTTGCTACATGATTCGTTTGAAGTTGTTAGACAGGTTTTCACAGTACCTCACACCAAAGCAGGTCTATGGCCTGGAATAGTAAATTCTCAGCATTTTGTGACTCCTCTGAACCCCGACCTGCATAAGTTACATCATAGGTTTGTGAGCTTCATATTTTACGTTGAGCAATTTTTGTTACAATTAGAAGGTTGAAGTTTGATTAATGGAGGGCAAAAACCTATGGATATGAAAATCAAAGACAGATTCATGGAATTGAATGAGAGGTATTTCAACAATGCTGAACTCCCGATCACCTTTTACTACAGCGACACTGGGGAACAGGCGGAACTGGTCAAGCCCGGTTCATTGGCTCGATGTGTAATTGGTGCATTAGCGGAAGTAAGAAACGGTCATAGTTTTAGCTTTAACGCTGATTCAATTAGATGCCCTGGGGGCAGAAGGTACCTGGGCTTTGCCCAGAAATTGAGCTCTGATTTCGAGTATTTCCTGTCCTGCGGTATTCCCGGTAGGATGGAAGGCGAACGATATAAGAAGTCCCCGGAACTGGTGAGGGAGATTATAAAGAACTGGCCCAGTCTTAGAGCCCCCAGGCCTTTCGTTGTGTTCAAGAGATGGGATAACCTCTCCCAAGAAGATGACCCTGAAGTAGTGATTTTCTTCGCTCAACCAGATGTCCTTGCCGGTCTATTCACTCTGGTGAATTTCGACGAGTCTCAACCGGAGGGAGTAATCACTCCCATGGGCTCAGGCTGTTCTTCCATCGTGTCTTACCCATACCTGGAGAAGAATTCACTACATCCCAGGGCCGTCATCGGAATGTTTGACCCTTCAGCACGGCCTTATGTAATGAAGGATACGCTCACTTTCGCCGTACCCATGAAAAGGTTTGTCACGATGATTGGGAACATGGAGGAGAGCTTCCTTATTACCGATACATGGAAGAGATTGCAGAAAAGGATAGTAGCCTCACCGATGAAACCAACGAGGAATCGAACGGAATCAGCTGGAGGTTAACGTCTATGGTATTCACAGACTGTTCCCTGGGACCAACTGCAAGGAATGCAGGTATTTTGTCTGGCTCACTTGCACTGTCAATATATATAAAGGGTAGTATCACCAGAAAGATGCTTACTACTATCGAAACCCGAAAACAAGAAAAACAAGCCAGGGATTCATACCTTATTCTCATACAGCTGGATTAATAGTAAGAAACTGCTTATTGTCTAAGGAGTATTTTATGCAGTTATATATTGGCGGTCTTTCTGAAGATACAACAGAGGTCGATATAGAGAAGGCTTTTTCCAGCGTTTGTCCACCCGGACTGGTGAAAGTGATTAGGGATATTGAATCTGGTAAATCAAGAGGTTTTGCTATAGTGAAGATATCAACTGAAGAAAAAGGGGAGGAGGCTATCAGAAGCCTCAACGGGACCACACTACGGGGAAAGAATATTATAGTCGGAAGGATGCCGGAAACATTGCCTGGTGAAATGGAGTTCAGGGAATGGTTAACGGAACATGCTCTTGATGTACTAACGCATATTGGTGTGCACGAGGCACAGATTGTACTGGATTATGGCTGCGGTCCGGGCACTTTCACCATCTCTTCCGCCAAAATAGTTGGCCAAGCGGGAAGAGTATATGCTTTCGAAGTACGCGCAAGACTCTTGGAACGGGTCAAAGAGAGAGCAAAGCAAGCAGTATTAAACAATATTATACCTGTCCTCTCGGACAACTCAAAGTTAGCAATAGAGTTACCAGACAAGAACGTCGATGTAATATTGGTTTACGACGTAATGCACGAAATAAAAGACCAGAGAGGATTACTCCAGGAGTTGCATAGAGTCCTCAAAGGGGATGGGATTCTATCGGTTTTCCCAATGCACATGGGAACAGACAAGTTTATGAATGTCGTAGAAGAGTGCGGCCTGTTTTGCTTGAGAAATCACTATGGCCCACCTGAATTGAAGGTAGCTAGCGAGATTCTGAATTTTACCAAATGTTAGGAGCTCTGTTACGGGTACCTGAATTGAGCTTCACCCCTAGCCATGTTAGCGTGAGTGGCGAAATAACGACACAGAGACACGGAGTATAGCTGAGGTAGAATCACACAATAACCCATTTTATTGCCCAGCATTTCTGGCTTTCACGTAATTTGCAGGGCCACTTCAGATATTGCGTACCTTCCTGGCTTTACTCACATACTCATCTATTCTCTTCCTGATAGCTATCTTATCGAACTTGCCAACGCTCGTCCGGGGTATATCATCAGTAAACAACACATAAACGGGAAGCATCCATTTGGTAATCTTCCCCGTATCCACGCCCTCTTTCTGCAAGTACTTGATGACATCTTCCTCAGTGTTCTTGGCGCCAGGCACACACTTTACTAGAGCCATCGGCACCTCTCCCCACTTATCATCGGGAACGCCAACATAGGTGGCTTCTAGAACGAATTCGGCATTGCCAGTCAGGTTTTCAAGCAGAACCGTGGGCACCATCTCAGAGCCACTCCTGATTACATCCGTTATTCTGTCGGCAATTATTATGTAACCATCCTCATCGATCTTGGCTGCGTCGCCGGTATGGAACCAACCGTCCCGCCAGGCTGCGGCTGTCTTCTCCGATTCGTTATAGTATTGCTCCATTATCCAGTGTCCTCTCAGCACTATCTCTCCAATGGTCTGGTTGTCATGTGGCACATCATTCCCATTCTCATCAACAACACGGGCTGAAATTGCTGATGAAGGCACACCAGTCTTGACCAGGACCTGGTCAATCTTTTCCTGTGGCCAATCTACCATATCTCGCCTGAGACCAGCGCCGATAACACCAGCCAAGGTCTCAGTCATGCCATAACCCGAGCCTGCTCTCATCGTTGGGAATAATTTTTCGGCCTTCTGCTTCAAACCTAAAGGCAGGGCACCACCACCAGTGCCGATTTGGCTTAAGCTACTCAGGTCGTACTTATCAATGTCCGGGTACTCGATAATCATAGCCAGCATGGTCGGCACCATACCAGCTGCGTTTACCTTCTCATTCTGCACTAGTTCACAGAAGCTCTGCGGAGTGAACCGACCCGGGAACACTATTTTTGCCACGCTAAACACCAAATGAAATGGCGCTCCCCAACCGTGGATATGGAATAGTGGTACGTTGACCATGGGCACATTAATATTTGGCGGTGGTGGGTCATCAGGCAATCTCACACGCATACCTGCGGCCGCTGCCGTATATAGAGTCTGCAGTAATATCTGACGGTGCGTATACATTACACCCTTGGGCAGACCAGTAGTACCAGTAGTGTAATAAAGGGTAGCGTAGGTATCTTCAGAGAAGTCAGGCCATTCGTACGTCTTCGGCTGCCCCTTTATCAGTTCCTCATATTCGTAAAGGGGTTGTACTTTGGTCTTGGGTAGTCCCGGCTTGTCCGACATATAAACGAAAATTTGAACCTTGGACTTTATCCGATCGTATAGCGCTTCAACCATAGGCAGAACAACATCGTCAAAGAAAATAATTTTATCCTCGGCATGAGTTATGGTGTAAGCCATGTGATCCATGGATAACCTGATGTTGATAGGATGCGAAACCGCTCCAATACAAGTAGTCGCATAGATGTTCTCCAGGTGCCGGTGGTGATTGAGTGCCATAGTTGCTACCCTGTCCCCCGGCTGAAAAGCCTCTCCCGTCTGCACCCCCAGCGACTTCAGGGCGTGTGCAAGTTGACAGGTACGGTCATGCCACTGCTGCCAGGTGAATCGGTAATACTGACCGGCATCATTCCTGTAGACGATGGCGATGTCATCTGGATACTGGGACAGGGCTCTCTTCATGCAACTCTTTATGAGCAGTGGATGGCGCGTGCTATACTCAGGATAGGTCTTAACATCCATTGGCATTCTTTGTTCCTCCTCTCAAATTCGATAAGCGGACATACGATAAAATGTGGAATCGACGCCCCAATGCACATTATTAGTATATTTAGTTACCGCCGAAGTTGCAACACTGGGGATATTCGGAAAGAAAATTCGCTAGTTACATCGAAAAACTACGCAGTAGCAGAAGTCCATAGTGCACAGCTCGGGCAACAATAACTTGTTTTGTTACCTCTAGCGTAACAATCCGTCATGTATTGTAACGGTAATGTAAGGGATAGGCCAACCATCTGTCTGCCCTTAATCTATGCTACAGTGAGGTGTGCCATGTCTACACAAGCGATACCTGCATTAAAGGTATTCATTAGCTATCCAACGAAAAATGGGTTGGACAAGCTAGACAGGTAGTAGCTATATTGAAGCGAGCAGGACACCAAACTTGGCTCCGGGATCAAAATAAGACAATCGGTGCCTTGGCGTGGAGAGAAATAGCTAATTATATTATCAACGAGAGTGACGTATTTCTCTATGTTTGCACTCCTTCTAGCCTGAAGTCTTGGGGACAGGCACAAGAAGCAAGCTATACGCTCAATCATCGCTGGAAAATCTTGGTGGTTGCGCTTGACGATGCTCTTGTACCTCGGTTTCGCTAATGACAGGATTAACACATCTGGAGAACTAATTGACTGGGGCTATACAGTCTTTCCTAGCCCAACCAGTTCTCGCCTCTGTACTTGCCTACGCCGTCTTTTCCAGCCAAGAACTTCTAGAAGGGAACCGACAGCCTTGTCCTGTAACATCTCATCGCGAAGGAACAAATCAGGATTCACCCTATACCTCAGGCGTCTGCCTTCTCTTATCTTGGTAACATAGCCGTCTGATTCGAGATCTGTGATTATTTTGTGTGTTGCCTTTTCAGTAATCCCTAACGTCAGAGATATTTCTCTCATAGTAATTCGTGGTTGCTGAGCAATTTGGCAAAGCACCAGAGCATGATTTGTAACAAATTTCCATCCTGGCATAGTTACACCTCCTTTTCACAAAAATTCTCTGTCAAAGGTCAAAACTACTTGACAACTCCAACAAACAATGTAAAATTGATTTATGAAACATAGTTCTTATAAATTATAACATGGAAAATAATTCATGACAAGTAATTCCTATATACTCCGGAAATCGGGAGAATGAAAGGCGATAAAAAGAATAGTTTTAGGAAAAACATTGAGCAACAATTAGTGAAATCGAGTATTGGTAACAGGAGAAAAAACCAAAGTGAAAACATCATTGGAAAGACTTAAAAGTCAACCTACGTATAAATCAGAAAAATGCTGTCTGGAAACCTGCAGTAACGAAAACTCTGAAGAGGAACCTCCGGGTAAAAGTAGCACCTCTGATGACCTGGAAGAACCTCCAGGTAAGATGGCCACGACCAGGAACAAATTCTTTGGAGATATACCAGATGTCATCTGGAATGACTGGAAGTGGCAATTCCGAAACAGATTTACCCGAGTCGATCAACTAGATCAATTTATTTCTCTATCCGCTGAAGAACAGGCGCAGCTCAGGTTAGTAACCATGCGCTATCCACTGTCGGTGACTCCCTACTACCTGTCGCTAATCAACCCCAATGATCCTGATGATCCGATAAGAAAGCAAGCGATACCTTCAACTATGGAAATGACTATGGGGTCGATGGGTGTAGAAGACCCGCTGTGTGAAAAAGAAGACACAGTGATTCCTGGTCTTGTTCACCGCTATCCCGACCGGGTACTTCTGGTACTGACTGACATATGCCCTGTGCTCTGCCGACACTGCACACGTAAGAGAGAATGGCGAAATGGTGGTTGGGTACGATCCCATGCTGAAATCGAAGCCATGCTAGACTATATAAGCCGGCACAAGGCTATCAGAGATGTAATTATCTCTGGTGGTGATCCCCTAACGCTTTCTACTCGCTACCTGGAAGACATCATTAGTCAAATAAGAAAAATAAGGCACATCGAAATTATCCGTATTGGTACCAGATTCCCGGTGGTGCTGCCCCAACGCATAGACAACGAGCTATGTAGTATGCTTGCCAGGTATGGGCCAATATGGCTTAATACACACTTCAACCATGTTCAGGAGATAACTCCGGAAGCTGCTGAGGCATGTGACCGTCTGCTGCAGAGTGGTGTTCCGGTAAACAACCAATCTGTCTTGCTGCGAGGCATTAATGACAGCGTTAAAGCTCAAACAGAACTGTGCCATGGACTGCTCAAAATAAAGGTGCGTCCTTACTATCTCTTTCAATGTGACGAGGTGCAGGGCACCGAACACCTGCGTACATCCGTGGAGGTCGGAGTTAAGATAATCGAAGGAATGCGTGGGCACACCTCAGGGCTGGCTATTCCGACCTTCGTTATAGACCTACCCCATGGCGGTGGCAAGGTCCCTCTCCAACCAGACTATATCCTGTCACAGACTGAAGGTGAGCTGGTGCTGCGGAATTACGAGGGACACATTTTCCATTATCGAAACCCTACAAAACTAGCATGCCATGAATTGCCTACCGAGGTGCTATATCCAGCCAGTAGTGCTACTGTGAGCTTGCCTCGGGGAAATCGGGTACCGATACAGGTCATAGGGAATCACAAATGCGAATAGGCTTGTCATACGATCTTAAGGAAACGATAGCGACACAGCAAGCTAGCTGCGATGACGCTTTTGAGGAATATGACTCTTGGGATACTGTGAAACTGATAGCCGAGGCTCTTGAGGCTGAGGGACACACGGTAACCATGCTCGGTGGTGGTAACGAGTTTTTAGGCAAGATTCTTCACGATAAGGTGGACTTCGTCTTTAATATCGCCGAGGGGCGAGGTACCTACCGTAGTCGGGAAGCCCAAGTGCCTTCAATCCTCGAGATGCTGAATATACCTTATTCCGGTTCAGACCCGCAGTGTCTCGCCATATGCTTGGACAAACCTCTGACTAAAAAGCTAGTCGCATCGGAAGGGGTGATTACCCCGAAATGGCATGTAATAAACGATAGACGAGAGCTTCGTCAGATGGACATTCACGATCTTCATTTCCCAATTATCGTCAAGCCAGCATACGAAGGCTCAAGCAAGGGGATTCGTCTCACTTCAGTGGTGGAAGACACTAAACAAGCAATTGAGGGAATAGAGAACCTATTGGAGAAATACCAGCAACCAGCAATGGTGGAGGAGCTTATTCTGGGTGACGAAGTCACCGTGGGAATCATAGGCAACTCCCCACCTAATATCTTGGGTATAATGCGCATAATGCCGAAACAAAGGAACAGTTACTTTATCTATAACCTTGATGTGAAACGCAATTACCTCGATTTGGTTGAGTATGAGTGTCCCGCTGGTCTCGAGGAAAAGATACTGCAATGTATACAAATTTTCAGCCTCAGGGCATTTCAGGCTCTGGGGTGCCGTGACTTTGCCCGGTTGGACTTCAGAATCAGCACAGCAGGAGTGCCATACTTTCTGGAAATAAACGCTCTGCCCGGACTGGGTACTCACAGCGACCTGGTCATTATGGCAAAAAAAATGGGATGGAGTCATCGACTGCTGATAAACTCTGCACTTAATGCTGCGCGTGAGAGATATCCACAATGCATACGCGTGTAGCAATCGTCTACAACAAACTACATCATTCACGCTATGACGCAGTCAACGAAGGAAAGGCGGTGCTCGGCGTGCTTGAGGCGGTGGAGGCAGTGCATTGGGCTTTGCTTGAACTTGACTTTGATATCAACCTAGTTCCTCTAGCACCACCACTTGAGCAAACCGAAAAGAAACTGAGAAACCTCAATACAGACCTGGTTTTCAACCTTTTCGAGGGATTCTGTGGCTACCCTGAGACTGAAGCTGTACTGCCGAAGATTCTATCAAGAATGGGGATACCCTATACGGGCTGCCCAGCTTCAGTGCTAAAGCTAGGCTTAGATAAGGCTAAAACGAAGGTGTTGCTCAAGGCTACTGGAATAAAGACGCCAGATTTTCAGTTACTGAATCCTGATATACTAAATATATTCCGGCTAGTTTATCCCTGCATTGTCAAGCCACGTAGCGAGGACGCCAGTCACGGTCTGTCATCGGAGAGTGTGGTTAATGACTCTGTCTCTTTAAAGAGGCAAATTGCACTAGTGAACAACAGGTACAGTGGAGGTGCCATGGTTGAAGAATTCATCGATGGACGGGAGTTCAATGCCACAATCATCGGCGATTCTGAATGCATCGCTCTTCCTGTGTCTGAAATCGTTTATTCCCTGCCTTCTGGAATGCCTAGGATTCTCAACTTCGCTGCCAAGTGGGAGCCTGATAGTCCTTACTTTGAAGGTACAAAGGCAGTCTGCCCGGCTGAGGTTGAAGCTGAAGATCGACAACGTATTACCGAGACAGCGGTAGCAGCTTTCCAAATTCTAGGTGGCCAGGGCTATGCCAGAGTGGACATGCGGATAGACCATGAAGGGCAGGTAAACGTTATTGAAGTAAACCCCAACCCGGACATCTCTCCAGGCTCTGGTGCAGTACGTCAGGCGGAAGCTGCCGGTATGACCTATACTCAATTCATTAAGAAAATTGTACAACTGGCTCTTGACAGGAAAAATAATGAAAATCAATATTCGCCCTATGGCTCACAAAGACAAACCCAGCATAACCAAAATACTGCACAGTACACCAGAATTCAAACCCTCTGAAGTGGCTGTAGCTGAGGAAGTAATTAATAGCTACCTTAGGGACTCATTCGGCTCAGGCTATCACATCCTCGTTGCCGAGGTTGACTCAACTACAACCGGTTATATCTGCTACGGGCCCACGCCCATGACTGAAGGGACATGGGATATTTACTGGGAGGCTGTCGCTCCAGAAAGGCAAGGCCAAGGGATAGGCAGTGCCCTCATGGAGTCCGCGGAAAAGGAGATCGTGAAGGCTAAAGGAAGACTAGCCATTATTGAGACTTCATCCACGCCAGCATATGAGAAAACAAGGTATTTTCATGCTAGTCATGGCTACGAGATAGTGGCCCGAGTCCCTGACTTTTATGCACCCGGAGATGATAAGTTAATCCTGCAAAAGCGGCTAAGGTGAAATCCAAGGGAAGAGCATCGTTCGAGAAGGGATTATTCATACAATGCATACTATCCTACAAAGCTTTGTATTGACCTTCGTACCATTGTTCATAGTAATTGACGCCTTGGGCAACCTACCCTTTGTCATCTCACTGAGCGAAGGGATGTTGAAAAAAGAGCGTCGAAAAATGATTCACATAGCAACTGTAACCGCTACCATTGTTGGGCTGGTATTCCTCTTTTTGGGTCAGCTCATTCTACAGGTATTGGACATTTCTGTGGGTTCCTTTGCTATCGCCGGTGGGCTCATACTATTGATCTTGTCCATAAAATATATGACGACAGGCAAGATGATGGAGGCCATCAAAGAAGAAATGGTAGCTGTCGTCCCCATCGGTACTCCATTGACGGTTGGACCGGCGACTATTACAACTCTTCTGCTCTTGGCAACACAGTTTCCCCTCTATATAGTTCTCATCTCTTTCTCCTTGAACATGTTGATTACCTGGGCTATACTCCTGTCAAGTAACCAGATTGTCAGGTTTATGGGGAAGGGTGGACTTAAGGCAGTATCCAGGGTATTTAGTCTGTTGCTGGCTGCTATAGCGGTAAACATGATCATCCATGGATTGGAGTTAGCTGGCTTATCGCTAAGCAATACAATGTAGGCCTGGAATCGCAGAAGGAATTTCAACCATGTTTCGCATACGCCGAGTTTACGATAACGTTACTCCGACGAACAAGGAGGCAATAGCCCAAGTTCAAAACATCCTCCGCCAACAGTTCGCGGCTTTATCCAAACGCGAAATAGCCGATTTGCCCAAACAGCTACGTAATCCCTTGAAATACCGTTTCCGCTCCATCCTTTTTATAGCTGAAGGGCCGGCAAGACGTATTGACGGGTTCGCTCTACTGTTGCACGCACCTATTTTAAGGTTCTGCTATATTGATTTCATTTCTACCGCCAGGTACAGGACAGGCGGTGGCATAGGCAGCGCTCTCTATGAGCGCGTCAGGACAGAAGCGCTCAATTTAGATACCATTGGCCTTTTCTTCGAGTGTCTTCCAGACAATCCCAAACTATCCCATAACCCTGATATAAGGAAAAGAAATGCAGAACGTTTGCGCTTCTTCGAGAGGCATGGTGCGCTGCCTATTGTTAATACGGCTTATGAGACACCACTTGAACGAGGAGAGGATAATCCTCCCTATCTTCTTTTCGACGACCTGGGGCAAGACGTACCACTGGGACGTGATACTGCTCGTGGAATCGTGCGAGCAATTTTGGAGCGGAAATATGGAGATCTATGCCCACCGGAATATATCGACATGGTGGTTGATTCATTCCAAGACGATCCGGTACAGCTCAGAAAACAAAGATATTCGAAGAAGCCGGCTGTCCCAGCTGCACGATATATACCCGTTGATCAACGCATCGCATTATTAGTGAACGACAAGCATGCTATCCATCATGTGCAGGACCAGGGATATGTCGAAGCCCCGGTTAGAATAGATTCGATTTTGGCTGAGATAGATGGCACCGGCTTATTTCAGAGATTTGCTCCGCATCGATTTTCCGAGAAACATATCAAAGCGGTTCACGACTCCAAATTCGTCGACTACCTTAAGAAAGTGTGTGCCAGCCTACAGCCCAATGAATCTGTATATCCCTATGTTTTTCCACTTCGAAATGCTGC
>SMTZ1_10007555_pt1 | contig 10881 bp, 12 predicted proteins | sample DeeMarSWOR136_30_FD_25667 | JGI IMG/M metagenome (IMG submission 25667)
TTCATCCGTTACCACCATATCTTTCTCTAACCAGATCCATCTCGTTGTTCAAACTTCTGCTAATTCTGTCTTGTTCTTCTGCTTCAGAAACCAGATCGCGTTTCATCCTCTCATAACAAAGTTTACAAGTCCTGCTGCAAAACACATGACTAACTCTAACAAGTGCACTAGGACTCCTATTGATTCCCTTATCACACCAATAACAATTTACTCGGACCAATAAAACCTCAGACCTCCCCACCATAAATTAAAATAATTATGAGGAACAAACAAGTGTTCCTCATATCACCCTCGCAAGGTGAAATATGTCCTACCAGTTTTACCCTTCACCTGAGCAACATTGACTCTGATAGGTATTTTTTTCATATCCTGCAGTGTTTTCACCTGATGAACAATGGTTTTAGAGTTGGATCTATACATATTCCCATCCAACTTCAAAGTCACAGATTCACCATATCCACCAGTAATGATTTCAGCTTCTGTTAGCACTGCTTGTTTCTTTTCCGCACCACCGAGGAACTCTTCCAACAAAGGGTGTGAAAACACTTCACCGTTGGGTAGTATATCTTCTATACTGGGTATCTTGTTTATGTCATCTGCTTCAATGATACTAGGATTAGTAGTATCATTCTTAGAATCAGTATTTTTAGATACTGATTCATTTGTTTTTTTCTCATTTTTCATTTTTCTTTTACCTCCTATACTATTCTGTTTACAGTATAGACAATCAAACAAACAAGAATCCGCATACATCCGGACCAAGACATGAGATCTCTGATGCATACATACATTGCAATAAGTAACAATACAAGGCAAGTTCAGTAGATCTCTCGATCGCTTTAAACGATGTACGCCTTCTACTACATCGTAGTACCATTTCTTTCGCTTTAGTAACATATGAGAAATTAGTTTTACCAATCACAATACCACCTTACAGTTAACTGTTCTATGATTCCTAGTTTTATAGAATAAGATATACTGGTTCCAATAGAAGGAAATAAGTAGGAATATAGGAACAAATATGATATCCCAAACAATAAAAGATAAAACTTCAATAAGATGTTGGGGTTTTGACGGTAAAATTTTTTGAACACCCTCAAAACCCACATCTTCCAAGCTTGGAATCTTAAAAGGTTGGAGAGTCATTTGCATCACACTTCCTATTTAATGTTAAATCAATTTGTTTAACTGTATCCTTAAAATCTTCCTGTTTGTCATTGCAATATTGATTTATTAAAATCCTAATCAATGCTGATCTGCTAATTGAAAGGTTATCAGCTGCTCGATCCAAAAACTCAAGTGTTTTTGAATCCAGATATATACTCTTTATATTTTTATTCTGGGTGTTTTCTATCATAAAAATCATAAATTATATTAGTGTCTAATTATATAACTGTTTTAACTGTAAAATAAAGTTAACAACACATAAGGTGAAATAATGCCTAAAATTAATGACGAAGATATTTACAAACATGATGACTATCGTTCAATACTAAATTTATTTAAATATTGCAGTAACATAAATTTTAAAAAAACTGGATTAACTCATGGTCAAATTCTATATGCTCTTTCTAAAAAACCCAAAAAAGATATTGAAATGGAAAAATTTTTTGACCAGTTTACTTTTGGATTGCTTCATAAAAGAAAATTTAAAGATTTGTATAAGTCAGAACCATTTATTATAAAAGGTAAAAAAACAGAATTAAAAAGTGAACTAACACGTTGTATTGTTTCAGCAAAACAACTTAATGACAAATTACAGTTTTTAATAAATCGTGAATGGATTAAACCAGAAGGAAAACCAAAATATTATACTTATCATTTAACAAGAAAATATTATACTGATATGGAAAAAAGAAATATTAAATCAATGCTTAATGAATGGAATGACCGTGAAACTATTGAAAAACTTTCTCTTGAATTATTATTACCACAAAACTCAGAAGAATCCTTTATTAAAAATAGTCATTTTTCAAGCGAAAAATCAGACTGGACGTTATTTGGTTTATCATTTGAATTTTTATTTAATTTATCAGATGAAGAAAAAAAAGATATGTGTAAGTGGTTAAGTGATATAGAAAAAAACCTTTGGAATATTATGGAATTGAAATTTTCAAAACAAAAAATAACAAGAGATGAGTTTTTAAAACAACTTTCAAAGGGAGACACTACTTTTTTAGATAAAGGTTTATCGCTTCATACTATCAACTTTTTTTATCATGGATATAAACATATGGTTTATACAAATAAAAAATAAAAAATTATATTAATTTTATGTTGTTAAATTATAAAATTGTTTATTTGTTTCTTTTCTCTTTCCACAGCAATACTGATACTGCAATTGCACATAATACTAAGATTAGTTCAAAACCAGGTGTTCCTTTTAAAATATTATCATTCCAGTATTGTATATCATAGCTAGAAAACGGCATATTAAAATATTCTGTATAACCATAATAAGTGCCACCATATAATGTTTGAATATCATAAATCCTTCGAGCAATCATTTCATTCATATAACCTTTTGAAAATATAACATCGAGTTGAGGCTCAACAAAATATAATCCTCTGTCAGTTGTTTGAAAAGCTACAATAGCATGACCCGCATAACCTGAAGGATTATTCAAATATACCATTGCTCCTCTAATTCCAAGATTTTTAGCGTTTTCAATAGTATCTCTTGCAAAATCTTCACACACATAAGTATAATAAACATAAGGATTTGAATCAGTTGTATCTTGAATTATAAATTGTTCCATTTGACTATAAGTTGGATTTCTAATTGAAGCACTTTGATCAGAATCAGTAGATATTGGATTTAAAAAATCATAATCAATATCATTTAATGGTTGTGCTATCCAATGCGAATTAAATATTATTAAAATAAAAATTGCAGCCAGAGAGATTCCTAAAATCATTCTAACACCATTGGTAGCTCCTCTTATACCATATCTAAGATTTAATAGAACTTTATAAAAATAAAAAATAAAAAACAACAGCAAAATAATTTCAATAAGCGAACCAAGTTTTATAAATAATAATATTATGCTATTAACTGAATTTATGTTTAAAAAAACAATCCAAAAAAGAAATGATATTAATAACAAAATACCAAAATTTTTTAAAAAAGGTTTTTTTCTTAGATAACTTTTTGGGTGGTTCTTCCAAAAAAACCATCTAATAAATTTATTAGAATGTTTATAAAAAGGTTTTTTAGAACTAAAGGATGGTATTTCAAAACGTTTCGGAAAAGAATCTTCTTCTGGTTTCTTGAATTTTTTTTGTTCTTTTTTCCAAATATCAACACTTTTTTTTGAATACGAAACAACTATACAATTATGGCTTTCTGGAAGACGATGTTTGCTGCAATAGTAATTACCACATCTTTTACATTTAAAAGGCAATAATGAATCTAGGATTTTACCACAAAACATACATTTTTTATAATCCTTTTTCTCAAATCCCATTAATAAATCCTCAAACCTTTATTTTATATAATTTATTTTTTAATAATAATAACATCTGGAAAAGTATTTTTCATTCCTTTTAACCAATCCTCATATCTTTGTGGATGAACATGAACATCAAATAATACACAAATCAAACCCTGTGGAAAATATTGTTTATAACGCATACATTTATCTGAAATAGTTTGTAAACCACTAATATCTGTAGGTCCTTTTACTTCTATAGCTATACCTTCAACAACTATATCTGGTCTTGTTGATCCACGACTTATTTCAATATCTGTATCATAGAATTTTGATTTTAACCAACTAGCAAGACTATCTTGATACAAAATTTCTTCGTAATATCTCCTTAGTGGTTTAAATTCATGAATAGCTTTTTCTAATTCTAATAAAATAGTACTTCCACTTTCTTTCATAGTTTCAGAAATTTCCTTGACTTTCCAATCTGCTTTTTTATGTTCAATATTTCCTAGGATATCTCTAATATTTTTATGATTTCTTTTGGCAAATGATATAATATCCTCTAATGAAACTCTAAGTTTTATTCTTCCAACTAACTCATCATATGTATAATTATACTCATAATCTTTCCAATGTGTTTCACCTGTTTTTTTATTCTCTTTTAATCTTGATTTGGTTGTTTTGGTTGCAATATTTTTTTCTCTACACAATCTGTAAAGTTCACCTTTATTCATCCGTCTTAAAATTTCATCCTTCCATCTTTGTATTTGAATTTTCTGAGCTGATACATCTGCTATTTTTTTAACACCTTTAACAATACCCTTTCCAGTCGCTACAGCCATTTTTTTAAATAAACTCCCTAACTTTTTTGATGTAGATATTTCCTCAGTTGTTTCTACATTAATTTGTTGAGGAGTTTCTAACCGTGTTTCTTTCAGTGGTTCTTCCATTTTCTCTGTATTTGTTTGTCTAAAATCATTTTGATGTTCTCTACACAAAGGTTTACCAAATTTATCAAGAGAATAATAAAATTCATTTGTTGTTATTGTTTTTTTACAAATATTACAGTAATACTGCATTGTTTTCCTCCCTTGTCCTCTAAAGTTTAATATCTTGTTAAATCTTAAAAATATTTCTGAAAAAAAGTTTTTTTACAAATTATAAGTTTATCTAAAAATTTTTACATAAATAGTTTTCATTTCATCGTTATTGCAAAATCATGTCAATGAACATTGATACAGCCAATTAGACAAACAATAAATAAGAATAGGTTTTGGTATATCAACCAAGTAATTTTGGTTTTGAAACGCTTGTAAATAGAAAAAAGAAAAAAAGATTTTAATGTTTCAAATATATGAAGAGATTACACTAACATTATTTGGTTTTACATTAATAGAAGGTATATTTGAAAAAAATAAAGAACATGAAAAAATAGACCATTTATTTATAATATAAAAAAAAAGAAAAAACAGTTTTTAGATAGCGACTTTTGGAATATCATAAGGTTTTAATGCTGGTCGCAGATCAAACTCAATTTGAGCTGGAACAGGAATAATAGTTTGAATCATTTTATATCCCAAAATTGATTTTGGAATAGCCCTTGGACGACCCCAATAATTACCATGCCAATATGTACTTACTGATTCATAGAACCACCTTGATAGTCCTTTAAATAATACCCGTTGGAAATTATTATTCAAAACATAATTAAAAAACGGTAAATCAGTTCTTTGAGTAGTTGTGTTTTCCATACCCCAAAACTCAATACCAGATACACAATTAATAATATCATTCATATAAAAAGAATTATTATAAGAATCAGATACATAAAAAGCAATAGAACAATTAATAATTGTATTCATCGAAAAATTATTATTAATAGCATCTGAATGTATTTCCATACCTATATGGCCATTATATCCTAAATATGGCCCAATATATTCAATAACATTCATATAAATACTATTATACTCAGAGTATTGACAAACCATAATACTACTGGTTCCCTCTCGTTTTGGAATTGTGAAAACATTATTTGATATTGTGTTGTAATTTGATTGATAAGCAAGATCAATAGATCCAGAACGATTTAACCCACCAAAAAGGTTGTGGGTAACTATATTGTTGCAAGAGCCATACAATAAATCGATACCCCCATGCCTACAATTGCAAATGAAGTTATTATTTGAAATGGTACAAAATGAAGACAATTCAAAAAGATTTGATTCATAATCAATTATTGTATTCTGTGTAAATGTACAATATGTAACCGACAGAAATTTCATACGTTTCATTGCTTTTGTATAGTTTTTTGAAAATGTGTTATTTGAAATAGATAAATAAGCGCATGATTCACCAATAATTGGATATTCATAGTCTTTAACATAAAAGTTTGATATTGATACATTATCAGTAGTGATGTTTATACCTGTTCCACCTTCATTTGCCTTAAGAATAGTGGTATTCTGATTCTCTCCAAAAAGATTAATCGATTTATTTACAACTAAATTTTCATAATACGGTGAACTATCATCATATACAAAAACAGTATCACCATCAGAAGTATTGTCTATTGCATCCTGAATCTTGGTATAATTACCTTCTCCTGTTCCACCGACATACAAAATATTACCAAGATTCAACGGTTTAGGTTCATCATCAGGATTAACATTAAAACCAGATACAATACCTGTACCAAGTAATAAGATTACAACAGTTAAAACCATAATTTTTCTTAACATAATATTTATTCCTCCCTTTAATAATAATTTAAATCTTACAACTTTTAATGGTTTATTTTGATTTAAATGTTATGATAAAAAAACACAATATTTTGTTTATATTGACTTTATTTACATTAATATAAAAACAAGTCAATGAATAAAGATACAGCCAATTAGACAAACAATTAACTTGGATAGGTGGTTTGGTATATCAACCAAGTTTTGTTGGTCTTGAAACGCCTATAAATAGAAAAAAAGATATTGAGTTTTATGTAAATCTATAAACTCAATAGATGTCTCAATATTGGAAACATATATGGATATTGTTCCAACAGTTCCAATAAAAATGATCTAAGGCCTACAGTCCTTGGCATAGTTACTGATAATGGATCTGACCATTCACTCTCTGCACTAAAAGTATCCTTTGCTTTCACTTTGATTTGATAAGTACCTTTAGTAGTCCAAGTGTGTTTTGCATTAACTGTTATATTAGAATTAAAGGGACCAAGCCAACCACTATAAGTACCATCTCCCCAACTCCAATTATAGAATATTTGATCATCATCATAATCTATAGTTATACTTGAATAAGTATATTCAACATTTATATTCCCATTTATTTCACCCGAAGGTTTAACTGGTTTATTTGGAGCAGAGTTCTCTTTAGTTGTGAAATGCCAAACCGAACCAGCTGTTGAAGCACTATGTTCATCCTTGGCAACAATCTTCCAATAATAATCCGTACTATAATTCAAAGTCCCAGGATTAAATGTGGTTTCAGTCTGATCATCAGAAACCAAAACACATGGATCAGGGTTATCAGGTTCAAAATACACATCATAGACTAAATCATCTCCATCTGGATCAGTACAACTCCAGCCTAGAACAATATCAAGATTAACATCTGTTGCATCATCTATTGGATCAGGATCAGTGGGTGTATTTGGTGGATTATTTGGTTCATCACCAGTTGTAAAATCCCAAACAGAACCAATTGTGCTTGCACCATGATCATCCCAAGCAATAATCTGCCAATAATAATGAGTATTATAACTCATAGTACCAGGGTCATAAGTGTTTGTGGTTTGATTATTTGACACAAGGACATCAGGTGTTGGATCATCTGCTTCAAAAAATACGTTATAGGTTAATGGGTCTCCATTAGGATCAGAGCATGCCCAAAAAAGATCTGCATCAACATCTACATCCATTGCACCATTAACAGGGTTTGGATTACTTGGATTATTAGGGGGGTTGTTAACCAATATAGTCAAACCATCTGACCAAACACTAGAGCTATTATATTGATCACGAACCTGAGCCTTCACAACATAGGTACCACCAACATTCCAAGAATGACTCAAACTACCAACTGAACCAGATGGAACTAAACTAGTCCAACTACTGTAATCATGTGAACCAGCTGCATCCCAATCAAAACGATACTGCACCAAATCATCATCAGGATCAATTGCACTAGTTGAATACACACCAGATTGCCCAACCAATCTCAAAATAGGACCAGATGGAGTAATTGGAATATTTGGAATATGATTCTGAATAACAACAGATAATGTTGGTGACCAATTACTTTCAATACCCTCTGTATCCTTTGCTTTTACCCTTACATCATATGTACCAGGAGAACTCCAATTATGAATCATCGTGCAGGTTTCACTAGAGTTATACCAAGAACTCCATTCAATAGGACTTCCATCATCCCAATCCCAACCATAACAAATGTCATCATCATCAGGATCTATAGCAAAAGTAGAGTAATTATAAAACGTATTATGATAACCAGAACTAGGTCCTGATGGAGTACTTGGAGTATTTGGAGATTGACTTTCGATAGTTACATTTAATGAATTTGACCATAATGTACCAAATTCTGCTCCATAAACATCTTTTGCTTTTACTTTTACTTGATATGTACCATATGTATTCCAACTATGAGATACATTAGCTGTTGCTCCAGAAGTAAATGGTCCTACCCAATCGCTATTACTTCCATCATCCCAGTTAAACCAATAATATATGTCATCATCATTTGGGTCTGTTGTGTTTGTTGAATATATATAAGTAATGTTTTTGTATCCTGTTGTTGGTCCAGATGGTTGATTTGGTATTGCAGGAGGAAGATTTCCATTAATATTGAAGTTTAAATAATCAACACCTTCCTGTTTTGCAATAAAAGTAACATTACCATAACAACCACCATAAGTTACACTAACTTCCATTAAATCACCAGGTTGATCATCACTTCCAGGAATTTTATATATATCATCTATATAGTAAAAACCAGTGATTCCTGCTTCAGTTAAAGTTAATCTAGTCAATGTCCCACTTGTATTTAAATCTGTAAGCAATACGGTTACTCCATCGGGTATTGAAGTATTATCACTATAACTTATAAAACCATAAACAGTGTGATGGATTTCAAATTTTAAACTCAAAGAAATTACTGGGATGATTCCTACGGTAATAAACAAAACAATAATTACAATAACCAAACCTTTTCTAATAATATTTTTTCGCATAAACTTTTAAACCTCCCATTAAAATAATTCTAATCTTGCAATATTTAATAGTTTATTTTGATTTAAATGTTATGATAAAAAAACAATATTTAAGTAATAAAAAGAAAAAGAAAGAGATTAGGTTTTTTTTAATAATTCAATAAATGTTTTAGTATTGGAAACCTTTGAAGCAACCATTGTAAAATTAGTTGTATTGTTAAGAGTGCTTTGTTTCTTGGTATTGTGACTTGTTTTGTTGTTGAGGGGCCAATGTTACCAAAAGTATCTTCTGCGTAAGCTGTAATTGTATATGTGTCCTTTGCATCCCATATATGAGATACTGATTTATCATCACCAGATGTAATAAAATCAGTAATATCAGAGGTTGAATCACCCCACTCGATGATAAATTTCACATCATCGCCATTTGGATCCACAACATTAAATATGAATATTAATTCTTGACCAGGTTTACCATTATTAGCACCGTCTATTGTTGGTGCAGATGGTGGTTGATTTAAAGCTTTTGTAGCATACTTAACTTCCAAATCATCATCATAACATATATGGGGTAAATTATTATTATCAAGAGCAATAGAGTTAGGGAAAAACAATGCAATATTTTCAACTTTTTCATAGTTCCATCCACTAGTATTTTTATATGCATATTTCAAACTTAAATTTTGATAATCTATATAGCTTATATGAGGATAGTCGTCTTCATCTAAGGCAATTGAACTACTATAACCATTTTCATCTACAACTTCATTGTGCCACCCATTTGCATCTTTATATGCATACTCAAAGCCCCCCTGTCCAAAGCTTATATGTGGATAATCATTAGAGTCGATAGCAATTGAAACACCTGTTTCGTGAATATTTTCTAAAATATTTTCAACTTGCCATCCAGTAGAATTTTTATATTTATAAATCAAATAATTAATATTTTCATTCCAGTAACATATATGTGGAAAGTCTTTAGAATCCAGAGCAATAGAATATTTATATGTGTTTTCACAGTTACCTAAAATCTCAATATTCCATAAACCTTCAGTCTTATATGCATATTTTAATTCATTACTACTTGCAGTAATGTGGGGATTATCATTTGAATCTAAAGCAATATCAAGATATCCCCAAATATTATCAACTGTTTCAATATGCCATCCAGTAGCATCTTTAATAGCATATTTAGAACCAGAATATCCCCCAAAAATTATATGAGGATTATTATTTGAATCAATAGCAATAGAAGTTACTCCAACACCATCATCAACTTTTTCAATATGCCATCCTGTAGCATCCTTATAAGCATATTTAATATCTTCATTTAAATTATCTCTATAAGTCGTATGAGGATAGTTGTATGTATCAAGAGCAATTGAATCAATCGAATTTGCTTTACTATCTACTATTTCAATTAACCAATCGTTTTCTAATAAATTTATTTTCTCAACATTTCCACTTAATACGGGTGTAATACCAACTCCAAAAAATAACACACAAACAATAATTCCAATTAATTTTGTTTTCATCTTTTTTTACTCCCCCATTTTATAAAAACTGATCCCTATCTGATTTTTTTGTATAGGTTATTTTGATTTAAATGTTATGATAAAAAAAACACACTGTATTGTTTATATTGATTTCATCTCAACATTACTATAACCCTTGGGTTGAGATTCAAACAACATCCCATATCGGTTAAGAGTCAACACCATGAACTCAAACCAATCGACATAAAACCTCATACGACCTATACCACTAACTTTGATTTTATCTTTATTCGACTCATACCACTTTGTGACATCACTCTTAACTGTTGCTTCACCATAATCAACAAGAAGACTATTCAAAGCAAATATGCTTTCAATCACAGTTTGTTCACCAGCTTTTTGAGTAAACTGGTCAGCTGTATCAGTACGGTAGCGATATGCTATTGCTTCAGCAACACGGTTAATGGCATTAAGCCAACATTGCCTAATAGAAATAAACTCAATAGGCAGATCTTTATGTTCTATCATTCCAAAGCCTCCTTAGAGCTAAATTCAAAAGCACCTTGCTGCGGTCTTTCAATAGACTCGGCACTGATATGTACAGCTTCAGCGCAGCTTTGCGGATACAGATAAAGGATATTGTCGTAAAGGTACTGCCAAAGCTCACCAATAGAGATTGTTATTTCTACTTTTTCAGGTCTAGTTGTTTTCA
>SMTZ1_10014703_pt1 | contig 10880 bp, 8 predicted proteins | sample DeeMarSWOR136_30_FD_25667 | JGI IMG/M metagenome (IMG submission 25667)
TCTCACCGTTAGACTGGAAAATCATCAGATCCATCAGGTTCAACAGCAGAAAAAGTCCAAGCGAAATCGCAAAGGAATCGGGTATTTCGACAAGAACCGTGAACAGAAGACTGAGAAGACTCTACGATGGCGGAGTTATCCACCACATAATAGCCTTCGATCCAATGGCGTCAAAGGGCACCATAGTTTACGGGATCTTCGCGGAATATGACACAAGATTCCTACGAGACAAAATTGTAAAATCAGTCACCAATAACGTCAAAAATCTCTTCAACTATTTCGTCATGGTTAACTCACCAACTATACTGATGATATTCTTCGGAAAAAGATTCAGCGACATCCACGACAACGAAAACACCATAAAAGCTGTGGAGGGAGTCAGGTCCATAAAAACGTATTTTTGCACAAAAGTCTACCACTTCAAAGACTGGAGAGACAAACTAATTGAAAAAACATAGGATAACAAATATTTCTCCTACACTTCAAACAGGAAAAAAATTCTAGCTTCAGAACGTATGGACTTGCTCTCATAGTGGCGCGCACGCAACCGAGACAAAAAAAGACAAAACGCCCAGACGTTTACTTACAGTTTTGTTGTTCCCAGAAATAAAAAAAGGAGGGGGTTTCGGTTTTTTAAGGTTCCGACTTGCCGAAGTTTCCTGCGAGTTTGATAGCGTCTAAGATGTTGACAACGCCGTCGCCGTTTATGTCTGCGTTAGGGTTCCATTTGGCGTCGCCAGACTTAGCTCCGAAGGCTCCAGCTAAGCGTATCGCGTCCAGTATATTGACTGTTCCATCTGCGTTAACGTCGCCTGCAATCCCTACTTTAATATCTTCGTCTGTTTCTCCTGAAACGGTGTCTGCCACAGCGCTTATTGTGTAGTTTCCGTAGGGAAATCCTGTTGTGTCCCACGTGAATGTTAAGGTTTTGTTTTCTCCTGGGTTCAAGGTTACCTGCTGTTCTCCGATTACATCAGTATCGGCGTAGGCAGTAACGTTGAAAGTTTCATCGAAGTCACCTTGATTTTCAACTGTCGCGTTCACTTCAACATCTTCTCCTTGGCCGACGTTTGGCATGGGGTTACAGCCATCTTTGGATGTGGTAACGTTGATTACAGCTACATCATTTACACCCATCGGTGAGGTCGCGACAGCTACTGTTATGAAGGTGTGATAGGTTGGTGGGAAGCCGGCCCACTGCTGCAAGTATCCAACAAGTTCCCAAACTCCTGAACCGGGATAGGGCGATGGCGGAGGGTCCCATTGTGCGACAAGGTAGGCGTCATGAGAAACGTATTGAGTGTCATTGTGGACAGTAGTATCTATACCGGCGTGGGGTGCATGAGGTACTGGTATGTCCCCTGGGAATCCTGCTTCGGCAGCATCCCACCAAGGATCACTTATGAGTAACTCAAAGGTTGTAGAGTTCACTCCAGCACAAGTCACGTAGTGACCGCCAGCTCCACCGGGAAGGTCATAAGGCCACACAATGCGCTCCCACCCGCCAGTTGGGTTTTCATACCAGAATTCGAGTAGAAGGACTACATCTTGGCATATGTAGATTTCTTCTTCTATCCAGCCGAAGTGCGGGAACTCCATGCTGTGAACCTCGAAAGTGTCGTTTACGCCTTGTTGCCGTAGATACTGATCAATTCCCCATACCATATCCATCCAGAATGTTCCGGTGTGTACAGTTCCGGTTCTCTGTCCATCTGTGTCCATCCACCAAGACAGATTTGCGACGAGTGGGGCAACGTTCTTTACATGGTGATCGTCGGGTACACCAGGAAAGGCTGGCACTATATTGCTTGGATCGTATTTGGAGTCGAACCACCACAACGAGTTTGCAACCGCTACTGGACCACACCAAGTCCAGTGACCCGGCTGAGGGGCGGGGAACATGGGATACCAAGCGTCTTGTTTTTGGTCGAAGTCTGGCATTCCGCTGGGTGCATAATCTGGATATGGCCGTTTCTTGAACCATAACTCGGGCTCGGCGGGTTCTATTTTCTCAACCGCGATGTCAACAGCTACCTCGTCAACATGGCACCAAAGAGTCTGCTCTACGCCAAGCAACACGATGGTATCACAGAAACTGAGGACACCGTTGCAATTGTCATACCAATCTTCAATCGTAAGGGGCATATTGAAATAATCGGTTGGGCAGACTACTATCCAATCGGTAAACAACGGGTCTATCTTAGCATAATACATCCATTCGTAGCCTCCAAGGAATTCGACGTATATTCGATCTCCCGGTAAAAATGGTTGCCCAATCACGTCTTCCACTGTCAAATTTAGAGTAAGCGTCACTTCTTCTACGTGATACTCCTCAGTCAAGCCAGTGGGTAAAAGCGCCATTGTGACGTTATCGCAAGGACTAAGCAGCAAGTCGCCATTGTCTTCCCAACCCAGAATATGGTAGTCGTTGACGCAGCATTCTGGGTAAAGTTCATGCCAGTATGTGCATGTGGGATCTTCAATCTTTTCGTTTAGGATGATGTCGATGGCCAGACCTTCAACGTGGCACCATTCTCCCTCTAACAGAATCTCATCGCAATAGTCGAGAACGCCGTTGCAATTGTCTATCCAGTCTGTTATATGGAAGGCCCAACCTGAAAGGTCATAATCCGGCCAAACCATGTGCCAATAGGTGCAGACAGGGTTTGTCTTGACGTCATACATGGTTTCAAAGGGGCCCTTATACTCAAAGAAATAAAACTGTTCAGGGTATCCGATTATTGTAACGTTGAGGGTGAGGGTTACTCTGTCAACAAAGTACCATTTCGTTATTCCACTTGTTTCGTTGTACATATCTATTTGGTCGCCGGGACTGAGCCTGCCGGGATATTGGTCTTCTATGGGTTCTTCCCAGCTTGTCAGAACGTGCCAGTTGCAGTAGCTTGGATAGAGTTCATGCCACATAATGTCAATTGGATCCATGATTTTTTCGTTGAGAATCAGGTCAGTAGCGTACTCGTCAACGTGCCACCATATTCCTAGCCAATCTGCAAACATAACAAAGTCACAGACATCGAGGAACCCGCTGCCGTTATCAATCCAATCAATGATGCGATAAGGCCCTCCAGTTACCCCGTGGTAGACGGGGTGAACTTCATGCCACAATGTGTCTATTGGTTGAATTTCCGGAGTGTAAGGCCCTTTGAACTCAACATACAGAAACTCTTGATAGTCATCTGACCAAACACCCATCGTCATTGTGACTCGGTCCACATGATACCAACGCGTTTCTGCTGTATTGTCGTTGGTCATGTCGATTTGATCAGAAGAGTCGAGGAACCCGTTGCCGTTGTCTTCCCAGCTTGTAAATGTCCAAGGCTGACAAAAGTCAGGGTAAATCTCATGCCACGGATACGCCCACGGATTGGTCAAGTCGATTATCTCGGGTGCATGCATGTGAACGGGTACCAAAGGCGGACCATGCATGTGAATAGGTGTGAGAGCTGGACCATGAAGATAAATTGGCTCCGAGGATTCGCCTGCGCTCATAGGTACATTAAGGTTAACCAACAAAGATGTAATCAGCAAAGTGAAAGCAAACAGCATCACAGCTTTGTTTCTATAGACTTTCGTCATAAGTATTCTTCCTTTCTCTTTTCAGTCAGTCTATGTATGCTACCTAACGTCTAAAAAAGCTTATGGAAAAATCTTCCACGAATTTATCAAAAACAATACGTCCGTGCGAGCGTATGATGCCAAAGATACCAAAAGCATATTAAATGACATAACTTCCGGTCTTTTGGAATAGTGCACGCGCGCGCATCTGTGCGAAGCAGAAAAATTTAAACATGAATGCGGAGTCCCCCATATATACGATAGACTGAGGTGAAAAGCATTACAACGCTAGGTGCCATCGCCGCACAACTGGTGAAACGAACCTCCCTCTGTTAGTTCAGCATCCTTTCGGGGCTTAAAATGAAACTTAGATCACATATTGAACAGGAGTTGAGAAAGCTTTCTGAAATAAGAAAAGGACGTTTACATTTTCTCCTAATGTCTTTCTTTTTTATACCCATCCTTCTAATTTTGTTCCTTGACTTTTTTAACATCGAAGCCTTTGATTCATTTAATCAAAAATTTATGTTCGACTTGACTTGGAAAGGTAGAATGTTTTACCTGTTCTTCATATGGTTACTCTTGTTGGAGTCTATACTGGATTGGGAGGTTATCGTCGAAAAACAGCGCACATTCCAGAACCGATTTCGCGTCCTCCTACCATGTATTTTTGCGACAGTTCCCTCAGTTTATATTTTGAGTGTTAACTTTCTAGGTTTAAACCAAATGATCCTTAACTTCGGTCAAGCCCTACAAATCAGACCGGACTTCATAAACGAGCATTGGCCCTTGTCAGTCGAGTATCTGATACTCATATCGTTTTTCATATCTGCAATGTGGCTGGCATACGGATCTGTTGGACTCAAAAGTTTCGCTATTTCGCTGTCACTTCTTGCAGGAATAGGCGTTACATATTTAGTGGACACAATCTGGCCATTTGGTACTTTTAAACCGATGCAATTATTGGCAGTTCCCACAGCAGCATTTGCAACAGCATTGCTAGACCTTTTGGGCTATAACGTCGAATTGACGTATCCAGTTTTTTCTTCAGAATACGGGGCTTTTCCCCTAATGACCGTGGGTGCAGGAGGAGAAACTGTGAGGGCGAATGTGGCGTGGCCCTGTGCTGGTGTTCACAGCCTACTCCTTTTTGCCCTAATCACACTAGTCTTCTTCAAGAAAACAACAATACCAAGAGAACGGAAAATAATCTTCTTTTTGATTGGAGCCGCTGGAACATATTTAACCAACGTTTTTAGAATAGCCTCTTTCTTCACGATCTCTGTACATTACGGATCAAAAGCTGGCGAAGTCTTTCACAACTCCTATGGAGAATTATACTTCATCGCTTGGGTGCTCCTATTCTTCATAGTTGTGTTGGCTATTCAATCAGGTAAAATCAATAGGTTCATACAAGCCTTCCGAAAAAAGTTAAAAGTTTTTAGGATTATGGCCGCAGATGAGGCTGGAAAGGAAACATAAGCTTGAAGCTTCTTCTATCCTAAGACTAGGTTCAACAAGAGAGGATATGAACGCTTCGGCCATATTGATATAGACTACCATCGCAACCAATGATGGTTCTGATGTTTCAGAAACTTCACTACAAAAAGAGGTTTCTTTGGCTGGTTTAATTTAGTTTCTTTCGTTTTTTCACTAGAACCGTGTTGATTTCTACAATGTCTATGTCAAAGATGCCAAGGGTATGTTCTATTTCATAGCCTCCGGCAGCTATAGGGTAGTATTTTAGGGTACTGTTATATCCTTGATCTTGAAAATACATTTCCTCGGGACCTACCTCGTTCATTGTATTTCCTACTGCGTCATTCACCGTATTTTCTACGGCTAAGTGTTGAAGCAAGCGGGTGGTTGCGTAATCGGTATGAGGTGTACTCACAAGTCCGTCCCAGCCTACACAAATTTTAGCTCCTTTTCTTCTGAATGCCTCAGCCATCGTGCTATATTTTAATCCGTCGCACCCCATCAGTATGACTGTAGCGTTTTGAAGGTTTCCATATTTCTCAATAAACTCGGGGGATATTGCGAAGTACTGGGTGGGATCGTCTGGAAAGTAGGCTTTCACGATTCGTTGAGGTTTGGCATTTACAATATCATCATAGTAAGGTGCTGAAGGAGTATCATACTTACTTTCGTCAAAAAGTTCAGAAGTGAAGAGACCAAGCCTCGTGCTATTACCTATTATTGCCGAGTGCACCCTGAGAACGATCAACCCATAATTATGCGAAAAAAGGTTTCTATAAAAATTCACGGTGACGTCTTCACCTGGATAGTAATTTATATCGAATCCAGCTGCCTCCAATATGCTTACAGATGAATCTTTGAAGGTTTCGTTTTTTGTTTCTTCCCTGAAGCTTAGGTGGTCAACTATTGCAGCTTCGTAGGAGAATTGATTGCCGTTTGATTCGTCAGTTTGATTTGGTTGATTTAGAAAAGAATAGGTGGCAAAGCATAGGAGAATGAAGAGGACAGCGATAATCCCGTATGCTAGTTTCTTCCCACTCTTCCTACGTTTCCTTCTTCTTCTCATACTACAGTTATTCTCCGCTATGACGATGGTCTCTAACTTTCCTGTCTTGATGAATTGTTCCTGCGTCTAATTAAAATAATTGTTGCAGCCATAGCGGCTAGGAGAACGAAAACTATGCCTATTCTAGGGGCCAAGTCAATCTTTGGGACTAACAAAGGAGGTTTGTCTATTGGCACAGCGTGTCCTCCAACAGGTGGAGGCGGGGATGAAGCTTCTCTAAAGACAGCGTGCAGATTGTGGTCTTTATCCATTGCTACAGATATGACGCTATCAGAACCGGCATCTTCACCGTCAAGAACCCAATGATCAAACACATAACTTGTTTCCGGGTTGGCCTTGACGCTAACAACAGTTCCTTCTTCATATGAGTACACACCCGGCGATGGATCAGTCGTTCCGCCTGATGTAGAGGTTATGGTTAACGTGTATATCGGCGGAGTTATGATTTTGATAAATGCGATATCTCCAGGATTGGACTCGTCAAACAGTTCAATGTCCACGGTCTCATTAGGATTCACCTGGACAACATGGTCTCCCGGATAATCTGTGCTGTTCCAGTAGATATCTACGGTTAGACTTTCCGGCGTTATTTCAACACTAAGGGGATTCTTCCAATCAGCTTCACGGTCTTCCACGCAAATTTCAACATTTATTATATTATCATTGATAACGGCGTATAAACTAAGCACGACATCATTCCAATCGTAGTCTGTCCAATCTTCAAACAGATACGTATAATTCGCATCCTTGTCACTCCACTCATTATCCACAAGAAGTGTTTTTGCAGATTTACATGGGTGATAATACGGCTCCCACTCATCGTTTTCTACTGTAGCACACGTGATGGCAGGTGCCACCGTCACTTTCTTGCCGTTGACAGGTATGACCAGTGGCGCATAATCGTCGTTGAGATGGTCACTATGATGCGCGGCGTAAATTGGTTTGAGGGTTCCGTCGCCAGAAACTGTCAAATTAGTCGGATTAGCATTCGGGTCAGATACGGAGACCAGACCAGTTGTCTCCCAATGATCAAACAAGTGACCAGCATCAGCGAAGTACTCAGCAGAATAGTTTCCAATCGTTTTGGAAATGTCGTCCGGAAGACTGTATGGCACACCGTCAAAGGTTATCGTTCCTAGATTTGCGGATGCGCCGGTATCTTCCTCAGACTCCAAATGAATACCTTTGAGAGAACGCCCGCGCATGGAGCTAAGTGTCCCAAGAAGGAGGGCAAAGGTTACCAATAATACAATAGAGAAAAGTACGGCGTCATACGCGCGCCTTCGTGCGCGAGCGCGTAAACTAAATCGTTTCAGAATTATCTTCTCCGTCCTTTTCAATTACTAGAATAGAGGAAAAATCCATTTTAAGGTTTCTGGAAGTTTCTTCTATATGCATATTCATCAACAAACCGCGCCTAGTAACATCTTTCATGTCTACTTCAAAATGAACAACGTTAAAGGTTGTATTCTCATACAGGGAATATAGTTGTTCAAGATATATCTTAGAGGGAACTTTCGTCCAGTTTCTGCTAACTTCGCGCGCGCGCGCGCAAACTGCTAATGGTTCATACATAAGAAAAAAGACTTCAACTGACTCTACATGCGTTTAACTGGTTCGTTGATTGCTTGTTCAAGAGATAGTTTCTGCGTTTCTCTTTCTTTTCTTGAAGCAGACAACTGTCAAGACGCGCGCGCAGCTTCAGGCGCACCAATTAAGTAATCCATATGTCTCTGCATTCCAAAATTTCTTTGCAAGTTAGGCATTCTTCAGGGATAGGAGCATCCTTATCGAGACTCGTCGAATATCCAAAAAAATAAAGACACTTTGAAGAGACTCTTCATTTCTTCCCAGCGGGTTTAGCCAGCGGTGTCTCTTTTTGATGCGCGCAGGCGTGCTGACCAGAAAATACGTTCCGAGTTTTTCTCAACAACGACCGCACTCGCATTTTTTTGACACTTATCTATCAAACATAACTTCAAACCCTAAAAGGAGTGTTCCCTCAACAAAATATTCCAAGGCATGGAATAATTTATGCACACGCGAATGCGCACGCGAAGACGAATTAGTAAGGACCTATTGCTTCAAAAGCATGGGCTTCGGCTCTTTTGAGCCAAACAAGTGCACGTGTGGTATAGTCTTCGGCAATATCAATTAGTCTTAGAGTCTCTAACAGCAATTCGCCAGCGGAAATAAGTTCGTTTAGTGCAGATAGACTTGCCTGTAAAATCGAAGTCACTTTATCCCTATTAATCCTGGCTTCACTAAGTGATTGCATAATGGTAGGTATCGCTTCACCCAGTTCTTGCGTTTTCTAACTCTCCTCGAGAGAATCCTCGTTGATACTGTTCCGCAAGGCTTAAGTGATGTTTTACTTTCACACCGAGTTCATTTGCCAACTCTCTTATGCTCATAAGATTCCACCCTTCCAATAAGCTCCTTTGAGATAAGGCTCTGTGGAAACCTCCTTTTCCTCCTTTTGGAAGATTCTTCTATAATTATTGTCAATTTCACTTTACTCTCTCTCGCCTCTGCCCGTTTACTTTGGAACTCAAACCCTTGTAGCGATTTGGGACTCTGAAGGTTCTTCAGCTCACGTTCATTGTCTCCTAAAAGACAGAAAAAGGAAGAGAGAATGAAGATCGACATTCAGGTAGTGAAGGGAGGCAAATTCTTGGTGATAATCCCTTCGGTTTCGCGCACGCACAACACGACAAAGCTTAAATGTGGATGTCACGACTCTTTTTGTTCTAGAGTTTAACGGAAGGTGATATGAAAAATGGGTAGAGTAGTGGACGGCTACAAACAATTCGTTGAACAGGCAAGCAAAAACGCGGAAGTGAAAGGACTAATAACTGGATGGGACAGAGTTGTTCAGTTCATCGTTGATGGAGACGACGACTTCTACATCGAAACCAAAGGAGGAGTAATCTCGTTCAAAGTGGGAGTACATGCGTCGCCTAATGTAACGTTGAAAGGCTCAGAAGAAGTTTTTCACAAGATGTTGACCCGAGAGCTCGATCAGACCAGGGCTTACTTTGCCAAGCAGTATACGATTGAGGGCTCTATGAGCGATGCTATGAAGTTTGGAAGGATAGGCTCTGCGCTCGCCAAAAGCCAATAAGAGACTTAGTAGTGCAAAAGCAAAGAGAACTAAATTCAAGGTTTGCCCGTTTCAGGGTTTGCCCCTATCTTTTTTTCGTGCAAGATAGTTAGAACTCTACTACCTTGTCATAGTTTCTTTCCTCTCTCTTTACAGGGTTTCACGCCGAAAGTTTTCTGTAATAGTCCTAGACAGCTCGTCTCATAACCCGTTATCACTAACGAAAACAGGAACCTCACTAATTTTGATCTTTTACTTGCGAAACAGTGTTTATGAATGCGAAAATTTTCATTCACGTTTCTACAGTTCACTTTGGCGTTTGCGTGCATTCATGACAAAGGCATTGTGCCCTTCCCTGACTTTGAGCGCGCGAGCATGTCTCTCTCAAACAAGCTCAAATTAACTCGGTCAAAAACATAGATCATAAGAAGGAAAAAAGAAAAAAAGGATTAAGAGGGTTCTTAGGCTTCAGGTGATTGTTTGGCAACGGAGAGTCGATGTGGTTTGTGCTTTCTTTTGACAAGGATTGTGGCTATTGTGATTAGGAAGATTGTAACGGAAAGCGATAGCCATGTCGAGAACTCAGGGATGACTAGATATGGGTAATATTCTCCTGCATTGTCTTGAACAGCACTGTTGTTAGCATTGTCATATGCCGTAATTTTGTATTTCACGGTAATGTCAAGAGATTGTCCTGGGATGATTCCTTCGTATAGAGATGTTGTGGAGTTATAACTCATCGTCACGTTATCCCACGAGGTTCCGTCATTAATAGTATACGAGAGGGTTACCTCACCTACACCGCTGTCTGCGTCAGTTACATTTACTGAAACTTTTACTTCTTCGTCTGCCATTACATTGTCTGCACTTGGCTCTTGGGAAGGGATACCGATTGATGGAGGGACATTGTCCGTCCAATTGAGTTTGAAGTAGCCGTCTTCTGTCGTATGCGAGATGAATTCGCCATCCATGTCACCGGGGATACAGTTTCTAATCTCCAAAAGGGTCTCAAGGAAGCCATCCGTTTCTGTGGGGTCTTTTTCAACATGGAGGGTGATTCTAGCTAGGACTCGCGATTCATCCGTTATGTTTATTGGTAGGTAACCACCCGTAGTTCCCTGCTCAAGGTTCATGTAGGTATATCCATACTCTATGTGATCCGATGTCACTCTGTCAGCTAGTCTCCAAATGTTACTTTCCTCGCCTGAAGGAGTATTTTCTGCAAACAACACTTCGTCCATGCTTACGCCCGAGAGAAGCGTAGAATTCCACCAAAGTTCGAACTGGATGCCGGCGAGATTAGTTACATTTGCGATACGCACTTCCACTGTGAAGTTAGTGCAAGCAGGATGAAGCGTTGTATTGGTCACAATCTCGGCGGGGTCTACGAATATCTTCGGTTCCTCAGGTAAAGCATCTACCGAAACAATCGTAGTCATACCAGCAATGCTTAGGATAAGCAATGTTGCAAAAGATAACCAAAGCAAGTCTCTTCCTTTTCCGTTTATCATGAATTTCTTCATTTTTCATCGCGCCCTAAAGTATAGCCAATGAGTATTTGAAATTTTCCATTCCTACAGCCTTGACTTGCGAAATTTCGCACTGCGCACAGAAGCCACTTTTCAGCGATCTATACCAGGTGCTTCGTCAACAGAC
>SMTZ1_10022671_pt1 | contig 10880 bp, 10 predicted proteins | sample DeeMarSWOR136_30_FD_25667 | JGI IMG/M metagenome (IMG submission 25667)
GGGAGAGCACACGTGCAGTATCTTCGATCGTCTCATCCCTGGACATTTGGGTGTCCGCCATACTCAGAAAAAGTGTCTCGCCCCCCAGCCTGAGCATCGCGACCTCAAAGGAGACACGGGTCCTCGTGGAGGCCTTATGGAACATCAGCCCCAGGATACGGCCGGCAAGACTCCTTTCAGGTTTCCGCCCTTTCGCCTTAAGCTCAATCCCCCTGTCGATCAGAGTCATGATATCCTCTTTGCTGAGGTCTCTGATTGTTAAAAGATCCTTTTTCATCTAAAGCCTCTTCAATATTTTATCAAGTGCCTCGACAAGAAGATCTATCTCTTTCTTGCCCACTATCAGAGGCGGGATAAATCTGAGTACCTTATCATGAGTGCAGTTGATTAAAAATCCATTTTCGATACATTCATTAACAACTCCCGCCCCTTCCCTATCAAGCTCCATACCGATTATAAGTCCAATGCCCCTCACATCTTTAATCACGGCATGCCGATCCTTCAGCGCCAGCAATCTCTGTTTAAAATGTTCTCCCATGTTCCGGGAGTTGTCAATCCATCCGTCATACAGGAGGGATCTTAAAACTGCCCCTGCTACAGCCATCACAAGCGGAGTTCCCCCGAACGTGGAGGCATGACTCCCCGGACTGAAGGCGCCGCTCAAATATTCTTTTGAAAGCATTGCGCCTATGGGCAGGCCATTCCCAAGGGCCTTGGCAAGGGTCATTATATCAGGCGTTACCCCGAAATGCTCGTGGGCGAACAGCCTGCCTGTGCGGCCCATGCCTACCTGCACCTCATCAAAGATTAGAAGGATATCCTTTTCATTGCATATCTTTCTGACCCCCTGAAGGTACCCCTCCAGGGGGCATATCACGCCGCCTTCTCCCTGAACGGGTTCCAGTATCACCGCGCATACAGTCTCATCCACAGCCCTTTCCAGGGCGGGAAGATCATTGAACGGAACGAATCTGAATCCCTCCAGCAAAGGATTATACCCCTTCTTTATCTTATCCTGGCCTGTCGCGGACAGGGTGGCCATCGTCCTCCCATGAAAAGATCCTTCCATGGATATAATCACGTGTCTTTTATTATCGAATTTCTCGTTTGAGAACCGTCTCGCCAGTTTAATAGCCGCTTCATTGGCCTCAGCGCCGCTGTTGCAAAAAAATACCCTGTCGGCAAAGGAGTTTTCTACTAAAAGCCTGGCCAGCTTCACCTGCGGTACGGTATAATATAAATTTGATACATGGACCAGGACCTTTGACTGCTCCTTCAAGGTCTTTGTTATAAGCGGAGAGCTGTGCCCCAGGGCGCAGACGGCAATCCCTCCAACAAAATCAAGATATTCCTTCCCATTTTCATCCCATACCCGACAACCCTTACCGCGAACAAGCGTCAAAGGGAAACGCCCGTAGGTCTGAAACATATATTTATCCGCTTGGACCTGTGTATCTGTTTTTTGATCATTCATATATGAGATATCCTTTTCCTTTTTTCAGAGACAAAACGCTATAAGAATAATTGAATATCGAATATCGATCTCAGAATATCGAATATTGAAAGAGTCTAAACTTCATAATTCGAAATTTCCTGTTCAATATTCGATATTCTTATATGCTACTTCACTATCTCCGTGCCTATGCCCCCTTTTGTGAATATCTCAAGCAGGATGGCATGGTCCTTGCGGCCGTCGATGATATGTGCCTTTTTTGCCCCTCCTTTTAATGCCTCAAGACAACAACTGACCTTTGGGATCATACCGCCCTTGATGGTACCATCTTCAATTAAGCGCTTTGCCTCTTTCATCTTTATCGTAGATATCAGTTCCCCATGTTTGTCCAGGACGCCCTCAGTGTCAGTGAGCAGGATTAATTTACGCGCCTTAAGGGAGGCGGCCATATGCCCTGCTACCAGATCGGCATTAATATTGTAAGTCTCTCCCTTTTTACCGGAACCGACCGGGGCAACAACCGGGATGAACTGGTCTTCTATCAGGCTGTTAAGTATCCTGTTATTGATCGATACAATTTCGCCGACCATTCCTATATCAATAATCTCCGGCGGCTGATTATCACCCTTTTTTTTAATATAGTTCATCTTTTTAGCTGTAATAAGCTGCCCGTCCTTTCCTGAAAGGCCCACGGACTGTCCGCCATTCTGGTTAATAAGATTCACGATCTCCTTATTAACCTTGCCCACAAGCACCATCTCCACCACGTCCATAGTCTTTTCGTCCGTTACCCGCATACCATCAACAAATTTAGATTCAATGGATAAATCTTTCAAAAAATCTCCTATCTGCGGACCACCGCCATGCACCACAATAGGATTAAGGCCGACGTATTTCATCAGGATAATATCGAGAGCGAAGCTCTTTTTAAGCTTCTTATCGACCATCGCGTGTCCGCCGTATTTAATAACCATTGTTGCATTGTTGAATCTTTGTATATAAGGAAGCGCTTCAATAAGCACATCGGCAGTATTAGGCATTTGGTTCTTCATTTGTCATCTCTCTTTCAGAGGATATATCTGCTCAGATTTTCATCTTCCAGAATATCATCCAGCCTCTCTTTTACATATCTGCTGTCAATAATAACCTTGCCTGCCCCCATATCAGGGGCTTCAAATGATATCTTCTCTAAAATCTTCTCCATTACCGTATGGAGACGTCTGGCGCCTATATTCTCCATGCGTTCATTAACCTTACTTGATATGAGAGCTATCTCCTCTATGGCGGAATCATCAAATATCAGCTCAACGCCTTCGGTAGCCAGCAAGGCTTTATACTGAGTTATCAATGCGTTCCTCGGTTCCTTGAGAATCCTTATAAAGTCCTCCCTTGTGAGTGAATCGAGCTCAACCCTTATGGGAAACCTGCCCTGAAGCTCTGGCAAAAGGTCAGACGGCTTGCTTAGATTAAAAGCGCCCGCAGCGATGAAAAGGATATGATCCGTCCTCACCATGCCATACTTGGTAGTCACAGTTGAACCTTCCACGATGGGGAGGAGATCCCTCTGAACCCCTTCCCTGGACACATCAGGGCCATGTGTGGATTCATAACCCGCAATCTTGTCAAGCTCATCCAGAAAGATGATGCCATTCTGTTCGGTAATACGTATTGCCTCCTCGATAACCTTATCCATATCTATAAGTTTCTGTGATTCCTCCTGAAAAAGAATCTCCCGTGCCTCCGGTATCTTTACCCTTTTTTTCTTCCCCTTTCCCGGGAAGATATTTCCGAAGATCTCCTTGATATTGAATTCCATCTCTTCAATGCCTGAACTTGAGAAGACCTCGATCATCGGAAGATTCCTGTTAGTGGTTTCCAGCTCAACGTAACGGGTATCCATCCTGCCTTCCTTCAGCAGACGCCTCAACTTCTCTCTTGTGGAAGGGCCTTCAGCCCTGTCTGTCTTTACTACTTCAAGAACCGCCTCCTTATCGCCCTCCTCAACCTCATGAGCCTCTTCTCTTTTTTTTGGCAAGAGTATATCAAGAAGCCTTTCTTCCGCCAGCTCCGCTGCCTTTGTTTTTACCTTCTCCTGTTCCTCCTTCTTGACCATATTAACGGCCAGTTCCACCAGATCTCTGATCATGGATTCGACATCCCGGCCGACATAACCGATCTCTGTGAATTTGGTGGCCTCTACCTTCAGAAAAGGGGACTTTGCCAACCTTGCCAAACGCCGGGCGATTTCCGTCTTTCCCACCCCTGTCGGACCGATCATAATGATGTTTTTAGGAGCTATCTCATCCTTTAGTTCCGGGGCAACCTGACGCCTGCGCCACCTGTTTCTCAATGCGATAGCCACGGAGCGCTTGGCCTGGGCCTGACCTATGATATACTTATCAAGCTCGGCAACTATCTCCTTGGGCGTTAGGATCTCCAAAAAGTTATTTCGATTCTTGCCTTTTTCCATCAATAAACCTGTTATAGATCGCCTATCCGGACCTCAGCAATTCTCATTTAATCTCATGCACTTCTATCTCATTATTGGTGTGGATACAGATCGATGCCGTAATCTTCATGGCCTCGCGGGCTATGGATGCGGCGTCCAGATCAGAATGCGTATGTAACGCCCGGGCAGCGGCGACGGCATAAGCCCCTCCGGAACCTATCGCGGCCACATCTTCGTCAGGCTCAATGACATCGCCCGTACCTGAGATAATGAGTGTATGTTCCTTGTCCATGGCGAGCAGAAGGGCCTCCAGCCGCCTGAGTATCCTGTCCGTTCTCCAGTCCTTTGCCAGCTCAACCGCTGCCCTGGCAAGTTGTCCATTGAACTTTTCCAGTTTTCCTTCCAGCCTCTCAAAAAGGTTAAAGGCATCAGCAGCCGCACCGGCGAAACCGACCAGTATCTTTTCCTTGTACATAAACCTAAGTTTTTTGGCCTTATGTTTCACAATGGTTTCACCCAGACTCACCTGCCCGTCACCTGCCATGACCGCCTTTCCATCCTTCCTGACAGCAAGGATTGTAGTGGCGCAAATCTTTTTTGATGTATATTTAGCCATCTTGTAATTATCCTTTTCCATTATCCTACCTTGTCTTCGAAAATCAGCACAGGATTACAGGTTTATTTTAAACTGCAGAATATTGAACAGGGAATGTTTAATTTTGAATCCTTTTTTCCATTAACATTCTTAATTCGATATTGAATATTAAAAATTTTTCAGTTCATTATCCAATGTTCTCTTTAAAGACTCTCTGCCCTATGTACTCTGAAGCTGAACCATTATTTATCCAGCATCTAGCATCCAGTATCACCTCCTGGGGTGTGCCTTATCATAGACCTCCATAAGCTTATCGAGACTCACGTGGGTATATCTCTGCGTAGTTGAAAGACTCACGTGGCCGAGGAGTTCCTGTACCGACCGCAGATCAGCCCCGCCGTCAAGGAGATGGGTTGCAAAGGTATGCCTCAAAGAGTGTGGTGTAATATTTGCCATTAATCCGCACCCCCTGACATATCTCTTAATAATTGACCCGATGCTCCGAGTAGACAGACGACCTCCTCTGTAATTGATGAATATCGGGACTGATTTGGTCTCAGAATCCCTGATCTTTTTCCTCCATGGTATGATAGCCTCCAGATAATCCTTTACAGATTTAAGGGCCTTTCTACCAATTGGAACTATCCTTTCCTTATCTCCCTTGCCTATCACCCTGACCAGTCGTTGATCAAAATCGATATCCGACATATTTAGCCCGGCCAGTTCAGCCACTCGGATGCCGCATGAATATAACACTTCAATTATTGCCAGATCCCTTAAACCGGACGGCGTTGTCCTGTCAGGTCCTTTAAGGAGCCTGAACATATCATCAACGGGCAGGTGTGCCGGGATATACTTACCCTGCCTGGGGGTTGACACATCGGCAGCCGGATTACCATCACTCAGTCCATCCCTTTCCAAAAAATAGAAGAACGAACGGATGGCGGAAAGTTTTCGAGCGATCGTTGTACGATTGTACCTTCCAAATAGGCTACCGAGATACTCCCTGACATCTATATAATCTATATCGCTCATTTCCACAGAGGCCTTTTCATCACCGCCCAACGCCCTCCTATCTGATAAAAAATCAGAAAATCCTATTAAATCAGTCCGGTAACTTCTGACGGTATGTTCGGAATAACCTCTTTGAGACCTGATATAATCAATAAATCTATCTATGGCGCCGTTAATGTGCATAATTAAATATGGATAGCCTATTTTAAAAATTGTAAGAATAACATATTCATATTAATTCGCAATAAAAATTATCCCTTTACATTTTCTATGCTTGACTTTATTTTATCTATTAGGGTAGTTATTCTATCCTTTGAGTAATCCATATTTTCGATAAAACTGAATAAAATCTCTTTATTAAAACTGTAACTATAATGAACCCAATAGATAATTATCATATATATACAAGCAGACACACAGATGTCCAATTCACTATTTTTGAAAGGAACTTTATAGATGGAAAGAAAAACTGAACAGATAAGGGATGTCGCCTTATTGGGACACCTCGGTTCCGGGAAAACTTCACTGGCCGAGGCCATGCTATTTAATGGTAAGTCTCATTGACACGCCGGGTGATGATAATTTTATCTCGGATACCAGGTTCTCTCTCCAGGCTGCTGACAGCGCGATAGTAGTTATCGATGCCACCGCGGGCGTAAAGGTCGGAACAGAAAAGGTCTGGGCGTTTGCGGATGAACAAAAGCTCCCCCGGATAATCTTCATAAATAAGATGGATCGTGAAAGGGCTGACTTTTTTAAGGTAGTGGATGAGGTCTCCAATATCTTTAAAGTTAAAGCCACCCCTGTATTCCTCCCAATAGGTGCGGAGGATAAATTCCAGGGGCTTGTGGACCTGATTAAGATAAAGGCCCATATCTTCAGCAAAGACGGATCAGGTAAATTTGAGGATGCCGGGATTCCTCAAGACATGGCTGATTCAGTAACCGAATGGCGTGAGAAGATGATAGAAAATGTCGTTGAGGCCAATGATGCTCTGATGGAAAAATATCTGGAAGGAGGAGACCTCGATAATCAGGAGATAGAAAACACATTAATTATGGGAATCAAATCCGGATTGTTGATACCTGTTCTGTGCGGTTCCTCGATTATTAATATCGGCGTTTCCCAGCTGATGAATCTTGTTATCCAGGGATTTCCATCTCCTTCGGAAAGAGAACCTCTCCAGGGTAAAAAACCCGGGCGCGACGAGATCATCGAGAGAAAACCATTGGAAGATGAACTATTCTCAGCCCTGGTATTCAAAACATTAGCGGACCCCTTCGCGGGCAAACTGAGCATCATAAAGGTTATATCGGGGAGCATTGAAGCTAATTCAACCCTCTATAACGTCAACAAGGGTGTAAAAGAGAAGTTCGGGCAGATCTTTATCCTTGAAGGGAAAAAGCAGCAGGCCGTGGAAAAGGCGGTAGCCGGCGATATCATTGCCTTCGCCAAGCTCAAGGAGACCATGACCGGGGATACCATGTCAAACGAGGCCAATCCAATCGTATATAAGCCGGTTGAGCCCATGCCTGCCGTGATATCATACGCTATTGAGGCTAAGACAAAAGGCAGCGAAGATAAGGTATTTTCATCCATGGCCAAATTGCTTGAAGAGGATCCTACCCTTAGACTTACCAGGGACCAGGCCACATCTGAAATAATCCTTTCAGGAACGGGCCAGATACACCTTGAAGCGACCTGTGAAAAACTCAACCGAAAATACGGTGTAGAAGTCAACCTCAAACCGATGAAGGTCCCGTACAGGGAGACAATTAAAAAGAGTGTGAAAGGGGTAATCTATCGTCACAAGAAACAGTCAGGCGGCCGTGGCCAGTTCGCGGAGGTCCACTTTGATATATCCCCTCTTGAAAGGGGCGCGGGTTTTGAGTTTGAGAATGCACTTGTTGGCATGAACGTCCCCCGTAATTTTGTACCGGCAGTGGAAAAAGGATTACAGGAGGCCATTGAAAGCGGTGTCCTTGCCAAATATCCGATAGTTGACCTGAAGGTGCGTTTTTATGACGGGAAACATCATGAGGTGGATTCTTCAGAGATGGCCTTTAAGATTGCCGCCATCATGTGTTTAAAAAAGGGCGTTCAGGACGCCAGTCCCATTCTCTTGGAACCTATCATGAAAATGGAAATTACTGCGCCGGAAGAGAACATGGGTGACATTATGGGCGACCTTAACAGCCGTCGGGGAAGGGTCCTCGGCATGGACAGCAAGGGAAAATACCAGGTAATAAAGGCCAGCGCGCCCATGTCCGAGGTTCTGAAATACGCCCTTGACCTTAATGCTATTACGGCCGGTCGGGGATCTTTTCAGATGGAGCACTCACATTATGAGGAATTGCCCGCCCAGTTGGCTGAAAAAGTCATAGCCGCGGCAAATGCAACGGAATAATGTCTATGGATGATATCTTAATGGATAAGGAGTTCAAAGCGGGTGTTTTAACCATAAGCAGTAAGGGCTCGCTGGGACAAAGAAAAGACGAGAGCGGGCAGACGGCAGTCAGGCTGCTTGAAAATGAAGGCTTTTACATTGCCAAAACAAAGATCGTCCCCGACAATATCAGACAGATCGCTGATACCCTTATCGAATGGGTTGATAATGAAAGGCTTTCGCTTATTGTAACGTCCGGAGGAACTGGGTTAAGCCCCACGGACGTCACGCCACAGGCAATGGAGGAGGTAATAGATTACGAGGTCCCGGGCATAGCCGAGGCCATGAGGGCGGCAAGTTTGAAAAAAACCGCGCACGCCATGCTTTCCCGCGCCATCGCCGGCGTCAGGGGAAGCTGTCTTATCATAAACCTGCCTGGCAGCCCTAATGGGGTAAAAGAAAACCTGTCTGTAGTCTTTCCCGGGCTGAAACACGGCCTTTCAAAACTCTCCGGCGATACAACAGATTGCGCAACCTGAACCCTATTCAACTGCTTGAGAATTATTCGTCTATGATTCAAGGATTTGATAATCCCTAAATCTTGAATTACAAATACCCGCCTGCCATAGCTATATTTTTCTGATGCTGCCTATTTAATACCTGTGAAAAAACTTGTAGTAGATAGAGGTTTGATAGACAATGGCCATGAGCGGGCAGGTCGAACAGGGAATTCTGAATGATGAAGTTACAATCCCTTCGATATATTGCATTGAATATTCGATATTCGCTTTAAACCATTTTAAACTGTATATCATTAAGTTACATAAAAAACTTGGTTCTGAAAATGATTCAAATCACGGAAAGCATTATTATTAACGAAAAGGAGATAAAGGAGGATTTCGTACGGGCGTCCGGACCGGGCGGGCAGAACGTCAACAAGGTATCCACAGCCGTGCATTTAAGATTCGACGTGTATAACTCTCCATCACTGCCGGATGATGTTCGCGTGCGCCTGATCCGTCTCGCGGGGAGGCGCATTACCGGGGAAGGCATCTTGATTATAAAAGCCGGCCGTTTCCGCACCCAGGATAGAAACCGTCAGGACGCGATCAATCGGCTGGCAGACTTGATACGGAGGGCATCTGTAATCCCAAAAGCCAGAAGGAAGACAAGACCTACCCTATTATCCAGGAAACGCCGGCTGGAAGAAAAGCATCATCGCGGCGATATCAAACGCGCCCGCCGCCCTGTTGCTGTCGAGGAATAGTCTCGTAAAGTGGGACACACTTAAATGATGAATGAATAAAAAATATTATGATTACGTAACCTTTTTAGCGAATTAAACGTCTTTATAAATAATTGATCTTCCACTAACACACAATTATTGACATGTATTATTGGAAGATTTTTTAATGTATTTGTATTTCATATGTGTCAAGCTGGAGACGATGCAAAATTCCGTGCTTTTACTCTAAAGTTATTGAACGAGGTGATGATGCTTGGTCTATTTAAGTCGGTTGTAAGGATTGCAGGATTTATCAGTGTGTCGGCAATCGTTTATTCTGTTCAAGTGCATCAGGCGCTCGCGGAATCCCCTAAGGCGCAGGCTTTTTCTGTAAATGAGGGCATTCGCATCGATGGCAGGTTGGATGAGCCAGCGTGGAAAGCAGCCGCTCCAATCGGGGATCTGATCCAAGTCCTTCCCAAAGAAGGAGATAGTCCCAGTGAAAGGACGGAAGTCCGCGTTCTTATCAGCAAAGAATCCCTTATCTTCGGCATATCCTGTTTTGACAGGTCACCTGCATCTATTATTGCCACGCAGCTCACGCGTGATGCAGAGTTGGGTGTGGATGACAATATATCCATTGTGATTGACCCGTTTTTCGATCACCGCAACGGGTTCTTCTTTGAAATAAATCCCAATGGGGCACGCGCAGACGGACAAATCTCTAATAACGCGGAGTTCACAAGCCTGGATTGGGACGGGATCTGGAATACACATGCCCGAATCACCGGCGATGGCTGGGTTGCGGAAATCGAAATCCCTTTTAAAACGCTGCGCTTCAAACCCGGCCAGCCCGTATGGGGACTGAATATACAGCGGGTGATTAAGCGGAATAATGAGGTTAATCGATGGGCCGGCGCCCGCCGGGATGTATGGCTGAGTAACCTGGCGGAGGCTGGCCAGCTGGAAGGACTATCAGATGCGCGCCAGGGAATGGGGCTCGATATCCGTCCCTATGGCCTTATTTTGAGGAAGGAAGGAAACGATTGGAAAGCGGATGGCGGCCTGGATGTTTCGAAAAACCTTGCCCCGAATCTCAACGCATCTCTTACTATAAACACGGATTTTGCGGAAACCGAAGTTGACGCAAGACAGGTCAACCTCACACGCTTCGACCTTTTTTATCCCGAAAAGAGAACCTTCTTTCTGGAAGGCGCAGGGGTTTTCGATGTGGTTACCGGGAATCCCATGATGCCGGATCTTATCCCCTTTTTCAGCCGGCGCATCGGATTAATGGAGCAGGCAGGCTTGTCAAACGAAGTGCCCATCGTTGTTGGAGCAAAAATTACAGGCAGGCAATCCAGATATAACATCGGCCTTCTTGATGTCCAAACCGATAGTGTCGAAGAGATAGGCCTCGACAGACAGAATCTGCTTGTCGCGCGCGTAAGTCGTGATTTCTGGAAACAGTCCTATATTGGCACGATATTTACGCACGGCAATCCCGCCGGCATTGGAAATAATACCTTAATCGGCGCCGACGCGCGCTTTGCCACCTCCAGTTTCAATGGGGATAAGAATCTCAGCCTCAGCCTCTTCGCTTTCCGTACGGATGACGAGTCCAGCGATACTACCGATTATGCTTTAGGATTTTCCATTGATTATCCCAATGACATCTGGTTTGCCAGTCTTTCATGGAAACAGATCGGGGAGAATTTTAATGCTGCTCTGGGATTTGTTCCCAGAACAGGCATACGA
>SMTZ1_10015627_pt1 | contig 10879 bp, 8 predicted proteins | sample DeeMarSWOR136_30_FD_25667 | JGI IMG/M metagenome (IMG submission 25667)
TATCTTGGTTGCAATTTTAGCATTTAGGTATATTTTTGTCCCGTCTACGTGGCTTGCAAATTCAACGCCATCATCATCGATTTTGGTAAGCCTGCTTAGAGAAAAGATTTGATATCCGCCGCTGTCGGTCAATATCGGTTTGTTCCAGGCCATAAGTTTGTGCACTCCGCCAAGCGCTTCGACCACATCAACTCCGGGCCGAAGCAGCAAATGGTAGGTATTGGCCAGAATAAGTACGGAGCCGGTTTCTTTGAGCTGCTGTGGTGTTATTCCCTTTACTGCGCCGGCTGTGCCAATTGGTATAAACACAGGCGTTTCTACCTCGCCGTGAGCCGTTGTCAAAACGGCTCCCCGTGCGGTAGAACCGCGGTCCCGATAGAGAACTTCAAAGTTAGTCATTTCAAATTAAAATCAAATCTCAAAACTACAAATCAACATTCAAAGGTTCTGAAAGGTTTTGCATTTTAATTTTTGTTTTCTTTTCAATAGACTCTTACAATCTTAGAGCCGTAGTAGTAATATGACAGTATCTGGTCAGTGGTTTTGCCTTCTCTTGCCAATGCCTGGGCGCCGCATTGACACATCCCTACACCGTGCCCGTAACCTCTGCCTGACATAAATGCCCATTTATCGCCCTCATTGATGATTTGGCAAATCGTGCTTTTTATTTTTCTGCCGCTTGGGTCGATGGTAAGACGGAAGTCCTCGGCTCGCAGGAAATCGCTTTTGCCGGTTGAGCCGATGAGTTTGACCTGAGTCAATCGCGAAAATTTTCCATAGTTACCTTGATAGTCACTTTGCTCGGCAGCTCTGATATCCGTGATTTCTCCAAGCTGCTTTAGCTTCGGATACCTTTGTAATAGCTTGTCTGTAACATCGGTCTTATCGAACTGCACGGTAGGCCAGTAGAAAAAATGCGGCTTGGCTACCTTTTTGCAATACCGACAGGGACGGCCAGCGAGTGCTTCAAAGGAGTCGCCGAACACGCGCTTGCTATCTTCGGTGTGACCCCCGCAGATTGAGCTATAGTAAGCCGGAAAGATATCTTCAGTGCCGTCAGGATGTTTGCACACTAAAATCTGCCCGTATGTCCTGCTGATAGCGTTCCAAATCTGGGCCGATTCGGCTCTGACGCCGAGATATACCTGATTTGCCTGTGTTTTCCTGACATCCCAGGCGCGATTGTTGCCGAAGCGTTTTTTGATATACAGGCAGTAAGTTCTTGCAGCAACCGCTTGGGCCCTCAGTGCCGCTGGTTCCCAGTAATCAGGCATCTCGGCACCTACTACGCCGGCTAAATACGGCTCAAGCGGAACAAGGTTTATTACGTTAAAAGAAGTCCCGTCAGGGCTAATTTGCAGCTTTAATTTGCCGCGGTAATCATCACCGTTTAAGTTAAAGATGTACGGGTCACCGGGAGAGATAATTGCCTCGCTGCTTGTAAGGTTTTGACCGGCAATCGTAATTGTGCCGGCAGAAATCTTTGCCTTCAGCGGCAAATTGACGTGATCAAAATCGTTTCGTACCCCTGATGAACGCGGGTCATAGCTAATAATACTGAAAGACGAAGTAATCTTTAGCGTGCAGTCCGTGACATCATCAAGCAGCAGGACCTTCACCCAGAACTGCGGTTCGATGTCCATCTGCGGGGTGGTCCTGACGAGCTGCCTTGCCTTGCAGCCGGCAAGAATCATCGGCAAAAGTAGAAAGACCGCCGCTCTGCGATACGTCACACGTATCCCCAAATGCCCTTTAGCGCGTTTGACGGAAGACGCAAAACGAAGTACCCAAGAAGCTATGTTTTGAATATTTGGTATTTGAATTTTGTATTTGTTTCGGATTTCGATTTTCGGATTTCGAATTTAGCTTATAAGCATAATTTTTTATATAATAAAATTTTATATTCTTAACGGGTCTAAGTTGCGCTGTAGTTCTAATCCAGGGCTCGCAGCGATAATCCAAGGTTGCCAATGGCCTTTTTGATCTCGTTTAAGCTTGTTACACCGAAGTTTTTTACGCCGAGCAGCTCGGCGTCTGTTTTGTATGTCAAATCCCCGAGAGTGCGAATATCAAGTTTTTGAAGGCACTTTCTTGCACGCACCGACAATTGAAGGTCATCTATAGGTTTTTTTAAGAGCCTTTCATCTTCATCTTCCGCCTCACTGAACTCAGAGGTTTCTCCTGAAGAGAGCTGATTTTCCTCCAGAGCCATACCAAGGCGCAATGCTTTTGTTTCGAGAATGCTCTTGATTTCTCTAAGAGAGGTTTCACCAAAGTTTTTGTAAGACAGCAGTTCCACCTCGGAAATATTCAAAAGGTCGCCGAGCGTTTCGATTTTCATTTTTTTCAGGCAGTTTCTGCTGCGCACCGACAGCTCAAAATCAGAGATCGGCGTTTCAAGGATTTGGTTTTTGCGCGTTTTTTTCCTTTCTTTTTCCTCGTCATAGAACATTGTTTCTGAGCTTTCGATGTCTTTTTTGAACAGGATTGCTCTTTGATGATTCGGATGAGATTCCAGCACTATATCAATGCATTGAAGAGCTTTGTTGAACAATCCCATATCTTCATAGAGCACAGCTAAATTCAGCAGCGCACTTATATGAACCGGAGAGGTTGAAGCAATTTGCGTGTAGTAGTCGACTGCTGCGTCTTCATCGCCGGATAAATCGCAGCGATAAGCCAGGTGAAAAAGGGCTCTTTGGTGATTCGGAAATAATTCCAGAGCTGTTTTGTAATTGTCCATCGCTTCTTCGTAAAGCCCTTGTTTTTCCCGAAGACGGCCAAGCTGGTAGTGATATTCGGCACTTACATTTTCAAAATTTGCGCAGGTTTTCAGCTCCTTAGCCGCGGCTTCAAAGTCAGATGCATAACGATACGTGGCGACTTTTTCCAGCGTTATGTTTAATGTGTTTGCTCCGTAATCAAGACTCTTTTGCAGGTTTTCGATCGATTCGTCGAATTTGCCCATTCGGCAAAGTGCAAAGGCTAAGTATATGAATTTTTCTTTGCAGTCCCTTGCTTTTTGCAGTTTAGCCGCTGCTTCGGTGTTTCTGCCGAGAATAAAAAGCCCGATTCCCACTGCCAGACGAACTTTGGGCGATTGTCTCGACATATTCGCATCTACTTGCTCACTGAAAAATATCTGGTTGCTTTCGCTGCAATGGACGGCCTCGGAGAGAGTCTTAATTTCGTCCATTGAAGGTAAATCCTTGGCAAATAAGTCGATTCCCAGCTCGGTAATTGATTCCATAAAAATTTTCTCCTTATTCATATTTCGTATGTTATACTTTTTGTTACGCGATACGCAATACGATATACGCACAACGAAGACATTATAAGGCCGATACAAACATTTGCAACAGATTTTTTGAGCAGCCGAGCTATTGTGACTATAGGTTTACTATTTCAGCTTTATTAGTGCAACCCAGTCTTTCTTAGTATCTTTGGGTGGATTGCCAATGGCCACGGAGCCGGGGCCGTTGATTGTCCTGACAGTGCCGTACCGCAGCGGACCACCTGTACGGGGGTTGTACCAGCGTATAGTGAAGGTTGCGGAACTGGTGCCTACATTGAGGTTTGTAGTGCCGCCGGAGGAAAGGTATATAGCGTAGATTTCGCCGGATTTTGCGAAACAGTAGTCGTCGCTGGCGGAGGTCAACTCGTCGTGGGCGTGCATTTCGCTGAACGGCAGGTGCTGTTGGAAAAATTCTAAGGCGTATCGGGTCAGGTCCCACATATGCTCCCGGCTGCGCCAATCCTCGCAATTAAGGTCGTTGTGGGCGTATTTATATCCGAAGTACCATTCGACGCCGGCGCCGCCGGCCATTAGGTTACCCCATAAATGTTTTTTCCGGACTTCGTCGTGCTGATAGTCGTCTTTGTCGGGCTTGACGCCGGTGTGAGCAGGGCCGATTTCGTCCAGGCAAACGAACCACGGCCGACCAGTCGAAGCCGAGCGGTCAACCCACTTGACGGTCTGTGCGTGCGTGTCGTTGGTCTGCAGCGACGGTCCATCAAAGTACTGGTATCCCAATAGCGGCGTATATACCTCGTCGTATTTGCCCGGAAATGTGTGGCAGACAATCGGGTGGTCGTACGGGTCGAGGCTCTTAATATATCGGCAGAAGGCCTTACGCTGGGTGTCGGTGTTGGTGTTTTCCTCGCCGAGGTTCCAGACCACCGCGAGATGATGGGCAAAGCGAGCTATTAACTCGCGGTAGTAAAGCTTTCGCTGCGGACCAAGCTCACCGCCGTCAAGTCCCTGGTCGTTCTCCTGCTCCTGTGTGATGATATGAAGCATAAGGCCGAGCTTGTCCATATGTGAGAAAACAATCTCCCATTGGTCGAGTTTACTGCAGTCAAACCGAAATTTCTCGTCCGGCTTGGTCCAGGGCCAGACGTCCTTACCGTCACCGCCGTCGATGTTATATGGAATGAAATAAACGCTGTTCATACCCTTACTGGCGAGGTAATTAAGCGCTCCAATCATGCCTTTGCCTTTGCCGTTTTTCCACGTTGGGTCACTGGCACGCCAGTCGCTTACGTGCTGCCCATACCGATGCAGAAATTTTTTACCTGCCGCTTCTCCCTTGCGTTTCAGTTCGCCGGTGTCGAACGTACCGTCAAAGTCGGCGTAAGCCAGAAAGTTCTCCGGACTGTCCGCACCGCCTTTTAGGAAATACTCGCCGGTCTCGACAAATTGCAAATATCTTTTGCTGATGTATTTGAGAAGCCCTTTAGCCCGGTGGTCTCGTCCTTTTTTGTCGGTTGGGCCGATTGTAAACGCCCCTTTAGCACCGTCAAAGGCTGCGGCCTTGCCTGTTTGTGGGTCGCTGTCGAGAGCGATATCCATCCCGCTGCGAAAGGAAGCTTTGTACGACCATTTGCCCTCTTCATCCGGAACGAAATGCACACGCCATTTATCTCCAGAGGTAGAGCTTGTTTCTGCTGCATCTCCGTCAGCGGCATAGTAGCCGGGGACTACATATTGCTTTTTGCCTTTGGTGAAGGTGACATTGAGCCGATAGTCGAGAAATGGATTCGGCACGGCTTCTTCAGTCGTACTGGGTCCGGCAAACATAATCGTAATCGCGTGCCACTTTTTCAGCTCCCCGTAAATAACGGACTCCTCACTCGCGCCGTAACTCCCGCATACTATGACAAATAACAGACCAATCGCAAAAAATAAGACTGATTTATAATGATTCATTTCCTGCGCCTTAAAAGGATATAACTGGATTGTGATAGGTATCTTATAACATAAATATGAATGTTTGCAACAATTTTTTTCGTGGAACGTTAGGCGCATAAAAAAGGCCGACCCTTGCTTGTCTGCCATCGCTTTTTGCCGGCGGGGATCGCTGGCAGGGACCGGCCTCAATCTGCCACGTTAGAGACTTTTTCTGTCAGGTCTCTAACGCGTTTGAAGAAGTACCATTATGGCATATCAATTCCCTTACAGACTTTTTCCTTCGAGCCTCTCACGCACTTTATGCAATGTTTACGGTATAATGTAAATTACTTCCTCATCACTTGGTGTTACTTCCTCCCTATTTAATGCCTGAATCTCTACGGTTCTTTGTTTCGCTTCCATAGCTCTTTGCCTTGCTTCCATAGCTCTTTGCCTTGCTTCCATAGCTCTTTCTTTCTCTAAAATCGCTATCTCTTCGGAAGACAGAGCTCCGCCTCCGCCCACGGGCCGAACCACAGCTATCTCAGCATGTTCTCTTCTAATTTCATCACCCTTGGCCACTCCTTTTACAGGCCCCGGCCCAACAGGACCGGGAGAACTTGCCGCACTAATCGGAGCAAAAATTTTTTCCTTGCCTTCCCATTCAATCCTGACTTGCGCTGCTTCGATTGCCACAATTTTCGCTTCGCCTACCTTGTCGCCGGTTTTGTACCATTTGCCGTCAATCAGTACCTCATCGCCCAATATTCCTGACACCTGGCTTACAGGGTGCTTCTTCGGGGGAGGCGGAGCAAACAAATTCTTTTTCTTCAATTCATCAACAATTGCCTTTGATTTAGCAAAATACTTCTCCGTATCTTTGGCATCCACATTATTTTGCGCAACGACCCTTTTAACCAATTCCTCTGCCCTGGCTGAGGCCACGAAGAAACCTGCCACCTTAATCAGAATCAGAACTCCAAATAGTGCTGAAATGCAAAGCAGCACAGGGCAAACCAATTCTTTCTTTTCTTTTAAGTAATCAAGTTTCATACAATACCTAAAACGAGGACTGATTCACACCAAGCCGATACAGGATATCACTCTGCTGTTGACCTCCGAGTTTCGCCTGCGATGTCAAAATCTGGACACGCTCTTGGAATTGGTCGAAATCCAATTCGCTCTTGGAGAAGGCGTCGATGTCCGACTTTTTCACGCGAATAGTCAACACCGTTGACGAGGTAGATTCAGCTTCCTGCATTTTGGGTGTAACGGTAATAGTCTTGCCGGCCTCGTCACCATGGACATAGTGTATTTCCGTAATTACCACAGGCTGCGGCGTCCCTGTAACAGCAAGAACCACAAAATCCTGGGATTTCAGGCCTCGGATATTTGCTGCATGTTTCAGAGTCTTCGTGAGCTTTCTATTCAGCTCGTCTACTTTCTCGGCGTCGTATTCTGGTAACCGGGATGTCCGAGCGTGCAAACTCTTCAAGACCTCGTCGAGCGCTATATTGTCCGGCGAAGCAACTATCGTGGCACGGGCCTCTTTTGAAGAGTATATCTCCTGCTTTGTTTGTTCCCAGACCGGGTCAACACCTTCTTCGATTTTCTCCACCTTCACCTCTCGCGGAGGAGACAGCGGAAAGTTGACCTTTATAAAAAAAACTGCCCCGTAGCCACCAACGTAGATGGCCTTGGTTGCCTTGTCGTCGCCCGAAATGAAATGCTTACCACGGCCGGATGCCAACAACCCACCGAGAACGAGTGTCTCGCCTTCGACCAGGCGCAATGGATAGTTAAGCTTTTTATCAAAGATGCGGGCCATAATATTCATATCTTGCATTATCGCCGCAAGCTCTTCTGCTTTCATCTCCGCAGCAGGCACAACCAAAACTATCCCGCCGCCATCCTGCTGTGCATTCGCGAGTTGAAAGCTCAAATCAAGCCTCAGTTTGTCCAAAAGAATAGCCTCTTTTTGCCTTTGCATAGTTTCTGCCTGCTTCGCTGCGGCCTCGGCCTCCATTCGAGCATCCTCCGCCCTCATTCGCGCCTCAACCGCCGCAGCCTCCACGTCCTTACGGGCTGACTCCGCCTCTATTTGCGCGACCGCCAGCGCCTCTTCCACAGTTTCCTGGAGGCCCTCTTCGCCAGTGCTTTGGGTACGTGCAAGACATATCACCGCTACACTGAGAACGATGAGCACTGAAGTTGTTGGTTTAAAAGACTTCATTTTCTTACTCCTTATAAATACAAAACCTGTAATTGGCCAATCAATATGTGATAATTTGCGTCTTTTTGTGAAGCATCATCGAGTTCGTTTTTCGCAAACTCATCGATGTCCGACTTTTTCGCCCGAATGGTCAGAAACGTCGGCGAAGATGAGCCAGAGTTTTTCTTGCTCACTCTGGTTATAATTTTGCCGTCTTCCAGAAGCCTGGCATTGGTTATTCTGGCGACCGCAGCAGGCGCACTGCCTTTAACCACAATAGTTACCCACTCGTCGCCTTTCAGAACTCGGATGTTTGCTGCGTGCTTCAGCGTTTTTGTTAGTGTTCTTTTCAGCTCTTCGGCCTTCTCCGCATCGTATTCCGGTACTTGAACTTGTTGTCTCCGGCGAATCTTGCCAATGTCTGTCCATTGTGTGTAGCCCCTGGCATCTTCTGGCGAGTATATCTCCCGTTTTGTCTGCGACCAGACTGAATCGACATCCTCTTCGTCCTTCTTCTCTTCTTTCAATTCAGGCGGAGGAGACAGCGGAAAATTGACACTCGTCAAAAACATCGCTCCAAAACCCCCAAGGTAGATAGCTTCTGTCACACGCTTGTCGTTTCGAGATAACATACGATGGAAATAGACTTCACCGAGTTGCTCTGCAGCAGGTATTAGCCAGCCGAGCTTCTTGTCAAGGATACGCGACATCACGTTCAAATCTTCCATTATGGCCGAAAGCTCTTCCGCTTTCATCTCCACACTCGGAATTACCAGAACCGCACCGGCATCGCTGGGTTGTTGTTTCGTAAACGACGACTTGTTGTACGGTGTGTATATGTAATTGTAAGAGCCCTTTGCTATATCTGCCTCCCCTGTCGTCCTGGCCGCAGGCTCTGCCGAAGGCGGCTTAGCAATCACTACAAGTCCTTCATCTACACTCGCGACCGTATTTTCATCGGCAGCGCATTCGGCCGGAGCAAAACTTCCCATCGCTAAGTTGAGCACGATGAGCATAGTGATTATTTTGATAAAAGTTTTCATTTTTTACTCCTTTCGTTCGTTTAAGTTGTTTAAATTTTCGGTTGGATTCGGAACTAAACTGCCGGGCTGCCTATAAACTAACAATTTTGCCATGTCCTGTCTGGTGCGCTGCAGCTCGTCTCCTGTATAGATAGCCAGGGTTTCCAATCCATTTGTTAACTGCGTTTTATCCTGAAGTCGATTTGATTCTATATAGTAAAGTACCCTTGCAATCCGCCGGAGGTCTTCCATTTTGGCCGCGTTGATGGACTCGATGAGCTCTTCCAGAAGCTGATTAGTAACCGCACTGGAAGCAGCTACGGTCTTCACCGCAAAATCATTCAGGTCACGCCGATATTGCTCATTAAGCTCGTCTTTAAGCTGAACATAACTGCTCGCCATACCTAACTGCCAGTAGTGCTTCATTTCCTCAAGCACATCCTGGCGAACGGCCGTTTGAAGTTCCCCCATATCTGGCGGTCGAGGCGCTAAGAGCTGGCCTATCACATACCCAACAACAATCAACAGCATCGCCGCAGCGGCAACTTTAGTAAAACCTTTTGCAGCATTTATTCTTTCTACAAACTGAATGTGCTTCCTTACACCCGCTGTCTCTTGTTCTCCGGAAGCTTCAGCCAGCTTCGAGAGCGTTGTATCTACGCAGCTTTCCGGTGGACCGGCTGGGACTAACGTTTCCGAAAGAGATTTTGCTGCCTTGGTCACAATATCCTTGTCCTTTTGCTTTTTCATACTCATACCTCACCTTTCTATTTTATCTCTTACTCAATAAGCTCACGCAGCTTCGTTCTCGCTCGGTGCAGTAATACACCGGCCGTGTTAGTTTTTATGCCGAGCTCTTTGGCAATCTGCCGATAGCTCATATCACTTAGATATCGCAGACAAAAAACCTCTGCCTCTTGCAATGGCAGCTGGCATAAAGCTTCCCGCAGTTTTTCAGCCAGCTCTCGTCTCTGCACCTCTTGAAAAGGTCCGGGATTATTACTTGCCACAGCAGCAACATTCGCTGCATCCGTACTGAGCCGTGGCTGACGAGAGCGTTGTCGCAATCGGTCTATCGCTCGTGCGGTAGCGAGCCGCACCAGAAGCGCTGAAAAGTTTCGCACACGTTGACGGCGGGAGACCTCCAGGGCTGAAACGAACGTCTCCTGGAAGCAGTCCGCCGAATCTGCTGCATTACCGACAAGTCGGTATGCTGTCTGCCATACGACCGGACCATGCTTGTTGACAATTAGTTGCCAGTCGATTACTTGCAAGCAAATCTCCCTTTAATTACCCACCGCGGTGGCCCCAAATGCGGTAAAGACCATTTGAAGCTCACTCAATATGTTAGTCGCAGTACGACCGTCTTTATTACAAAAAATATCGAAATTTTTACACGTAAAGATTTGTTCAGCACGCCGAAATACAAATAACTGTTTTTAGCGAGATACTATAGGATTGATAGTTGATACGTGTAGCGACCTTATTTTGTTCTACAACAATTAGGCTTCTCCCTGAGCCGAATTACTTCGGCGTCATTGCGATACTTGTAAACGCCGTGGCAATCACAGAATTACCGATGACCAAACCGCCAACGTCGTTGTTCAAAATTCCTTGCTTGTTTCGAAGGTATTAGTCGGGGTTCGATATTCTCCTCCTTATTTCTCCTTATTTCTTAGCCCGTTTCAGTGCTTCTTCAAGTACACCATAACCTCTGCTCGATTCATTAAGGCTGGTAATGTTCTTTTCATTGGCCACTTTTATAAAGTGGTCGTAGGTGTCCTTGATTGAGTTGGGCATCGGCCAATTGATGCCGGCTGCTCGCGCCTTTTCGCGAAGCTCGTCCCACCGCATCATAAAAACGTACATTAACGGAAGCTGTGCAACTTGAACTCGAAAACGCAGGTCCTGGTCGTTATAAACGGCTTCTTCAGCGGCTTTCAAATGTCCCCATCCCTTGCTTAGCGTCTCGAACGAAAGGAATTTTGCCGTGTGCTGAGAGAAACAGCCGAGCCAATCGCCGCTGGCTTCGACCGCATCATGCGTCACCTTTAGGTACGCCTTAATGTGTGGTCCGGCCGCACCATAGTAGCCATCGATAAACTCGTCAATCAGCTTTTGCCCGTCACGCGTTGGGTCCCACAGCAGCTTCGCCAGCACCCACGCCCGCAGTTCAGCCATCTCCGAACCATACGACTGATATGCCCCCTGTTCGAAAATCCCCTTGACGTTATTATCTACGAAGAATTTGACGTTCGGACCTAAAACCCGCAGGTTAGGGTGTGGCATCACGTAATGTCTGAAATCGGTAGTGTAGTCCCATATATAAAGCCGATTACAAAACTTCGACCAGCCGATGATGTCGTCCCGGAATTTTTTATTTCGCTCATCGGCCAGAGGCTTACTAAAAGAGCATTCGATACTGCAAAGTCGAACGATAACATTATGTCGAGGCTTCACATATTTGGGCGGCTT
>SMTZ1_10007559_pt1 | contig 10878 bp, 9 predicted proteins | sample DeeMarSWOR136_30_FD_25667 | JGI IMG/M metagenome (IMG submission 25667)
ATTCTAATAAATTCATAAATGAGGAAAAAAGAAAAGGGATTTTAATTGCAGATTGGCTTACTTCAGAGAAAATAGATAAAATTTATTTGAAGAAAGAACTTAAAAAAGGCCCAAAACTTGTTTTTGACAATAGCTTTGTCGAATTAATTGTAACAGAATTAAATAGCTTAGAGGATATAATCGAAACAGAAGAAAAATCTTTATAAATGAATTAATGAATAGTAAAAACTATTTAAAAATAAAAAAATTAATTTTTATAATTTAGATTTAATTCCTCTTTTTGCCGAGGAAAGGCATTGCATGCTCATATTGTTTCATAACAAATCGCGAAATAACAATTCTTTGAATCTCACTAGTTCCTTCATATATTTGGTATAACTTTGCATCTCTAAATAGTTTTTCAACGGGATAAGTTCTCAAATACCCATATCCTCCAAAAATTTGTACTGCTTCTGTTGTTACATTCATCGCAACATCCGAAGCAAAAGCTTTTGCGATTGAGGAACTCAAATTATTGTCCATGCCCTGATCAGCTTCCCATGCAGCTTTATATGTTAACAACCGTGCGGCTTCAATATCTTTATACATATTGGCAATTTTTTCTTGAATTACTTGATAATTGCCAATTGGTCTACCAAATGCTTCTCTTTTTTGAGCATAATCAATTGAATATTCCATAGCAGAACGTGCACACCCAACAGCAAATGCACCAATAGCAGGTCGAGTATGCGCAAATGTTTGCATAGCCAATACGAATCCTCTTCCAGGTTTTGCAAGAATATTTTCTTTGGGAATCCTTACATTTTTTAAAACAACAGATACTGTATTGGATGATCTTTGACCTAGTTTGGGAATGTGTTTACCCAGTTTTACTCCTTCGCTTTTAGTATCAACAATAAATGCTGCTATCCCTTTATGTTTTTTCTCAGGATCAATTGTTGCAAATACCATAATATAATCTGCAAATCCCCCATTAGTAATCCAGAACTTATTGCCATTTAAAATATATTCATCTCCGTCTTTTTGTGCCATACATTGCATCCCTGCAACATCAGAACCCATAGTTGGTTCAGAAGTGGCAAAAGCAATCAATTTAAACTCATTAACTAATTCACTTAATATCCTCTGCTTTTGCTCCTCATTTCCTCCAATAACTATAGGTTCAGCACCAAGATTATTATCAAAAATAGAAGTGGCTATACCTGGACATGCAGATGATATTTCCTCAACAACAATGCAAGAGCTTAATAAACCATAACCTGGACCACCATACTCTTTAGGGATTCCTAAATTCAATAGACCTTCTTCCCAAGCTTTTTTAATAACTGGCAGAGGAAATTCTTCTGATTCATCATATTTATTAGCAACAGGTAAAACTTCGCGAATAGCAAATTCTCTTGCTTTTTTTTGTAAGATCTTTTGTTCTTCAGTTAACATAAAATCCATTTTTAGACCCTCATTTTACTCCATTTTTTTAATTAATTTATCAACGATTTCTTTGAACTCTAAATCCTCTAGCTTCGGTACAAATTTAATCTCTATGGTTTCTTCCATTACATCAATTTTAGCAGCCTTCAAGAATTCAATAATTTCTTTCACTGCCCCTCCACCCCAACCATATGAACCAAAAGCCAATCCGACCTTATTCATTGGCTTTAATCCCTTTTGATAGGATAAATATTCTGCTACTGTTGGATATAATCCATTATTGAGGGTAGGGCTTCCAACTAATATTGCTTTTGCTTTCATTGCTTCTGTGATCACATCTGAATAATCAGCATTAGTTAATCGATATCTTTTTACTGGAATACCTCGATGTTTAATTTCTTGAGTTAAGGATTTAGCGATTTTTCCTGTACTCTCCCACATTGTGTCGTATACAATAAGCACACTATTTTCATCAATTTCACCTTTGCTCCATTTAGTATATCTCTGTAATATTTCAGGAATATGCTTTCTCCAACAAATACCATGAGAAGGACATATAATTTCTATTGGTAATGCACCAATCTTAGGTATAGCTTTTGCTATTAATCCTGAAAGGTGGAGCAATATATTGGCATAATATTTTTCTGCTTCTTGGAAAACTTCAGCAAGATCACTTTCATCATCCCACCGTTTTGATGTTGCATAATGTTGTCCAAAAGCATCATTAGAAAACAATACATTTTTCCCATTTTCATCAGTCATAAAAGAGACCATAGAATCAGGCCAATGAATCATTGGAATAGGGACAAATGTAAATTTTTTTCCATTTCCAATGTCTAATGTATCTCCTTCCTCGACAGCTCTAATACTTTTAAATATTTTGTTATCTACTTCATCATGGTAATGAGCTTCTAAAATATCAACACCCTTTTTCGAAGCAATTAACTCTGCATTAGGTAAATGTTTAAGAATTAACGGAAATGAGCCAGAATGATCCATCTCAACATGATTTGTAATAAAGTAATCTATTTCAGAAGGATCGCAAATTTGTTTAATATTTTCCAAAAAATATTCAAAATATGGACGCTTAACAGTGTCAATCAGGACAGTTTTCTCTCCTTTAACAATATATGCATTATAACTACTACCTCGATTAGTTGAATATCCATGAAAGTTTCGTACTTCCCAATCCACATAACCAACATAATAGATATCTTTCATTAACTCAAAATGTGTAATTTCAATTTCACCTTCATTAATTTGGTTTATAACTTATTTTTTAATAGTAATTCAAATCAAATTAAAAACTTATATTCTATTTATTATAAAATTTGTAAGAAAACAAACAATAAAAAAAAATTAAAAAGTAGTAGATTTTTATAATTATTCGATTTTTTCGAACATATCTTTCCCTACACCACAAACAGGGCAAGTCCAATCATCTGGTAGATCCTCAAATTTAGTACCTTCAGCTTCTTCGTCATAAACATATCCACAGGCTTGGCATTCCCATTTTCCCATTTTTACCACTTTCACTTAATTTTAGGTTGCAGTATTTAATTTTATGGATTGTAATTGAATGTGTATAAAAAATATTAATTTAATATTTTATAAATATAAAACCATTCTATTAGTTAGATCAATTTTAGTTTGAAATTTATATTGAATTTTTTAATATTATTTACGTTTATAATTCAGTTTTTTAAGCAAGGTATTATCATTAAGGAATATATATCTCTGGGCGATTAGTATATAATTCTATTAGGTTACTGTCAGGATCACGTAGATGAGCGGTTCTAAGGCCCCATGCAGGACGATCAGTAGGTTTAGTAACAAATTTTATCCCTTGCCTTTTTAGATGGTTGTAAGTAGCATCTACATCTTCAATTTCAAATATTAATGCAACTCGATCTTGACAATCTAAATCTATAGGTTTAGCTGAGGTTTTAATTGCTTCCGCCATCCGTTGGCAATCGAATAAAGCAAGAATGTGCATACCAGTATTAAATTCAGCATACGGGCCGGTTTGATTACCCCCAGAATGAGGTAGTCCTAATATTTTATTATAAAAATTAAAACAAGCTTCGAATTTCCTAACAAGCAAACGTGTGTGAGTAAGATTAATTGACATATTATATTATTCTTATTTTTTTTACAATAAAATAAGTATTATACAATAAGTACTTTGATAATATTAATTTTAAAAACCATTATGACTCTGATTATTTTTCAAAATTATTTTGGCATATATTTTCTCACAAAAAATTTTTTTGAAGACCTACATTTAGGGCACCTAAATTCTTCATCGTCTAGTTCTTCAAAAGGTTTATCTTTTTCATTATTATCGTAGATATAATTGCATCTTTTACATCGATAGATAGAAATTTTTTTCACCACACGATAAATATAATTAGGATTTGTTTTTTATCTTAAATTCTTCTTTAGAACCTTTACAATTTGGACATTTCCAATCAAGTGGTAGATCTTTAAAAAGAGTTCCAATTGTAGCTTCGTCATATTCCATACCACAGTTTGTACATACATAGGTATATAATTCTAATAACTTTTTCAACTCCTCTTTATCGACATCTTCTTCCATCTTATTATAAACATAAGACAATGCCTTATTATCACCGAATAAGATAGCTCCTTTTAATTTGCTTCCCTTTAATACCAATTTCTGATAACAACAGTCTTTTTTATCAGCTTTTTTCAATATGTCCCAACCTCCCCCTTCTTCTTTAGAAGGATCTATGACTCCCATTGAAGTTAATTCTAATCCTACAATTTTAAGTGTATTTTTTGGAGTTGTTCCTTTATAATCAACTTTTTTTAGACCAAGCACAGAAGCAGCAATTATTTTTGACTGTTCCATACAAGCAGGAATAATTCCCCAGATTTGTCCTTTATATTCTATACAATCCCCCACAGCATATATATCAGTTTCACTGGTTTCTAAAAATTCATTAACAATTATTCCTTTATTCGTTCGGATGTTAGCTTCTTTAGCTATATCTATAGTAGGTTTAATACCTGCTTGGATTAATACAATATCTGCATCTAATTTATGATCTCCTTTTAATTTGATACCTGTTACTGCTCCATTTCCTATAATTTCTTCGGTAACAGCATCTAAGACCACTTTTATACCTCGATTTTCAATTTCATCTTTTAACATAAGAGCACATTCCTCATCTAATTGCCTAGGTAACAATCGAGGAAAGAATTCTACGACTGTTGTGTCTAAATTACTATTATTAATTTGATTGGCTAATTCTAATCCTAATAATCCTCCACCAATTATAATAGCCTTATTTACATCTTTTTTTCTAATATAGTCTTTAATTTCTGTTGCATCATCAATATTTCTGAGAGTAAAAACCCCTTTCTTTTTTTCTTTCATTTCAGCAGCATTTCTTATAGGGGGAATACTAGGAGTACTTCCAAGTGCTAAAACAAGTCGATCATATGAAATTATTGAGTCTACACCTTCAATTTGAATTGTTTTTGAGTTTGGGTCGATTTTATTAACTTTTTTATCCAAATATAAGTTAATTTGCTTATTTTTATACCAATCTTCATTAAAAACAATTAAATCATCAATAGTAACTTTCTCAGATATCAATTCTGGTAGCTTTACTCTTGTATAATAGGGGTATTTTTCTTGTGTATAAACTTCAATTTCTACTTCATCATTAAGAGATCTTATATTTTGGGCAGTAAATGTCCCAGCAATATTATTCCCGATTATAACAACTTTCATAGAATAATTAGTCTATTCATCTTATTTTAACGTTATTATTATATATTGTAAACTAGATTCAGAATCTATTTGAACATGTTCAATACAAACTTAATTCAAAATGATTTATTTTTTAAATAGAACAACTTTAAAAAAGATGTAAAAAAGTGGTAATTTATGGAAAAAGAGAGAATATCTTATCATAAATCTGTTCAAAAAGTTTATGATAGACTTAAAAAAGATGGAATGAATAATATCTGGGATCGTTTTGAAGCACAGGGTTTTGGAGGCGATCCTGATAAACGATGTCCATTTTGCTTAAAAGGTGCACGTTGTGATTTATGTTCCAATGGTCCTTGTAGAGCTGATTCGTCAATAGATAAACGTGGTGTTTGTGGTATTACAGCAGATGGTATGGCAATGCGTATGATGCTTCTTAGAAATGTTATGGGTGCTTCTACGTATCATTATCATACTGAAACGACTTTAAAGACCTTAAAGGCAACAGTAGAAGGTCAAACACCATTTAAAATTGCTGAGCCTGATAAATTGAAAAGTTTTGCTAGTCGGCTTGGTTTAGATATAACTGGTTCAGAGAAAGAAATTGCCTTAAGACTATATAATTTTGTAAAGGACGACTTCAATAGAGCATATGATGAACCAAGTAAAATCATTGAGAAATTAGCTCCATCTGAAAGACAAGGAGTATGGAAAAGATTAGGAATCTTTCCAGGTGGACTTTATGGTGAAATGATGTTCTCAACAAGTTCTTGTCTTACTAATGTAGATGGATATTATGCAAGTTTAGCTCTTAAAGCAATGAGACTTGGGATTGCGATGGCATACCAGAGCCAAATTGTTAATGAATTCACTCAGGATATTTTATTTAATATTCCCAGACCTCATAAAATGAGAGTAAATCTTGGAGTATTAGATCCAGATTATGTAAATATCTTACCAAATGGACATGAACCATTCTTAGGATTTGCTATGGTAGAGCTTGCAAGAAAGCCCAAATGGCAAGAAAAAGCAAGGGCGATTGGAGCGAAAGGTTTGAGAATAATAGCAAATATTGAAACTGGACAAGAAATGATTCAAAGATGGGAAATGGATGATGTATTTTATGGATTTACAGGTAATTGGATTATGCAAGAAGCCGTCCTAGCTAGTGGTTGCATTGATGCATTTGTCTGTGATATGAACTGTTGTATGCCAATCGATCCCATATATGCTAAAAAATATAAATTCAAATTAGTGCCAGTTTCTGAAGTTGTGGCTTTTGAAGGTATAACTGAAAGAGTAGATTATAAACCTGAACAAGCCGAAGAGCAAGCAGCTGCATTACTTCAAATGGCAATCGAGAATTTTAAAGAACGCAAAATTAGCATAGAACCCATTAGGGGTTTAGACATGAACGAAGCAGTAGTTGGATTTTCAAGTGAGAGTATAGTTGCAGCGTTAGGAGGCACATTGGAACCCCTTCTCGATGTAATTAAAAATGGAACAATACGGGGAGTTGCAGGATTAGTGTCTTGCACAACTCTTAGAGATTATGGCCAAGATGTACATACTATTGAAGTGGCTAAAGAATTAATTAAAAGAGATGTTTTGGTATTATCAATGGGTTGTGGCAATGGAGCTCTACAAGTTGGAGGATTATGTATACCAGAAGCAAAAGAAATGGCAGGGCCTGGTCTTAAAGCTGTGTGTGAAAAGTTAGGAATACCTCCTGTGCTAAGCTATGGAACATGTACAGATACTGGTAGGGTTGCTGATTTAGTTGGTGCCATCTCTGCCGCACTTGGTGGTATACCAATTCCAGATCTTCCTGTAGTTGCCGCAGCTCCAGAATACATGGAACAAAAAGCTTCGATAGATGCTCTCTTCGCACTGGCATTCGGGTTATATACCTACGTAAATCCTATTCTCACAATAACCGGTGGTGCAGATCTAATGAAGTTATTAACTGAGGACTTGAAGCATCTCACAGGCGGAATATTACATATGGAACTTGACGCAAAAGAAGCTGTGGAGAATATGTTAAAGCATATTGAGGCAAATCGAAAAAAATTAGGTATTTAACATCAGACTTTTAAATAATTAAATTTTTTTCTCATTTTCTTTTTTTCTTGAATTTTGATTCTTGCAGTAATTATTTACAAAATCATCAACTTCTTGCTGCGAATCACCATAGAATTTGTAGATGACTTTATTCTTAGAATCTTCTCTCTCAACTCGAAAACCTAACTCTCTAGCTCCGAATTCAAGCATTTCATCACTCTGTTCGGTAATAAGAGTTGAAAAATTCCTTCCTTTTGAAATAACACATAAATAATAAGGAAGTATAAGACGTTCAAGCCCATCAACATTTCGATAGCGACACATTTTGTTGATTCCAACGTTTTTTTCTAAGAGTATGACATCGGTACACTCTGGAATGCAAAAGACAGTATCCCCGATTTCTGCGAAATTTAAAATTCTCTCCTTTCTCTTTTTAGCATCTTCACAGACTTTCTTATCTTCAAGTATTTCTTGCCGAATATGTGAGCAAGCGTCAGTTAAATAATGATTGATACTTTCATGATAACGACTATTTAAATAATAATCGACCAAAAAATCGACGACCTTACAGAAAGAAGTATCTTTATATAGTTCTCTAAATGGACATATATCTAAATTCTCAAGGCATACACGCAGTCCTTTTTCATTACAATAATCAATTATCTCATTAAATTTCACAGTCTCGTCATATAAAAAGAGTAAATATATAATTAAAAAATTAACTTAAAAAAAAATATTAATTAATTCGAAAATTTAGAGATCTTCAAATTCATCAAGTGTTTGCCTAACATTAAATCTTCGCATTAAATTCTCCATTCACAGTCTCTTAACGTCATTTAAAATCCCCCTCCAATCTATGTGAAAATCTCTCCAATTGATATTCTCTCCTGGAAACTTACGATTTACCAAATCAGTAAAATATTTGGAACATAATTCGACAATATCTTTATAATCCATTTTATAATCTAATATAAGAAGATCTATACCCCGATTTTTACATCCATCGACCTTTATTTGATCTTTAACTTGAACAGCTTGAACCCTCTTCGTAGCTTCTGCAAGAGAAATACCAAACATCTTTGCAATTAGATTAGGACTATTATGATATGGTCCATTCATCTCAAAAGCAAAATCAGCTTCCTCAACTAATCCATCTAGCTCGAGTCTGCGACCAGTTGGACCTACAAGCCAATCAGGCCAAACAGATTCAACTTTAATGTCTTTGTATGGTGATTGTGGGTTATTAAAAAGTTGATCAAATACTTTCTTCGTATATTCTTCTTTAATTGATGACTTATCTCCAGAATAAAATCTCTTAAAGATACTAGTGGTCTTTAGAATGGCCTTTTTTATTGATTCTAGCTGTCTATCTGATAAAAGACTTGTAAAGAAATTGATCTTGCAGAACAAAAAGAAAAAGATGCAAAAATATCAATCGATCTTGATTTATTAGATAGGATAAAGAATATTCAAGGAGAACCGATGAAAAAGAGAGGCTTGGAGAACTTAAGTATTCTTTCTTTAGAAGAAGAATTGGATGATTTTAATGATGATTAAGTTTAATAAATCCATCTAAGATGAAGCGAGTTTTAGTTGATACAGGACATTGGATTGGAGCTTTTTACAAAAAAGATAATTATAAATGGAGGAAATTAGGACAAAATTTTATTAAATAGTTTGAAAATCAAGATAAGAATAAACTCCAGATTATAATTACCTATGGAATCCTTACAGAAGTTATAACCCGCCTTATTACCAAAGCAAATTTTGAAGTAGCTGATAAGGTCTTAGACTTCTTTTTAAAAAATGATAAAATCATTATATATAATGACGCATTTAAGTATGAAAAGGAAATATTTGATATCTTTAGAAAATTTAAAGACTTTACTTTGGTGGATGCAGAGATTGTTGTTAGATATTTTAATTTAAATTGTGATTACTTGATATCAACAGCTGATGAATTTAATAAATGCGCTGGATTAACATGTCTAAAAACTCCTATATAATTTATTAACATTAAATTCTATTTTTTAATTTTAATTTATTTTTATTTCTTTATCGGAATTCCAATTGTAGTATTATAATTTAATAGCTTTGCCGTTTTTAGAACATTGGATCCAAGAATTTCTGCGTGTTTTAATTGGCTTTCTTGGTTTAAAATATCACCTGGTTTGTCAGCTACAGCTTTTACTGCATTCAATTCACCGGGCACACATATAATTCCACATGAGAGCATCCATGTGTAAATTGCATTAGCTGCTAGTGTTTGACCTCCACAAATTCCATTACCTACAGCAATAACTCCACCTACTTTCCCTTCCAAAGGTTTTTCGACATTTACAGCATAAATTCTCTGAAGTAATGAGAGTAATTGAGCACTAACATTTAGGTAATAAACAGGAGTTGAGATTATAATCGCATTACACCATCGAAATGCATCATAAAGTTCTTGCATATCATCATTGATTATGCAAATACCAGTTTTTCTACACGAATCGCAAGCATTACAAGGTCTAATATCCAATTCGGATAAAAGAAAAGTTTCAACATCCCAGCTATCATTTTCAAAGGGTTTGAGAGCATATCTTAGGAGAAGTTCACTATTTCCTTTCTTCCTGGGAGTTCCTGAGATACCAATAACATTCATTTTTTTACCTTAAAAATAACTTTTTTCTTTGTTTTAATATTAAATTCTAATATTAAACCGTTGAAATATTAATAGAATATTTCAAATAAAAGTATTACGATTTGAATCTAGATTTTTAAATGTGAAATACTTTTTTCTAATTTCATATGCCCAATTGTAGTAATAACATAAAATTCTATTTTTCAGCTCTATTTGAACATGTTCGAAATCAAAAATATATTGACACTTCCATATGACTTACTCATGACTGAAGCAAAACAACATAAAGTAGTAAAAAGAAAAATTATCAAGATCGATGAAGATCTGTGTACGGGATGCGGAAATTGTGTGGTAGATTGTGCAGAGGGAGCTTTAAAAGTAATCAATGGTAAAGCTAAGGTTATAAATGAAGTATTCTGCGATGGTCTTGGTGCATGTATTTCTGGTTGTCCTGAGGGTGCGCTTGAAATTATCGAAAGAGAGGCTTTAGAATTTGATGAGGAAGCTGTTGAGAAGCATCTAGAATCGATGAAACATCATGCAGATGATGAAACGAAACAAATAAAACAAAATATTTCTGACTATGCTTACCAATGTGGTTGCCCTTCTGCCCAAACAATTATTTTTGATGAAGAGAAGACAAAAACTGAAGTTGCAGGAAAGATACGCTCAGCTTTACGCCAGTGGCCTGTTCAAATGCATTTAATTAATCCTCAAGCACCCTATTATCAAGGAGCAGATGTTCTACTTTCAGCTGATTGTGTAGCATTTTCATATGGAGACTTTCATAGAGACTTTTTAAGACATAGATCTATTGCAATTGCTTGTCCTAAACTGGATCAAGGAAAAGAAGTTTACATTGAGAAGATTAAATCATTGATTGATGACGCTAAAATTAACACTCTTACAGTTGTGATTATGGAAGTACCATGCTGTGGGGGATTATTAGCTTTAGCTCAAGAAGGTGCTAAACGAGCAAACAGAAAAGTTCCTATAAAGTATGTGGTAGTAGGGATTCAAG
>SMTZ1_10010095_pt1 | contig 10877 bp, 7 predicted proteins | sample DeeMarSWOR136_30_FD_25667 | JGI IMG/M metagenome (IMG submission 25667)
CGCGAGTCAGCATTATCGCATCGGCATACGGCATCAGCGGCACAATACTCAAATCTATCCGCTCCAGGCCCGTCGTCGGCCCCTGAAAATACCCGTGGTCGATTGCCAGCATCACCGTCCGCCCGGTATCAGGATTGAATATCCGCGACAGGCGGTTCTTCATCCCCCAATCTAAAGCACTCGCTCCCTTAAGGAAAAACCCGCGCTTCTCCATCGGAACATCTTCAAAGAACCTCTTTGCTTGCCTTCCAGCATCAACCTCAGCCATATTATTGCCCTTTCTTTTATCCGCTGCATTCCGCCATCACTAAAAACTCACACCTTATCACACGCACTCCCGACACTAAATCATAAAGTCCAAACAACACCACCACAGAAACGTCGATTCGCCGTTATTCACATCAGCCGATATATTAGCCCGCCCGCGCGATTTCTGCAAGAATCTATGCCGCCTGCACTGTCCGCGCAGGCGGATAAGCACCTGATTTTCAATCAGCAAATTGCCCACTTAATCCAGTACTGCACGCCAATAAAAAAGGCCGGTCTCTTAAGACCGGCCTTTTTTTCTACAATAGTTGGTTTTTCAATCGTAATCTCTATATCGTTTCATCCAGCCGTCGCCGGCCGCGTTAAACTCCGCCTTCGTCGGCCCTTCCTCTAACTCGAAAAATTTATGCCACCTGAGCTTCCAAAGTTCCTTAATCCCCACCGGCCGGGCAGAGTAATCCATAAAAACCCAATTTACATACCCGCTGTGACGGTCCATACAGATACGCCCCATTTGAGTGCACTGATTCCAGTCCTGTCCGTCCAGTTCCGGAGGCAGGTCGGTATGGTCCGGCCAGCAGTCAATCCACTTGCCCCCACCAAGCAAAGGTATATTGCCCGCTCCTTTAAGATTGCAATGCCGCCAGTTATAATCCCTCTGGGTAGTGATCCACATCGCTTGGCCCTCCTCAGGGTCTTGCAGCCACCCATTTATGGAGTAACTGCCGTAATCACACGCCACCACATAACCCCAGCTGCCGCTCTGTTCGCCGCATTCCTCACCGCTAAAGACCCCCCACGCCGAAAACGTCCCGCCGCCTACACCATACTCCCCAAGGCCCATCGAGGTCCCCGTCTTCATCGCGGCAGGACAGCAGCGAACGTCGTGCACATTGCCGTAGTAAGGCCGCAGCGCCTCCATCCAGTAACGCTTATGAGCACCCGGAGGCGTGGCTAGTATGAAGCCCCGCATGAACTTGCAGTCGTTGTCTTCCAGATACATAGCAAAAGCGCTGCCCATCTGTTTGAGGTTCGAAAGACAAAGCACCCGTTTTGCCTGGTCCCTTACCTTCGCCAATGCCGGCATCAGTATCGACATAAGTAAAGCTATAATCGCTATTACTACCAACAACTCAACCAGCGTAAACGCCCTCACCGTCCTCGTACCTACCCGACGCCAAAACCTCGATGCCGAGGTGCACACCCACTTTTTTCTGCTCATTTTCCCCTTCTTTCACCTTTTGCGACTCTGCCATAAAGATGCGCAAAATCACTCTCCTGTTCCCAAAAATTCCATATTTTTCACCAAATTGCCTTAGCCAGACCCCAATTATACCGAAAATCCGAGCCTCTTGCAAGCAATATCCAGACACTTGTGGGCACATTTTTCATCGGCACCAAGCCAGCAACAACGGTAAATTCCCACGGAAAGGCCCCTTACGTCTTTCTCGCACAAATTCATCACCACTGCTGCAATCCAAGCGGATTTCTCTTGACACAAAAGCCGCTAATTGGTATAAGGGAGATTGAGCAAATTTGTGTGTTTTGGCTTTCTGAAACTAAATAGTTGTTGTTTTCGGGCTAATAAACGGCTTTTCTGGAGGTGCGGTGTGTGTACCAATCCATCAGGAGTAGTTGTTGCACCCCAACTCGCGTCTCTGGGCGTACGTCCACACACCTGAAGAGAAAATAATTAATTCTAAAAGTTATCTTGGGCAGGTGCGAACCACGGAATATGTGAAGGTCATTTGTGCTCAGTGCACGAAATTCGTACCTGCGAAAAATTATAGGTGGTTTGGCAGAAGTGCCAAAGAGCATTGTAACATTTTTGTTTTGTAAGGAGCAATATTATGTGTAGAAAATTGTCTTTTTTAGTCGCTGTTGTTCTGGTGCTTGCCCTTACCAGCACGGCGCATGCCATCGCGCCGATTACCAACCTGGACGTCAACAACTTCAGCTTCGAGCTGGACTCTGACGGCAACCAGGAGTGCGGGCACACCGGAAATACCCTCGGAATCGGCTGGACACTCGGACTCGCCAACTGGGTAGGCCAAGACGTCAACTGCGCCTATCCGCTCTGCTGCACGCCGGACCATTGCAAGGATTGGGACGCCAGCCATGGAGTTATAATGTGCTACATGCAGACAAACGACTGCTGGTTCCAGCAATACCTTACCGAGACCATCAAGGCGAGAACCAAGTACACCCTGATAATGGACGCAATGTGTTGGGACACCAATGTCCGCTTCAGGCCGTCCATCGTTTACGACGCCGGCGGGCCAAAGCCTGAGGAAGTGGCCGGCAAGGATATTATTCTCGAGGAAACTACCGATGTAAACCTCGTTGAATGGAAAGAGTACCAGGTGATTCTGGTTGTCCCCGACGGCCATCCCGCCATCGGTGAGCCCATCGGTATCAGGTGGTGGTGTTACAAAGACGGCGTTACCGGCAGATGGCCCTTCCTCGACTATATCCGCGTAACGTCGCAGCCGGCTACCGACGCCTGGGGCCCCAACCCCGATGATGAGGAAATAAATGTCGCTCTGGACCTGGAAAAACTTATCTGGGAGCCCGGCCTCTGGGCCAAAAAGCACAGCATTTACTTCGGCACCAATTGGGCCGACGTAAACAGCCGCGACGCCGGCACGCTTATAGCATCTCAGCAGGATGCGAACGAGGTCAACGTACCTATAGACCTGATTATTGGAGGCGAATACTTCTGGGTCGTCGATGAGTACAATGACACCTACGTACAGGGTCCCAACGACCCGCCGACGCCGCCATGGACCGGAGAAGTCTGGAGCTTCAAGACAAACGACGGCAAGGCATACGACTTCAGCCCCGCCGACGAGGCCCTTGGTATGCCCACAGACGTCAACCTCGCCTGGAGCCCGGGTGTCGTTGTCGACCGGCACCACGTGTACTTCAGCACCAGTTTCGAAGATGTCAACAGCCGCGCTCAGGACGCCAATCAGGGCTTGCAGGGGCCGAACACCTTTGACCCGACCCCGCTCGGCGGCGACCTCGCTTTAGGCCAGACATACTACTGGGCCGTTGATGAGGTCAATACAGGCACCGTCGGAAGTCCGTGGAAAAGCGATGTCCTCGAATTCACCACCATTGACCATGTTGTCGTGGAAGATTTCAATTCGTACTTGAACAACAACGAACTATGGGTCGTATGGAAGGACAACTTCACCAACGGGACCGGAGCGGCAATCTCTATAGAGACGGACGCGAATTATACAGAAGACGGCAGCTCTATGATGGTTACCTACGACAATGCAACTCCCGCTTGCGGGTACTATTCCGAAACCTACGCGGATATCACCTCTTTGGGAATCAATTCCGATTGGACCTACAACGACGTTAAGGCCCTGCGGCTCGCCTTCAAGGGCCAGGCAGGCAACGCCCTTGACCCGATGTACGTGGCCTTGACCGACAGCAGCAACCGGACCGCCAAGGTCACATACCCGGATTCCAATGAGCTGGCGCAAGGCTGGAAGGAATTTCAGGAATGGAACATTGACCTGCAGGAGTTCGTTGACGACAACAGTGTGAACCTGAGCAATATCTCCAGGATAACACTCGGCTTCGGCGACAAGACCGCCGGTGGCACAGGTACAGTCCACTTCGACAATATAAAGCTCCATCCGCCCAGATGCGTTCTTACCAAGGCTTTTGACCAGGGCAGCTTCGACTCCGACGAGGACTGCCTCGTTGATTACGCTGACCTTGATTTGTTGGCCGAACGCGACTGGCTCGTCACCGCCATCGGCAACGTTACTGCGGTAGCGCCAAACAATGCCCCCACAAGCCTTGTCGGGCACTGGCCGATGGATGATGACGACCCCCAGTTGCAGGTTGACGACATCTCCGGAAATGCGAACCACGGCTTACTCTATGATGAGGACAGATTGCCCGGTCGCAGCACTGCGAAACATTCTGTCGACCCAGGCTACATAGTAAAAGCCCTCAGCTTTGACGGATTCGATGATTACGTCGAAATTCAACCGCTTAATCTCAATACAAACACGATGACCATAAGCGCGTGGGTTAAGCGGGAAGGCACCCCGAATATCTATTCCGGCATTGTGTTCTCCTCCGACCCCTGCTCTGACCCGAATACCACCGCCGGAATAATGCTCGGTGCAGACACAGTTAGCTGGGTGCCTAATAATGAACTCGCATACATGTGGACCGGCGACGCATGGAATTGGCATACTGGCCTGTTTGTGCCCGATTACTGGTGCTTTGTCGCTGTGACAATTGCGCCGGATGTAGCGACGGTATATCTTGACGAAGGCCTCGGCCTCAAAGCCGCCAGAAACTACGCAACCCACGAGGTAAGACCGTGGGCCGGCCTGGTGCACATCGGCGACCAGATGCAGTACGAAGACAGAATCTTCGAAGGTGCCATTGACGATGTTCACATATACAACTATACCCTGACACCGGCGGAAATTCTCTATCTCGCCCTGCAGGGAGCTGGAAGTGCCTACGTCGAGCTTCCGGCCTGGCGAGCAGACGCCGACGCCGATGATAAGGTCAATCTCGACGACTTCGGTGTTATGGCGGACAACTGGCTGCAGGAAGCCCTCTGGCCGTAATCAACCAACGGACCTTGAAGCTTAGATAACGCATGAATGCGGGGCCTATACCAATTTAGGTTCGGTATAGGCCCCGTTTGTCTTTATATCTGGCCGGACTGATGTAAACTCCACCACATTGCTGCCTAACTTAACACTGCTCGTGTCCCCACAATTACCCACGTTGACAACCGCATATATAAAAACAAAAAAGCCAGATTCTAATACGACAGAATCTGGCTTCGGAGGAGGGTGATGAAAAGCAAGTAGGATAATGACTCTTAAAAACTCCGTTCAACCGGTTTAGACTTTTACTTCTTATCTAATCGAATAACCCGCAAAAAAATCTTTAGAGAATTCATAAAAAAACTACAGCTTTTTTACCGGTAATCAAAGCTTTTATAAAAAAAATCGCAATTTTTTTGCCGTTTTTTTCAAAACACCCAAATCTGCCCCGAAAACCACGCTATTTTACGCTTGCTAAACCAGCTATGTTCTCATATTTTAACGAAAGAGCTGTTATTTCTTACTTCCCGAAAAGGCCCGTATGAACGCTAAAACCACGATTGCTGACTTGCTCACCGCCAAGCGCGAAAACCGAAAGATTGCCGCCGTCAGTTGCTACGACTACACCACCGCCAGACTTCTCGCCCAGACCGACGTGCAAATGATACTCGTGGGCGACTCAGCGGCTCAACTCGTGCTCGGTTTCGACTCCACCCTGCCGGCTACAATGGACTTTATGGTTACCATCACGGCAGCCGTACGCCGAGGCGCACCCAACGTCCACCTCGTCGCCGATATGCCCTTTCTCTCCTACCAGCTCGGCACCACCGAAGCGGTCAAAAACGCCGGTCGATTCGTTACCGAAGCCGGTGCCCAGATGATAAAAATCGAGGCGACGAGTGCCTGCCTGGATGCCATCAAAGCCGTTAGCGATGCTGGTATGGCCGTTATGGCACACATCGGCATAAGGCCGCAGACCATCGGCAGGATTGGCCGATTCAAGGCCGAGGCCACAACCGCTGAAATGGCCCTGGAACTGATAGCCCTTGCCGAACAGATGCTCCAGGCCGGGGCTGCAACACTGCTAATCGAAGGAACCGCCGCAGAGGTGGCCGAGATTATCACCAAACGCTGCGAAGTGCCGGTAATTGGCTGCGGCTCAGGCCCCTGCTGCGACGGCCAAATACTCATTGCACCTGACATCCTCGGCTTGACACAGGGGCCGGGCCCAAAGTTCGCAAAAAGCTACGGTAATTTGGCTGACGCCACAGTCCAGGCCTTCAAAGAATATGCCAAAGATGTGCAGAAAGGTCAGTTCCCGGATACCGACCACAGTTACCATATGAAAGCTGGCGAGCTAAACAAGCTCCAGGAACTGCTAAAACATAAATCTTAACGGCCATCTTCAATCAAATACGCTCTGCCCCTGTTCGCGTCGCAGCGCAATGCCGGAAAACCGCCACATCTTCTCAAACTGCTCATGGCTAAGCAGCTTCCTGCCCCCAACCGGGTCCGCCACCGTAACCGTCGCATCCGAGACGTCAAGCACAGCGACACAGTGGTCCGAAAGAAATACGTCCTTCACCACGGCAAGCGTAACCCCCGCATCTTTCAGTTGGGCTACACAGTCAAACTGACGATACTGACATCTTAACCCCTCTGGACCGTAGCGCTCCTTAAGCGCCCTATAAAGGCACCACGGAAGTGTCCCCGCCACAGGGCTCGTACGAGAAAGCACCGCTATCTCGCCTTCCTCTGCAGCCAGTCCTAATCGCCTAAGCGCCGTCACTGCCGCCGCCGGTGCGCAAGTATAATTTGTCGTCTGATAGCACACACCGGTCGAATCAACCCTCGTGCGAAGGTTCAACAAATGCTCCTTGATTAAAGCAGGAACAAGAAACGGACATATCGAAAACCAGACAACAACCACCGCCATCAAAATAGAGACTATGATTCTTTCACTTCTGCGCGGCAAACGCGACAGCGGCGTCGTTATGCCCATGGTAGCCGCTAAGCATAAAATGACGAACTTCACACGTCCCGCGATGACCCAGGCAAAAGGCCGCATGACGCCCAGCGAACCGACGCATCTGCTTGCCAGCAACGCTGCGACGACCAGAAGGGAAAGAAAGTACCCCACCATCCAATAAGGCCCGCGAAAACGCGAAAACACCCTGCCTAAGAAGACGCCGAACAGGGCCACCAAAACAACACCAATAGTCTCAACCCAGGGGTTCATCATCCATCCTCAATAATTAACCGCCCCACAAGATTGCATTATTATACCAAATCACCCCCCGCAAATCAAGCAAATTATCTCGGATTATCAGCACCATCCGGGCCGATGGGCAATTGATGATTGGCTGACTTGCCTTTATAATCAGCAGTCGACTATAGGCCGTTCCATTGGTTGTGTACGAAAGATGCAAAAGACAAAAAAAATATATACCGTTAGTGAGATAAACTGGCTGGTAAAAAGCACCATCGAAAATAACCTGCCATCCCGGCTGACCATCACCGGTGAAATAACGGACTTCAAAGTCCACCAGAGCGGACACTGCTATTTCTCCCTGAAAGATGAAAACGCCCTGCTGCCCTGCGTTATGTGGAGAAGCAATTTCAGAAAGGTAAAATTCCAGCCGGAGAACGGCCTCGCCGCCCTCGCAACAGGTCACATTGACGTCTACGTCCCTGCAGGCAAATACCAGCTTTACGTCGATAGGCTCGACCCCGCCGGTGTCGGAGCGCTCCAATTGGCATTTGACCAGTTGGTCAAGAAACTCCAGGAAAAGGGCCTTTTCGACGAAAAGTACAAAAAACCACTGCCGCCATACCCGGATAGAATTGCGATACTCACCAGCGAATCAGGCGCTGCGATAGCCGACATACAAAACAGCATCCATAACCGCTGGCCGTGCGTCAAATTATTCCTCTATCCCGTGCCCGTCCAGGGCGAAGCAGCAGCAGAAAAAATCGCCGCGGCCGTAAGAGATGTAAACAGACGCAATAATAAACTTAAACTCGACCTCCTGATTGTTGGACGTGGCGGCGGCTCGCTCGAAGACCTCTGGGCCTTTAACGAAGAAGTATTGGCCAGAGCTATCTTCGATTCCAAAATACCCATCATCAGTGCCGTCGGCCATGAGGTCGACACTACAATCGCGGACCTCGTCGCCGATGCAAGGGCCTCAACACCTACAAAAGCTGGCGTCGTAGCCGTCCCGGATATGCACGAAGTCCTGGAACAGCTGCGAAGTATGCAAGCCAGATTGGCCGGACAGACAAAAGCAACACTGAGACTTTCTCAGCAGAATCTGCAGACCATTTTGGCAAGCGCCGTCTTTAGAACTCCGCTACTGGCCGTTCACAATCGGACACAGCAGTTAGACGAGCTGATTGCCGACCTTGCAGATTCAATAAAGGCCCTGCTCGTCAACGCGAAAGATATGCTAAACCAAAGCTACCAAAAGATTGCCAAAATTGAGCCGCATCGACTCCTGGGTAAAAAAACCATCGGTCTAAACGACTTGAAAAACCAAGCAAACGCGGCGATAAGGGCCGTCATTAACAAGGGCCGTATGGCACTTACAGCACAGGCCAATCGTCTGGCCGCCCTGAATCCAAAATCCGTCCTGCAGCGAGGATACAGCATTACCACTAATAAGAAAACCGGCCGCCTCGTAAAACGCCTGCAAGACGTCCAAATCAAAAATTACTTAATTACCGAACTCGCAGACGAAAATTTCATTGAAAGTCAGGTGACAAAAAAGCAAAATAAGGCTAAGTAGATTAAGGTCTGTATCTATGGCAAAAAACGAAAAGAAAAATGACATCGCCAAACTAACCTTCGAACAGGCAATCACCCAGCTTACCGGCATCGTAAGCAAAATCGAACAGGGCGAAATACCCCTGCAGGACAGCCTAAACCAGTACGAAAGAGGAATGGCCCTGATTAAGCACTGCAAGGATATACTCCAAAAAGCCGAAAAAAGAATCGAAAAAATATCCGAACAAAAGCGACCGGAAGACCAAAGTAAGGGTAATTAGTTCCACCGAGTCACGAAAACGCGAGCGTGGCGGAACTGGCAGACGCGCAAGGTTTAGGTCCTTGTGGGCTATTGGCCCGTGGAGGTTCGACTCCTCTCGCTCGCAGTCGGTTGGGGGGTAAAGCTCAGAACGGCAACGCTAACTTTAATCGCTGAGAACAATACCCTAACAGTCTAAGTCTATTTACACAGACAAAATAGCACCGTTAAGCGAAAAGAACCGCTTATCTGCGATTCGATTCTTTCCTGTTGTAACTCAATCAAGCTTCGATTGTTATCGTCAGTAACGGCGTTTACCGCGACCGCCACCAAAACCCTCTCGTCCCCCGCCGCGGTCTCCCCCAAAACCGCCTCGCCCGCCGCGACGCTTATCGCCAAAACCACCACGCCTGCCGGTGCTACTACGACGGCTTTGGGCTTTGGGGCGAGCCTCTGCAACATTGACATTCTGCCCTTTTAAGTCCTTGTTGTTCATACCACCGATTGCTGCGAGGGCTTCACTCCTTGAAGGCATCTGCACAAATCCGAAGCCTCTTGATTCACCACTGACCTTGTCCTTCACAATATTCACGGATATGACTTGCCCGAAGGCTTCGAAAGCCCCTCGCAAATCATCTTCGCTTACGTCACTTGATAAATTGCCTACATAGATATTCATTTCGATTTCCTTCTTTCTGCTTTAAGCTTGACCCCGAATCTTTATGCCGGCGCTCCGGCTTCCATTACTCCAGTTTGCACGCACTGACAATCTCGTTACAAAACTTAGCGGCAGAACACAAGAAATGACGCTAATGAAAGGTCACGGGCCTAAAATTTGCCGGCGTTGTCTCTACCTTTTCAACGCCTTTTACGCAATCATTTCAATTTCCTCCTATTCTATTATCATCTGCAACGCAGGACAACTCTTTTTATTGACCCGAAGAAATATTTTTTCCAAATCCAGCCTGCTATTTATCACACCCGTCTATAGCCCCACATCAGGCCATTCTCGCCGGTAAACCCCGCGCCGACCCCGGTTGTGAAAAAATTTTGAAAATCAGTTTTCACACAGGCTTTTCAAAGGTATAAAAGGCTAACTTAAGCGAGGGTTATAACATGAAATACTATCAAACAAGAAGGCAATTCTTAAAGGCTGCGAGCCTCGCTGCAGCGTCGATTGCAGCGTCACAGTCGCTACTCGCCCAAGAAAAGACCGCACAGAAAGGAAACGTGCTTCTTTACGTCGTTGATGACCACGGCACCGACGATGCGGGCTGCTACGGCAACCCTGTCATCAAGACCCCCGGCCTCGATGCGCTCGCCCGAGACGGAACCCGATTCACGCACGCTTTCTGTACCACCGCAAGCTGCAGCGCCAGCCGCTCAGTTATATTGACCGGCCTACAAAACCACGCCACCGGCCAATACGGACACGAGCACCGCTACAACCACTTCGTAAGCTTCCCCAACATAAAGAGCTTGCCCGTCCTGCTCGCAGAAGCCGACTACCGCACCGCATCGGCTGGAAAATACCACGTAGCACCCGAAGAAGTTTATCACTTCCAGCAGTACATCAAGGCAAATGGCCGTTCCCCGGCACAAATGGCTGACGACTGCAAACAATTTATTGCCGACGGCGATAAAAGACCTTTCTTCCTGTACTTTTGCACGACCGAGCCGCACCGCTCCTTCCGCCGCGAAGGCTCAGACACGTTAGACCCAAAAGGCGTGATAGTACCACCCTACCTGCCCGACACTCCTGCATGCCGCGAAGAATTAGCCAAGTACTATGGCTCCGTCCAGCGGGCCGACAAAGGACTCCTCCGCCTGATAGAAATACTAAAAGAAACCGGCCGCTGGAACGACACGCTAATTATTTATATCTCCGACAACGGCATTGCCTTTCCGGGCGCTAAAACCACGCTCTACGACCCAGGTATGCGCCTGCCCTGTGTCGTCCGAAATCCCTACGCCAACAGAAAAAGCATCG
>SMTZ1_10007562_pt1 | contig 10875 bp, 9 predicted proteins | sample DeeMarSWOR136_30_FD_25667 | JGI IMG/M metagenome (IMG submission 25667)
AGGGACAGGAAAAACCCTCGGCCCACAGACCGCTCCTGGCCGGCAAAGATACTGACCGTGATCGGAATCATCGGATACGTGCAGGGCGAGAAGGACAGCACCAGACCGGTGAGAAAGGCCACCCCGAGAACCAGGAAATAGCCCCAGAAGCCATGCTCGCTGATAAGGCGTTCCAGCTCCGACTCCTCCTGAACGCCGGCAGGCGGCGCGGTCTGAGCTCCGGGAAACACGGACACTCGAGAGAAGACTGCCTCGTTGATCGGCCGCCCGGAGGAGCCGACGGCAATCTTGACGGGGACCTCGACCGTTTCCGGCGCTCGGCATTCCCGGTCATTGCAGGGCTGGAAAGTGAACCTGACAGGCAGGACGTACTCCCCGTGAGCCAGGTCGGTCCCGACGGCGACATCAAAGCGAACCACGACCCGACCGGTGTACACGGACATTCTCTCTCCGCTGAGGGTTTCATCGGTTCCGGCAGGATATCCGATGTTCGAGGGTGTAACGCCGTCAACAGTGTCGAAGGAGACTTCAGCCGGAATCAAGTAGTCCTGATACGGGCGGGCCGAATTGATATGCCAGCCCGGCACGATATCAACCACCACGGCTGCCTCCCCGGTCTCTCCCGGCGCGACCGAGGAAACCGAAAAGACGGAAAGGACATCGACGAGATCCTGACTTTCATCACCAAAGGCGAAGGTGGTAACATCGGCCGACGCGACACCGGTCCCGGTAATCGTGATCAGCCACAGCAAAACGGTCAAGACACGCATGGGTGACAGGGTCCCTTCGCAACAACTTCTCAATCGGTGGATTATACCACGCCGGGTGGCGGCGGGATCCGGGAGGTTATTTGCCCTTTTGACAGCGCTCAATGATCTCCGCCTTGACAAGGCGCAACAGCTTTTCCGAGTCGATCTTGGCGGCGATAATATCGGCCACCTTACGGCCCAATTCGCGGGCGAATTCCCGGGTGAAGAATTCCATGTCGGACGGGCCCATTTTCTCCAGCCGCTCTTCCCAGTCCAATTTCTCGCCGGAGTCATCAGGGCGAAGATTCTTGACGTCGGGAATCATATGCTCCGATTCCGTGTCCCGGATAAGTTCCATTTCTTTCTTAAACTCATCCAGGAATTTCTCTACCCCGCCGCCCTGTCCGGCGGAAGGCGTCGAAGCCGGTCGTGGATCGGGGGCATGAGGGCCGGCCTCGGCTGATTTTTCCGTGACCTCAATCCCGCCTATGTCACTGGAATCATGCGCCGGCGCGGCGGCCTCGTTGGCATCCTGGCGGATGCCATTGATAAACCAGTTGTAGTCATGCTCGAAGTTCTCGTCCCGATCAGCCGCCGCCGGCTCGGTCAGACCGTACTGATCCGGGAGGATATCCAGCTTGCCGGATCCCTCGTGCGCGGGTTGCTTGCGACTGGGCTTCTGACGAACCGCTCTATCACTGGCCTCATCAAGAACCAGTGAATCAACGACGGGTACCCCGGTGCTGCTGTTGTTCATATCCGAACTCGGTTCCAGGCCGATCATCTTCTCGCCGGAATCATCGGGTTTCGCTTGCCGGACTCGGGTCGTCTTATCCATAACTTCGGATCCGGTCACACTGATGTCATCCAGGCCGAGGGCGGCATCCAGAAACTCATCGTCGACTCCATTGGCAGCCTGCGGGTCTTTCACAACCGGCGCGGCGGCTTCTCTGACCCCAAGGAAAACCGAGACTCGGTTCAGGAGGTCTTTGGGGTCAAACGGCCGCGGGATCACAGCTTCATCGGGGAAAGTCAGGCCGGACCGATCAGACGGCTCAAAGAGCAGCATCGGGATGCGGCCCGTCTTGGGGTCCTGCCGGAGCCGTTCATAATAGGGAGTGCCATCTGCTGCCATCAGGTCCGCACCGACAATCATCAGATTCGGGCTCGTAAACTCGAGCACCTCGCGGGCTTTTTCGGCCGCCGTAACGGCTATCACATCGTACCCGTTCTGGCGCAGGACGGTCTCAGCCACCGATCTGACAGCATCGGACTGCTCGGCTATCAGAATTTTTCGAGGCATGACAATCACTGGTTCCGGCCGGAATGATGGTTCTTTCGCGAGAGTTCGCTGGAAGCTTCGTCCAGAAACCGGCGTTCTTCCGGAGTCAGATTCTCGATCCCGACCTCGTTGATCTTGTCCAGGATCGCGTCAACTCTCTTCATTACATCTTCGGCGTTTTGACGATTTCGCTCCAGCTTAGCCACTTTCTGCTTGTACCGCAAGTTTTTAATCCAGCGCCCCGCCCTGAGCCAGTGCCAATCCATCTTAAGGTAGACCAGACCGAACAAAGCGCCGCCCAGATGCGCTAAATGCGCCACGGAGCCGCCGGCAAACAGGAAACCAAGCAGCATGAAGCCGGGGATCGCCCATTTGACCTTCAACGGGATCGGAATCGGGAAGAAGAAGATACGGCGATCGGGGAACATGAGCCAGTAGGCGACGAGAATCCCGTAAACCGCTCCCGAGGCTCCGATCACCGGCCCCACGCTTGAGGGCAGGACGATCAGAGTCAGGATACCCCCGATCAGGCCGGCCAGGAAGTAGAATCGAGCGAATGATCGGCTCCCCCACTTCAATTCAATCTCGGTGCCGAACATCCACAGAGCGAACATGTTAAACAGCAGGTGGAAGAACGGGAACCGCGGCAGGTGCAGGAACATGTAGCTGAACACCTGATAGAGCAGGTTAGGGAAATCGGCAAAAAAGCGGGACGGCGTTAATCCCAGCTGCATTTCAAGGCGACCGCCCATGAGCAGCTGTATCACCTGCATGCCGCCGTTGATGATCAACATCCACTTGATGAACGGCGACAGAGCACCCGGGCCAACTCGAAGGCCGCTGAATCTCCCCCGGCTGTACGGCTCGAACCGACTCATACAATTACGTTTATCGACAGAAGGTTAGCAGCCGTTAGCATCACCCGGCGGGCGTTTTCGGTCGGCCCCCTCCGGGGGCCGATGAGGCGGGCTCATTCACGTGCCAATTCCGAACCCGGGGAGTATTTTACCGACCAGAAGGTACCACAGGGCGGCCAAGCCGGCTAAGTACAGCAGTCCCTGCCAGTTCATGCTATCGTCCCACAAAAACAGGAGCCGGCCCCCTGAAGCGAGACCGGCCGTTTATGCTTCGCCTCGTCAGGGGAGGACTCTTTCCAGCCGGGCGACCAACTGCGCTTTGGGCAGCGCCCCGACCACCTGATCCACCACCTCGCCGTTTCTGAAGACAAGCAGCGAGGGAATGGACATAATGTTGTATTTGCCGGGGGTCTTGTTGTTGGAATCCACGTCGAGCTTGGCGACCTTCACCCGGCCGTCCATCTCCAGGGCCACCTCTTCAAGAATGGGTGCGATCATTTTACAGGGGCCGCACCAGGTCGCCCAGAAATCGACAATTACCGGCATGTCCGACTGAAGGACTTCTGCTTCAAAGGTATCGTCAGTTATAGTGATCGGCTTGCTCATCAAATATCCTCCGTCTAGTCGTCATTTCGCCTCATCGTCTGCTTGTAACGCTCTGTCCCAACCAAAGTTCCTAACCAGTCAGTACCGGGTCCTAAGCCTGCGGCGGCCGATTATGTTGCTGTTGCATAAACCTCAATATACCTATCCTCTCGGCCCTCGGCCAAGCGCAAAATCAGCCCCTCTGATCCGAACGGTGTTATCAATCATCTCCATGGTTTTACTTGGACACGACCGCCCGGAACCGATATATTGGCCCTTTTTGGCAGCGCGAAAGTGAGATTGATCCTGCAGAGAACGACCGGCGCCGAAGTCTGGATTGACGGGAAGCTGCATTCGTCGACCGGCCCGGGACTGCTGATCCTGTACGGAACCAAACAGGGTGACCGGGAGGAATCGTGCGGGGTGCTGGCCGACAAGGCGGTCAACCTCCGCATCTTCGAGGACGCTGAAGACAAGATGAACCTCTCAGCCCAGGATGTCGGTGCTGAGATCATGGTGGTGTCGCAGTTTACCCTTTACGCTGACTGCCGGAAGGGTCGCCGGCCCGGCTTCTCCGAGGCGATGGAACCGGCCGAAGCCGAAGGGCTGTATGACCGCTTTGTCGAACTGGTGGCGGCCAGCGGTCTCACCACGCGCACAGGACGGTTCGGGGCCAGGATGGAAGTCAAGTTCACCAACCACGGTCCGGTGACTATCCTGCTGGAGCATGATGCCTGACGCTCTCCTCAGACTGGCCCGGCAGCGCCCCATCGTGTTGGGTTCCCGATCTCCCCGTCGAGTGCAGCTCCTGTCCGAGCTGGGAATTGACTTTCGCCAGGCGATCTCCCGGGTCGACGAATCGCAGCGGCCGGGCGAGGACCCCTTCGCCTTCGCGGTGCGCATGGCGGAGGACAAGGCGCGCGACGTGGCCCGCACCTGCCGCCCGGAGGAAATCGTCATCAGCGGCGATACGGTGGTGGTGCTCAACGGGATCATTCTGGGCAAACCGGTCGACCGGGCTGAGGCCATTCGAACCCTGATGCAGCTCTCCGGAAAGCGACACACCGTGTGCACGGCCCTGGCAATGGCAGCCAAAGCAAGGCTCTTGTGTTCGGGTGAGGAGCGCACGGAGGTTTTCTTCAACCCGGGTCTTTTGGAAGAATTCGAATCCTATGTTGACAGTGGCGAGCCGATGGACAAGGCCGGAGCCTACGGTATACAGGGTATGGGGGGTTTTTTGGTTGACAGGATTGAGGGTAGCCTGGATAATGTCGTTGGTCTGCCCCGGACGTTGTTGCGCTCTCTGGCCAGGGAAGCGTTGCGTCAGATTTAGCATTGTACTGACTGCGAATGAGCGAGTTACACGTAAAATTCGGAGAACTTCTCAGGCTTGAGAGAGAGCACCAGGGAGTTGCGCTCGAGATCATTTCCTCCGAGTTGAAGATCCCTGAGGAAACCCTGAAGCATCTTGAAGCCGGCGAGGTGGCGGCGCTGCCGGCCGAACTCTACTTCACTCTCTTTTCAAGATCATACGCCGAGTTTCTCGGTATCGATTATGCCAAGACCATCGAGGCCATGCGTGAGGAACTGGGCGAATCGCTCGAACCGGACTTGCCGCCGGACGTGCGTCAAAAGGAGCACAAGAAGAAAGGGGCTACGTCGGCCGCCAGCGGTCGAGGCGAACCGGACGTGGGGGCTTTCCTTAAGAAAGCAGGGATCATCGCAGGAGTGATCGTGGGAGCCTTCATAATCTTCCTCGTGGGGTATTTCGTGCTCTTTGCCGACGGGACCGGTGCGGGTTCGGCGGGAAGCTCGACACGTGGGGAAGCCGACGCCACAAGCGACGACGGATCGGAACCTGCGGGGGGCGACAAGTATAACTGGAACGTGCCGACCTACCAGCCGCCCGACAGCATCCGCCTGACGCTTACCGCCCAAGAAGAGAGTTGGGCCACGGTGTACAGCGACGGCGCCCAGGCGCTTTATAGGACAATCAGTCCGGATCGTGCGTACGCCATAGCCGCCAAGTACCGATTGGTGGTCTCGATCGGCATCCCTCGCGTCGTTAATGTGCAGTTGGACGGACAGCCGGCATATCTGGCCGATCCGGAGACCGGACGCATCAATAGAGTCGAGATTGACCAGACCAACCGTGACCAGTTCCTGACACCCCGGGAGCGGCGGCCACGCGGAACGGCGGCGCCGACGGAAACACCGGGCACACCGGAGGCGCCGGATACGGCGCCGGCCACGGACGAAGCAGGGACCCTGTGATGAAAGGCGAATGGAATGGGCGTTAGAGATTTCATCGCCGGAGTGCAGATCGGGCATCTGAAAAGACGAGTCGAAGGCCGGCAACTGTCGTTGCCCGGAGACCTCCTTGCGCCCAAACACATTCTGGTCTGTCTCCCCGGAGGTCTGCGTGAGTTGACCATGGTCAAGCAGCTTCTGCCCGCCATCACCCATCTGTTCAAGCCGGCCGACATCACCCTGCTGGCTCTGCCCGGGGTGAAGGTGTACGATATTTACCCGCGAAAAGGCTTCCAGATACTTACACCTTCCCTTGACCAGGTTACCTGGACCGGTCTGCCGAAGAAGAGCTATCTGGCAACGCTGGGCGAACAGAAGTTCGACACGATTCTGGATCTCAATCTTGAGTCCTCCAGTTTTACGTCGACCGTGTTGCTGCGTTTTCCGGATGCGATCCGGATCGGGCGCGGCAATCACCTCGGCGCACCCTTCTACAACCTGGAGATCAAAACCAAGTATCTCCGCGACGAGCGCAACATTTACCGTTCCCTGCTGGCCACGCTGGCGACAGTAATGAACAAACCGGTGAACGGGTTAGCCCCGGTCACCGCGTACTGATATTGGAGGCTTCGTGTATCTCAAGCAGATCGAATTGCTCGGCTTCAAGTCCTTCCCCAGCAAAACACAGGTGAGATTTTCCAGCGGGGTGACCTCTATTGTGGGGCCGAACGGATGCGGAAAGACTAACGTGCTGGATGCTCTCCGCTGGGTGCTGGGCGAACAGAAACCCACCCTGCTGAGAGGCGGCAAGATGGAGGAGGTGATTTTCAACGGCACCAGCGACCTCCAGCCGCTCGGCATGGCCGAAGTCACCCTCTCGGTCGTCAACAACAACGGCGTCCTTCCGACCGAGTATCACGAACTGCAGATCACCCGCCGCCTCTTCCGCAACGGCGACTCGGAATACCTGATCAACAAAGTGCCCTGTCGCCTGCGCGATATCACCGATATGTTCGCCGACACCGGCCTGGGGCCGCATTCTTACTCCGTTATTCAGCAGCATATGATCGACTCGGTCATCTCGGACAAAGCCGAGGAGCGGCGTTTTCTGTTCGAGGAGGCGGCCGGAATCACCAAGTACAAACAACGGCGGACGGCGGCCCTGCGGAAGCTGGAGGCCACCGAGAATGACTTCCTTCGCCTGAGAGACATATACGCCGAGGTCAAAACCCGCGTCAATGCTCTCTACCGCCAGCACAAGAAGGCGGAGCGATACAAGAAGCTGACCGATCGGATTCGGGCCTGGGAATTGTACCTCGGCGCCGGCCGTCTGAAGGAACTCCAGCAGGAAAAGCGCGAGCTACAGGCTGAATTCGATTCTCTCACCGATCAGAAATCAAGCCGGGGTACCTCCCTCGATCTGGCGGCGAGCCAGCTCGAAGATGACCGCAAGGACCTGATTGAGGTCGAACAGAGACTGACCGCCGTCGGCAACGAGATCTACAGCGTTTCTGAAGAAGCCCACCGTCAGGAGCGTGAGATATCGGTTCTGACCGAGAAGAGAACGTACGCCCGGCAGTTGATAGCCAAAAACCGATCCGACATCGAGGGGTTCAACGCCCGCACGGCAGAACTGCAGAAGGAGTTGCAGGCTATCAACGAGCAGTTGAGCGCGCAGCAGGGCGAATTCGAGTCGTTAACCTCCGAACTGGAGAAGGCGCAGACCGAACAGGCTGAAGCCGACCGGCTATTGCTGGCGGCGCGCACCGCCCGCGAGGCGGAGAACAAGCGGCTTCTGGAGTTGGAGGGACGCCTTTCGTCCGGTAAGACGGAGCAGAGCAGCCTGCGCGAACAGTCCGAGGAATTCGGCGGAATGTTCCGCGAAGCTGAAGAGGCCATCGCGGCGGCGCTGCCGCGCCAGCGGGAAGTGATGGCACAGACCGAGGGGCTGCGGGAAGCCCTCGCTGAGATTGTGCGTCGCCGGACCGACCTTGAGAGCCGTCGTCGGGAACTCACGGCTGACATCGAGAGAGGTATCGAGCGGGGTGAGGAGTTTTCCCAGGAGCTGTCAAACCTGAAGGCGTCGCTGGAAGCCTGCGAAGCCCGGCGTCATCTGCTGGAAGACATGATGGTCCACTACGAAGGATACGAATCCGGCGTGGTAGCGGCGATGGAGGCGCGAGAGCGCTGGCCTCAGCTGGTCGGCACGGTGGCTGACAGTTTCGTCCCGGTAGAAGGCATGGAGACCGTGCTTCAGACGGCGCTGGGTGAAATGTCGAAGTATCTCGTCTGCCATGATCGCGGTCAGGCTGAAGCGATCATCGCCTTCCTGAAATCCGAAGGCAAGGGCCGGGTCGGTATCCTCGTGCCGCGGAGCGGTACGATCACGCCGGCCGTCAAGCGACCGGAGATGGATATGCCCGGGGTGATCGGATGGCTGGACGGTCTGGTCACGACCGAAAACTCGCTCCGCCCGCTCATGGAGGCGGTCCTGTCGCGCACGCTGGTATTCGAAAGTGGAGCCGATGTTGACACTATCCTGGAACGACTCCCCTATGGTTTCGGGTCGGTTTCCACGGATGGCGTGCTCTATCAAAAGAACTTGATCTCCGGGGGCTCAGACGACGACTTCCCGCTCTTCCGGCGCAAGGAGCGTATCGCCGAGCAAAGCGAGGAGATCACCGCCCTTACCGCGAAGATCGCCGCCGCCATGTCAGAGAAGAACCGTACGACGGCTTCTCTCGGCGCCCTCCGCGCTGAGTCCGAGCAGGTAGCATCACAGCTGGATGATGTCGTTCAGGAAGTTGACGAGCAACAGCGCCGCCTGGCCGAGAGTGAATTCGCCGGCCGATCGCTGGCTTCGGAGATAGAACGCCTCAACCGGGAAAAACAGAGCCTGAATGCACGCCTGGAGAGCATGCGAGGGCGGCAATACTCACTCGGATTGGACGCAACCGAGCTGGCCGGCCAGAAGCAGAGTCTGGTGGCCAGTATCGAAGAGGCCGCGGAGAGACTCCAGGAGATGGAGCAGCGCGCCACCCGGGCCACTAGCGAGGTCTCCCGCCTTCAGGTAGCGGTCATCGAGGCCCGCAGCCGGGTGGAACAGACCGAACATCACATCGAACACCTCAGCCAGTTGACGGCCGAGATTGAGCACAACCGCCTGACCGAGGCGGCCGAAATGGAGCAGGCACAGAAGGAGATCGAGCACGCCGAAGCCACCCTCGGCACGCTGGAACGGGACCTGAAGGAGGCGTTCGAGCGCCGCGAGGAACGTACCCGCGCGCAGGAGCAGCTGCGCACCCGGCAGGCCGAAATGCTCGACCGCACCGGCGAGCATGAGGCCCGGGTCAAGCGGCTGAGGCAGGACAAGGAAACGGTATCGGAACAGCTTCACACCATCGACGTTCGTCTCACCGCGGTCGGCTCGGCCATAACCGCACTCGTCGACCGCCTCAGAGGCGAGCACGACACCGACATAACCGGCCTCACGGTCGAACGTCCCGGAGAGGAAATCACCGATCAGGAGGCTCCCGCGCTGGTGGCTCATCTCAAGGAGAAGCTCAGGAGTTTCGGCGCCGTGAACCTGCTGGCCCTCGAGGAGTACGAAGTCACAGCCGAGCGCGAGAAATTCCTGTCGGCGCAGTTGAGTGATTTGACCACCGCCAAGAACGACCTCAGGGCGACGATTACAAAGATCAACAAAACGGCGCGCCAGCTCTTCACTGACACGTTCGCCATGGTACAGGAGAACTTCAGCAACCTCTTTGTCGAGCTCTTCGCGGGCGGTGAAGCCAGAATCAGCCTGGTCAACCCGGACGACCCGCTGGAGTCGGATATCGATATCATCGCCCGTCCCGGCGGCAAGAAACTCCTCCCGATCACCATGCTGTCCGGCGGCGAGCGGGCCCTGACCGCGATCGCATTGCTGTTCGCACTTTATCTCGTCAAACCGTCGCCGTTCTGTATTCTGGACGAGATCGATGCCCCGCTGGACGACGCCAATTGTCAGCGCTTCCTTAAGATCATCAAGAACTTCTCGCGGCAGACCCAGTTCATCGTGATCACTCACAACAAGATCACCATGGAAGCCTCGGATAATCTGTACGGCATCACCATGGAGCGCCCGGGGGTGTCCAAACTGGTCGCGGTCAAGTTCGCCCGGCTGGATGACGGTCGCGACGAACTGGTGACGATCGATGTCCCGGACGAGGCGGCTCAGGAGCAGACGGACGGCGACAACCTCCCGGAAGCAATTCGCGAGCGACTGAGCCCGGCTGTCCCGGTGAACCCGAACCCCGACGCGTAGCGGGCCGGGAGCGCGCCTGTCATGTTCAACTCCTTTGAGAAGCTGCGAAGTTCTCTTTCGCGCACCAAGGACAACCTGCTCGGTCGTATCGCCAGAATCGTCGCACACCGGAAGATTGATGATGACCTGATCGATGAGATCGAGGAGATCCTGATCGAAGCCGATGTCGGGGTCAAAGCGACCACTCGTTTGATCGAGAAAGTGCGCGAGCAGGCCCGCGACCGGGGCGTCAGCGAGGGCGAAGCGGTGATGGCGTTGCTCAAAGAAGAGATAACGTCGATTCTCTCGGCCGAAGATCATGAACTTCTACCGAGCCCTGCCTCTAAACCTACTATCTGGCTGATCACCGGTGTAAATGGCGTCGGCAAGACCACCACGATCGGCAAGCTGGCGACCCGTTTTTCCGCCGAGGGTAAGAAAGTGATGATCGCCGCCTGCGATACGTTTCGCGCCGCGGCGATCGACCAGGTGGCCATCTGGGCCGAGCGCAGCGGGGTCGGTATCATACGCTCGCAGGAAGGCGCCGATCCGGCGGCGGTGGCGTTCGACGCAGCCAGCTCGGCCCGGGCGCGCGGAATCGATATCCTGCTGGTTGATACGGCCGGCCGACTGCACACCAAGTCAAACCTGATGGAAGAGCTCAAGAAAATCCGGCGGGTAGTTAAGAAAGCGGCACCCGAAGCCACGGTCCTGAGCAAACTGATCATCGACGGCAGCACCGGACAGAATGCCGTCTCACAGGTGCGCACCTTTGCCGATGCGGTCGGCTGTGACGGCATTATCATTACCAAACTGGACGGTACGGCCAGGGGCGGAGTCGTGATCGCGGTGGCCGAAGAACTG
>SMTZ1_10007564_pt1 | contig 10874 bp, 5 predicted proteins | sample DeeMarSWOR136_30_FD_25667 | JGI IMG/M metagenome (IMG submission 25667)
GGCGATTATCAGAAATATTACGATTCGATGTACGCAGACCGCTGATGAATCCAGAGGGGTGGTATATTAACGTCCGAGGACGGCGATGCCGAGCTTGTCGGCAAGTTTCAGAGTTTGCGGTTTGTCGATGATAATTGTCTTCTTGGCCTCGACAACAAGACATTTGGCTTTGTTCTCAGCTAAACTTCTGATGGTTTCCGGCCCTACACACGGCACATCAAATCTCATATCCTGATTGTGTCTGGCGGCCTTTAGCAGAGTCCAGCCGCCCGCTTTGCATAATTGTCCAGCCCGTTCAATCATCTTCGCGGTGCCTTCTATGGCTTCAACGGCAATTACCTCCTTTTCCCTGACCGCAACGGCCTGACCGATGTCCAGTTCTGCAAGTTTTTTGACTATGCGCCAGCCGAATTCGATATCACCTTCGTTCGAGGAGTTTGGCCGAAGCGATGTCATCTGACCGGCCGACGCCAAGTGCTGCTTACAGTACGTAGTTGAATTATCCAATATTATCCCTCCGGTGGCCAGTTCATCAGCTATGGCGGCCAACAAAATCTGGCTCTGTTTGTTTTCGTTGCGTAGTCGCCAGTACCATATTCGTATTGCCCTCCAGTCCGGCAGATACCGCAGGATTCGCCAGGGTGTAAAAATTTGTTCCTTTGCAACACGGCCGACCATAACCGTCTGTGTTACGCCGTGCTTTCTTAACTTTCGTATCCAACTTCCCGGTCTGGCAAGCGCAACACGGTAAAATACATCAACCTCGTTAGCCAGACTATGCTTTACGCTGCCGGCCAAACCGACACAAATAACTTTTAGGCCAGCCTTTCTGGCACCGTCAGCGACAAGAAAGGGCAGCTGGCCCTGACCCGCAATCAAGCCAAGCACGTCGGAGCTGTTCATAACACAATATAGTCCTCAGAGGTCAGCAAATACATTATAAGAACCGGATTCCCGCTCCTTCAACTTCGCTCAGGACAGGTTTCGCGGGAATGACAAATACTGTTTCCGCGACAGGAACTGACTATTGTTCGTCGGGCTCTTCAATGTCGGATTCGACAGAGGTGCCGATCTGGTCAATTTGTTCCTGTAGCCTGCGGATGTTCTGGCGCATAATTGGCAGATGTTCTATAAGACTATATGCGCGTTTTGCTTTATTTGCATCGATTGCTGGTGAGCCGATAACCACCTTTCCGTCCGGCACGTTGTTAATGACCCCGGCCTGTGCAGCTATGGTAACATTGTTTCCGATATTGATGTGGCCGACAATACCAACCTGGCCGCCGACTATGCAATGATGACCCAGTGTCGTTGAGCCGGCAATGCCTACCTGAGCCACAAGTAAGCAATGTGCACCGATTTTCGCACCGTGGCCTACGGCAATCAAATCGCCCAGCTTGCTGCCCTGTCCTATGACAGTTGCGCCGAGCGTTCCTCGTTCAATCCCACAGCAGGTTCCGATTTCGACATCGTCTTCTATGACCACGATGCCAATTTGTGGTATCTTGTGATGTATTCCCTTATGACTAGCGTATCCGAATCCGTCTTCTCCGACGGTGGAGTTGGCATTTATAATGACACGGTTCCCAATTCTGCAGCCGTCGTAAATGGTAACATTGGCGTATATTATGCTGTCATTGCCAATATGCACACCCTCGCCGATATATGCGCCGGGATAGATTATGCAGCCGTCACCTATACTTGTCTTGTCGGCTATTGTCACAAAATCATAAATATGACAGTCGGCGCCGATTTTTGCACTGTCCGAGATTGAAGCGTGTGGGCTGATTCCAACTTTTTTGTGTTTGCGGTGACCGTGCAGGAGCACCATAATCTGCATAAAGGCATAGTAAGGGTCCTCGGCCACCAGGAGAGGAACGGAGGCGGCCACTGTTTCTCTGCCCACGATTACGGCACTTGCCCTGGTCGTCTGGAGCTGCTTTTCATATTTTTCGTTTGCCAGGAAGCTAATGTCTCCCTGGTCTGCTCGTCCGAGTGTCGAGGCCGAGCTGATTTTCACATTGCGGTTTCCGATAACCCGCCCATCCACATAGTCAGCCAATTCGCCCAAAGTTTTTGTCTGCATAGAAACATCCTTACATTTGGTCGTTGTTATTTGGTTCGGGATAATTATAACAAAAGATTCAGGCAGGTCAACTAATCATTGGTTTTCTGCTAAAGCTTTGGCTTTAGTCCTGCCACTTGTCAATCCAGCCGCCGCCTATGAGCCTGCTGTTGTGCCGCTTCTGGACGTAAAAAGCTGCTAATTGGCCTGGCGTTATGGCCGCTATTGGTTCGTCAAACTCAACCACAGCACCGTCGGCATCAGGGGTGACCGTCGCTGCGGCACCTTTATCGTTATAGCGAATCTTGACCTTTGCCCTGAAAGCAGATAATGGCTTCTGCGTTAGCCAATTTACCTCTGTGGCCGTTAATTTTCTATGCATAACCTCTTCTTTGGGCCCGAGCGTGACAGTGTTGGTTTGAGCGTTGATTCTCACAACATAGTAAGGTTTACCCATAGCGACCTGCGTGCCGCGTCGTTGACCGATGGTGAATCTGTGCACACCGTTATGCCGGCCGAGGATTGTGCCGTTGCTGTCGACAATATTTCCCCTGCGGATCAACTGGGGACACCTGTCTTCAACTGCGGCCACATAGTTGTCGTTGGGTATAAAGCATATCTCCTGAGACGGCAGGCAGTCTTTAGTTTCAAGGCCAAACTTCGCTGCTATCTGCCGTGTCTGTTGCTTTGAGTATTCGGCCATCGGCAGAATAAGACAGGGCAAAGTGTTGCTGTCAATCATTGCCAAAACATACGACTGGTCGTTGTCGGCATTATCAGCTTCGTACAGACCGGTGTCGTTGTTATTTTTCAGGATTTTTGCATAATGGCCGGTGGCGAACATCTGCGCTCCATTGGCCTGTGCGAAGTCCCACAATTTACCGAATTTTATATACCTGTTACAAAAGACGCAGGGATTTGGTGTTCGGCCGTTTTTGTACTCGCTGCAGAAATAGTCGAGGACATGCTCAAAGTCTTCTCGAAGGTCCAGCACGTGAAGTTTTATGCCCAGCTTATCGGCGACCTTTTCGGCATTTGTCTGTGTGTTTAGGAGTCGGTCGCTGGTAATCATAAACACGGCTGTACAGTTTAGACCTCTCTGGTGCAACAGGGCGGCGGCAGCGGAACTATCCACTCCGCCGCTGAGCGCGACAAAAACGTTGGCGGTTTTAGGGCCCATTTTACCTTATCGAGATGCGTTTGGGAATCAGTCCTGCGGATAAATAATTATGCGGTCGTGGATGACGGTTACCAGGTCGTTTTTACCGTCGCCGGTAACGTCAGCGACCGTCAGTTCCCGCGGTTCAACTTTGGAATTACCGCGACTTTTACTGTCGCGGTAGCTTTTCTGCTCGAATATTTTAAATCGCATCGCTGGAATCGGCTTTAACCGGGAATCAAGTGCCAGTATCTCAATATGATTATTTTTGTATTCTACCATAATGATATCGACTCTGTCGTCAGAGTTTATATCACCGGCCGTAAGGTTGCCGTATATGCCGTCTTTTATTTTTGTTTCATAGCTGAATTGCTGTTCCAGGTGCGGCTGAGGCTGGCCGGCGGCGGGCGGAGTTGTAAGTGCAAATTTTTCGCTGTCGAACAGCAGAATACTTTTAGTGTTATTTCCTGTAAGCGGAGCGAACAGCATTTTCAGACGTGCCGCCTCGTTCCATCTGCCGACGTCTAAATCTTTTTCCAGCCGATAGGTTTTATCGTCTCCGGCTTTAAGTATCTCAAGCCTTCCCTTCTGACCGTCCAGCAGCAGGATGGCTGGCAGGGATTGGAGGCCCTGACCGTCGATATCAAAGGCGGCAACGGCAGATATTTTATTCTCTCTGCTGCCGGAGTTGTATTGGTCTATAACAACCCACGTGCTGCCGTCGGCAAGGACGAGACTTCTGGCAAAATTCTTTTGCGCCACCAGCAACTCCCGGCCATTCTCACCGTCCACGTCGGCAACAGCTATCGAACTCAAACTTGCATCCTTAATCAAACTGGCCCTTACCTTCGGCGAATCAATTAGCTCAAACTTGGTCTTTTTCGTTTGGCGTACCAGTATTGGAGATTCGTATTGAACAAATATCAGAGCATCCTGCAAACCGTCCTGGTCAACGTCAAGGACTTTCACGCCCTCGGGATTAGATGTGAGTTTATCAAGTGCCAGTTCGCTTTCGATTTCACCGGCATTTGTCGCGCCAAGATTGTAAATAACCCTGAGAGTTCGGGTATCGTTGACATCGGCGGCTATATAGAGACAGTCGATACTGCCGTTGCCGTCAACGTCGGCCAGCTCGGCTGCCAGCGGCTGGTCCTTTAAGTTGACAGGTTTGGGAAACGATAATCTGTCATCTTCAAATCTGCTTATACCGATGATTTTTTCCTTAACGCTTAGAACTGCTATCTCGGTTTTGCCGTCACCGTCGATGTCGGCGGCGGACAAACCTGCAATGTCGGCAAAGGCGGGGAAACTTAGCGGCTCAGCGAGTCCAATCGTCGCTGTTTGTCTGTATAAAATAAGTTCTGCGGCGTCCGGGTCGCTTATTACCACATCAACCAGGCCGTCACCGTCAAAATCGCCGACTACCAAATCGCGTTTGGTATTTCCCTGTCCTGAGGGCAGTGGATAAAACAGGATTGGCCAGTCGGCGCTGGTTTCTTTTTCGCCGGCAAATTTATAACAAATTAACCTTCCGCTCCTGCCATCAACAGTTAATATCTCGTCTCCTGCTGTACCTTCACTGTCTTTAGTCTTTAGTGCAAACGGCTTTTCGATAAAGAATCGGATTTGTGGTCCTAATTGTCCGGTCTCGTTTCCGAGGCGGGCGTGAAGTGGTTTTTCGCCGTCATTTGTTATGAGGATAAGGTCGTTTATATTATCACCGTTCAAATCGGCAACATCCAGAGCCAGTATTCGTTCGGTGGCTGGGTATTTTAGCGGCTGTGCTAAAGAACCATCTTTTTTTTGTAGTGTGATGTAAACGACGTTTTGTCCAGCCAGTGCCAGGTCGTCCCTGCCGTCGTTATTCAGGTCGGCACAGGCCAGCGCGTTGTAAGTCAAGAGAGCATCATCGATGTTGATTTTCTCCCTTGTGTGCCAATACAGTGTTTTCGGCTTATCCGTCTGTGTTCCGACAGGTTTTTGCAGTATTACATACAGGCCCTTCGGCTCCCCATAAAAAGCCAGGTCCGTCATCCCGTCCGAGTTCAAGTCTCCACAAACGAAACTGAATATCTTTTGTGAAACCGGCACGCTGTGGTTGTGGAAACGGGTAGGGGGGGTGATAGCATTTATATCGATGTCGTCGGCGTCAACGGCCACCGGAGTTTCGCCCGGTCCGACATCTTCTTTTTGAGTCAAGATCTCTATCCTGGCCTTCCTGTTGTTGACTACGGCAATGTCATTTCGACCATCGGCGTTGAAATCGGCAATTCTTAAGCCACTTATACCCCAGTCCAATTTGATTATCTCCATTTCGTCAAAGCCGTAGTATGCGGAGATATCATTGGAGTCCGGCTTTTCATCAGGGTCGGCTTTCTCGGCCGCATTTATGAGAATTACGCTTACAAAGACAACTGCGATTATTGCTTTATGGCTTTTGATTAGTCGCACAATAAAATCCTCTCTATAAATTTGGTAACTGGTTAATTATTGAGTGGTTTACCTTCGGCGGATTTAACCAATTACCATTTAACCACATATGCTCGTTTATTTCAATTTATCTTTAATTGCGTCGAGCAGGTCTTCGGGAATATCGAATCCCAGTTCACCGGCTTTTGTTATGTGCTCGGCGGCCAGTTCGTATTTTTTCAGCTTGTATAACACAAGCGCCAGACCGTGGTGTGCATCGGCCATTTCCGGCTCAAGCTCAATGGCTTTTTGGTACTCAGCCACCGCCTGCTCGTAGCGTTTGATGTTGGAATAAGCTGCTGCGAGATTATAGTGAATCCAGCCGTCGTCGCCGGCGATGCGAGCGGCTTTGCTGTACTGTTTTAAAGCCGCATCAAAGTTTTTCCTGTCAAAATAGACGTTACCCAGACTCATTAAAGCGGCTACCATATCAGGCTCAACGGCCAATGCCTTTTTGTACGCGGCAATTTCCTCGTCAACGAGGCCGAATTTATTATAGCACAGTCCCAAACCGTAATGGGCTTCGGCCAGGTCCGGTTTTATCTTCAAAGCCTTTTTATATTGGGTTTGGGCGTATTCGTAATCTTGGATTTGGATGTAGACGTTTCCCAGCCGACTGTAGAGGGATGCGTTTTTCGGTTTTAAGGCCAGTGCCTGGTTCAGTTGGGCTATGGCTGCGTCAAACATTTGTTTTTGACAGTATGCGTTGGCAAGATTTTTATGGGCCTCAATGAAATGAGGATTGAGCTTTAGCGAGCGGTTGTATTCGGAGATTGCGTCATTGAGCCATCCTTTTTGAAGGTATGCGTTGGCAAGGTTGTTGTGTGTTGTATTATCGTTAGGATTGATTTCCAAAGCGGCGCGGTATTCATATATAGCGTCGCTTATCCTGTCGAATTTGAGGTAAACATTGGCCAGGTTCCCCCGAGACTCTGCCAACAACGGATTTAAGTCAACCGCTCTTTCAAGTGCAGACAGCGCCCGGTCGGTATTACCCACCTTATCGTAACTGTTGCCGAGATTATTGAAGAAGCAGCCCAGGGTCTGAAGGTTGTCCAGGTTAGTCATATAGATGCCGTTGTCTTTTGGGACGTTGAATTTCTTTATGTAGTGTTTGTCATCGGCGGTTCCGCCTTTGCTGGTTGTCTCAATGTTGAAGCGTATCCTTCCGTCGTCGTATCTGACAAAAAAATGGCTCGGTACCACCACGCCATATAAAGGCAGACCCAGCCTTTCTCCCAGAGAGAGATAAAGAATTGAGAGACTGAGGCAATATCCTCGTTTTTTGTCCATTACTGTGTGCAGGAACAAATCTTCCGGCTTGTTCGCATTATCGATGCTGGCAAAGCCCAGCTCATCGAACAGATATTCATTTATTACGGCAATGGCTTTATAGTTTTGGCGCAGGCCTTTCTTTTCGAGTCTGTCTTGAATTTGGCGTGCCATATTATCCAGTCTAGTCAGGTATCTTCTGCCGTGCACGAGTCCATTGCCGGGCCCGGAGGCCTTTCCCTGTGCCTGAAGGTCGTCGCTCCATCGCTCGGAAATAATCAGGGCGGCAGTGGCCAAATCGATATCTTCTTCATCCAGGCGCAGTACCTGTTCCAGCGACCTTGCATATATTCCGCGTTTGTCGTGGTTGGCCAGAGGTTCATCTCGACCGAAAGAAAGGTTCGGCAGAAGAATGAAAAGGAAAACAGTTATCAATTTGGCCTTTTTCATAATTATCCGGCTGTATTTAACCCGGAATATGAGACTTATTACCTTATCGGCGCATTAGAAGTACAATTTTAGCCTAAAACTGCGGCAAAATCCACAAAACGTTTTGGTGGGAAAAATTAGAGGCCTGCCAGCCAGTTTTCGGTAAGTTCCAGCAAATCATCTATATTCACTTTTCCATCGCCGTTAAGGTCGGTACCACCGCAGTCGTCACAGACGGTATCCAGCCAGCGCTGGGCAAGCCTGGCAAAGTCCGCGCAGTCCACATCGCCGTCCGGCTCAAAGTCGCCCGGAATAAACATCTGCGGCTCAAAGCCGTAAGTCCTTATGATGTTGTAAATGGGATCATAACGATAATACATATAAATCAGCCGGATATTCTTAGCTTGCAGCTGGTCCAGTATATCCTGAGATATTCCGGGTTCCAGTTGCGGCTCGAAGAGAAAGTGCTCGGGAAAATTGTGGTGTTCCGGATTATACGTTTGGGAATAATAGCCGTGAAGCACTATCGGCTCAGTGGTGTAGCCCTCGATGACGGTCTCGACCCAGCGTTTGAGTGGAGCGGTATAGCCGATTACGATGCCTTTGGGCCATGGCGGCCAGTAGAAACTGGTTGTGATCGATACGCCGTTCGGACCGTCAAAGGAGCGTTGCTGTAAAAGATCGCCGCGTTCCGGTTGTGAGCAGGAACAAAGCTGTATCTGGTCCGTGGTCGTAGTAATGGGATCGCCCCCGTAATCCACAGACGCTACGGGCTGAGCATACTCGGCACTCAGACCCAGCCAAAAGTCGTTGACAGTCACCAGTGGACTTTGTGCCGGTGAGACTTGTGTCGGGATGTTATCGGCGTGCAGTTCACAGGTCCGGGGATTCTGCAAATGGTGCATTTGCCAGGCATCGGTTGTGGCCGTTCCGCCAAAGGTATGGTAAGCGAAGGGCCACAGAGATGGTTTTCCGGTAAGGGTACGGATACGGCCCTCGGCTGTATATTCGAGACGCGCGTCCGCATAGAAACTATCTTCGAGGTTAGTAGGTGTAAGCCAGAAGTTTTTCGTTTCGAGTGTCCATCGTGACTTGAGGCGATGTGTGGCAAAGACACCGTCGCCCCAATTGGGAATGGTGCAATATTGTGTTGGCTGGTTAATCAAAAACGGCGTGATACTCGGTGTGGTACTGGGCCGTGGAATCTGGCGAACCTGTTTGACAACCAGTCCACCTGCCGGTATCGCAGCACCGCCTGCAGCAACCTTTTTATACTCGAAGTCAAGGGTAAAGCCGGCCTCAGCGAATTTATCAGCCACATTGACCAGAAGCTGTGACAATGCTATGTAATCATCATCCCATTCCATCACCGTATCGCCAAGAGGCACGAGATTAGACGGACGAACCAACGTTGGGTAGATGCCGAATGACCAAACGTCAACACTGACTTCCTCTGGGATGCAGCCGGGCTCGGGATTGGCAACCGAAGTTGCACCATCCTGGGTTACCAACATTATGTTCCTATGTGATCCGGACACTTTCCTGAGGGTGGCCACACCGTTAGCCAGCTCGATCTCGTCTGGAAAAGAGTGGTGTACCAACAGTGCCATACCGACCTCGGCTTCGTTGACATCGTGGCGCAGGCGTTCGAGAAAGGCATTATTGTTGTAGAAGCTGGCGAAGACTTTGCGGATTGCACGAAAGACACCCCGCTCACTGGGCTCGTTGGGGTCGCAGTTGCAGGGCCCATCATCATCGCCATCCAAATCATCTGCAAGACAGCCACTGTAGCTGTCATACAAGCCTGCACCAGTAAACTGGTTGCTGTCTTCAACGTTGGTCGAACTCCTAAAGCGGATTTTCTGGTTAGGATCGAAGCCGTAATTCGGGTCCTGCAGGGTGGCAATAACTGCGTCCTGCGATTCCTGTGTAAAGCTGGTAACATTAGGATTTTTGATCAGGTTGCGGATTATACTAAGATCGACCGACAGTGTCGCCATATCTGCCGGCGGGTAAGTGTAGCCTGAAAGCCTGCCGGCGATTTCTTCACGAAGTGTTCCGCCGCTGATATCAAACGGAATCATCCACTTGGTCGGGTCATTCATATCGTCGGTCAAATACATACCGCCCAGTTCAATAGCAGTCGGGCCCGCGTTGTACAGCTCGACCCAGTCGGGATAACCGCTGCCGTTGGGGTCCTGAATAGTGCTATCGTTTTCGGCCATAAACTCATTGATAAACAATCCTTGTCCCGGCCCGCCGCTGCCTGTGTTCGACCAGCCGGGAGTGGCCGTGCCCCCGGAAAAGAATACCCAGTTATCGTTCCCATCAGGCGACCGGCCATACGAAACATCCCCACTCTGAGGCCCGAAAGTTATTCCATCTACCAAAGTTATCCCATCGGTATCATAGAAACCTATATCCTCACCAGCTGCGCTGAGTTTAAAGTTAGTGTGCATCAGACCCTGGTCTTCGTCATTGTCAGCCCAGAAAAGCAGGTATCCGCAGGGATCAATGACAACACCGTCGCTCGGAGTAAGAGTCTGATCCAAAAACTCGTTCCACAAGTCAAACGAAAATGCCACTGCGACCGGCGAATAGTCGGGGATTGCCTCTCGCAGCATACCGAAGTTAGCCGCTTTACCACCGAAGTATTGAATGTCGCTCGGCAATAGGCCGTTCGTGTCGGCGCTGTAAGCACCATAGCCAGCCATCGGTGAAATCTCCAAAGGCGGCAGTTCCTTCAGCGCAAGGATTTCTTCGATCTGCTGCTCTGTCAGAACACCATTAACGTCAATCAGCTTTACCTCGCAAGCTCCGTATTTATTGTATGCGCAAAAAGCAACCTTGTGTCCGACAAACAGCTGGGCGCTATTTGCGTCTTCGACCAAAGCCAGGTGAACAAAGGGAACACCAAAGGTGTTGGCCAGTATCGCTACGTGCGAACTCGGCACCGACGGCGACAGCGAGATGATACCGGAAACGAAGCCAATCTCGGCAGGAACATAGTCTGTCAGCAAAATATCGTTCGGCTCAAGGAGGCCGTTTTTGTATGCGGTCTCAATCTCATCGATGCCGAAAAATTTCAGTTCACCCAATGCCCAGCCCTGAGAGTAGCAGACATTACCTTCTGCCCATCGGGCGGCAGAACTTACCCTGATGTCCTGAGATTCGAACCAATCATAGTTGTTCTGGGCGGTTGCGAGCTGTTCGTAGGTGGGAAAGTAGAATGCCTGCACGTTCGGGTCGGCGGAGATGCTGGCCTTGACCAGGTTGAACATATCGGCAATCTGCTCTCTGGGATAGGGATCGTTGCGAATGAATTGGATGCCGTATTCGCCAATATCCTCGTATGGTGACATAATGACTGCACCGAGAATGGCCTGCTGACCTTCTTCATAGAGTGTGATCTGGTAGTATTCGCTTGCGCTGATCCCGACGAACGGGTCGAGCAAATCAGTGGCAAAATCATAATGTAAA
>SMTZ1_10015333_pt1 | contig 10874 bp, 13 predicted proteins | sample DeeMarSWOR136_30_FD_25667 | JGI IMG/M metagenome (IMG submission 25667)
TTTTGCCATGTCAGGATCAGTCAAGACAGCTTCTTTTTCGTCAACCGTTGATTCTTCTATGCCAGCGAGTCTCCCAAGTTCCGCTTCAACCGAAATACCGTTTGGATGGGCTAAATCAACTACACGCTTCGTTAATGCAATGTTCTCTTCAAATTCTAAATGAGAACCATCAATCATGACTGATGTGAAGCCGGCATCTATACATTTTGAAACAGTATCCATATCTTTGCCATGGTCAAGATGCAGTGACATCGATACTGGAGCTGATTCTGCTGCAGTCTTAACCATCTCTCCAAGGTAAGCTAAACCTGCATATTTTATAGAACTGGGAGTAACAGCAACTATCACTGGCGATTCTTCTTCAACAGCAGCTTCAACAACTGCTAACAGGCTTTCCAAGTTGCTGATGTTGAAGGCTCCAACTGCATAACCTTTCTTCATAGCTGGTAGCATCAAATCCTTATTTGTGACAAGCATACTATCATACCTCAAAATGTAATATCTGAAATAGTATAAATGGCTTATATGAATTCTATCTGAGCTCTTGTTCTTAGCTATTTTAGCTATTATGGATTATGCATATGTGTTGCTTTTGCGAATTCAATAACAATCGGGAGTATTCTTGATTTGGTGAGAAATCGAATGTTTTCTCTTTTTGGTTGAGTCATCAAAGGTTTTACTTTTCAGCCAAGTTTTTCTGGGAACTAGAGAGCAGAAGAGCATTTGGAATTGGAAAGCCACATATGTTTGTTGATGATGGTTGCTTCTCTTATTCTTGTAAGGAAAATTATATAATTGAAACAGGGGGATATTGAACATCAATCTTAGCATTGAGGATGTAGATGTATGAAAACATCAAAAGTTGAATCTCGCCAGTCTACCTCAAAGGGCACAGAAGGATTATGGTTCGACGAACTCAGCATGAAGGAAGTGGAAAAAGCCGCTAAAGCTGGGAAAGTCGTCGTGATTCCTGTTGGAAGCGTGGAAGAACATGGGGATCATTTACCTCTTTGCACGGACAGTTTGCAGCCTGAATATGTAGCGTTGGAGGTTGCTAAGAAAACGGGATGTTTGGTTGCGCCACCCTTGAGATACGGCGTGTGTAATTCGACACGTAATTTTCCAGGTACCCTTTCTATAAGGTTTGAGTCGTTATATAGAGTTATTCGCGATGCAGGTCAAGCACACATGGCTGCGCTTAGACTTGCAGCCCAAGAAGTAATATGGCAGCATGAAAAAGAAAGCCCGGAGAAAAAGCCTAGAATAATGGTTTGCTCAGACTATGACTTTGCCTATGAACTGAAAGGGAAATATTTCAGTGAGAAAGATGGTCATGCTGGTACAATTGAGACTTCACGAGTAATGGATATACGATCAGACTTGATCAAAAGAAAGGGCAAGAAAAGCTTTCCGAAGTTGCCCAGATTCACAGTATTTTCTGATCCAGAACGCTACTTCCCAAGCGGAGTGATAGGTGATCCAACAACGGCTTCAGCCAAGAAAGGGCAGATGATAAACAAGTACGTAATAAAAGAAATCATAAAACTAATAGAAGAATTAAAACATTGAAACTCTCACCTGACACACGATTTAACATTCAAAAACAGTAGACGCGACGCTGGATTTCTGGTTTCATAATGAAACTGCCAATTCCTTCACTTTCTGTCTTATCTGTTTGAATATTTTTTCAGTGTATCCCTGTGGCAGAAAGTATGGATCGTTAATGTTCCACACAACAATTTTTTCTGTGCATTCTGGACACTTGTTCAAGACAACGTCTTTATGATTTGGTTCCATAGCCACAATGAGGTTGTACTCATCAAGTTGCTTGCTGTCTAGGCTTTCTGGAGCCTTCTTGAGGTATTGCTCCGCATTTTCTTGCTTTAAGTACTTCTCTGCTTCTCCTGAGATTGGGATTGCTGGGTTTGTTCCTGCTGAATCGACTTCTACGTCTTGTCGATGTTTCTTTAACAGTGCTTCCGCTACAGGACTCCGATAAGCATTACCTGAACATACAAACAACACTTTCATGGAGATTCACAACAGTTTCAAAATCTGTACTTCCCCGAATCAAATAAAGATTCATAAACTTCTGAGATATTCAGCTAATTATAGATTTTTGGATTAGCGCAGGCTTGATGTACGAATAACATGTTTGATGTATTCAGGTTGAATATAATTGCATAAGTAGACAGTGCCTATTGCTCTGTAAAATCTTGCGCCATTCTTTCTGGCAGTTTCTGCATCTATCTCAAGAACCACTGGCTTGCTGGTTCTTCTAGATCCGACATGTATTGCTATCTCTATTGTTGGCGACAGATGCACCCACTTTCTCTTCATCGGTTTAAGTCCCTCTTTAAGAATCTTGGAAGCTGAATCAACGGTTGTTCCATGATAAAGAAGCTTAACAACTTTGTCTTCTTCTAATTCCTGTTTTACAGGAATTGTATGACCATATAAAGCCCTAATCTTGCTGTCTACGATTTCATATCGTCTCCTGTCACTCTTCTCAACTATTTCAACAATGAAAGTCTTGTCAACTTGAAAGCGTTTCCTGATTTTCTGTAGAAGCTCGTCTAAACTGACAAAACCATATCTGTCCATCTTCAAGTCTTCAGGATTATGCCTAAGAAGATAACTCATGTATCTGCTGACTCTAACCTTCAACTTATGCTCTGTGTGACTATCTACGTTAGACAAGGTCATCACTTTTCATTCGAATTCTTATCTATTTGTACACTTTCGATTCTCTGCTTCAAATAATCGTCAAAGCCGAAATGCAAGTTTTTTCACAGTACCTTTATGGGACGGAATGTGTGATTCGACGGAGAAGTTAGTCTTGCACTATCGGTGATGAAAGACACATATCATGATTAGCCGTCGAGTGTGAGAGTCTATGAACATCTATATTAGCGCGTGTTAGCTAAAATAGTAGTCGATAAGGCATCTCTTTCTTTTTAAGTGTCTTGGCAAGTTCCTTTTTCTTCTTTGCAAAGAACTTGTCAGTCATTGCTTCTTCTAGTCCATACTTTTTATAGACCCAATCTGCATGATGATAGTTCATTTTGTCGATTAGCACATAATCCACTTTTTCGCTTAGTTGTGTTACCAAGCCTTCAGCTCCTGGAAGTAACGGTGCTATCATAGCATATGTTTTAATCCTTGCAGAGTGCAATTTCTCCAAAGTCTTGATTCTTTCTTTAATCGTTGGTGAATTGGGTTCGAAAATCTTTCTTATATTCTCGTCTGCTGTAGTGATAGTGAGCCCTGCTTCAATCTCGTTGAATTTTTTCATCAGATCTATGTCGCGTAGTACAAGAGGAGATTTTGTCTGGATTGTGACGGGCCAGTCATGTTTTGACAAAATCTCGAGACATCTTCTTGTCAGCTTATGTTTTTTCTCAAGTGGTTGATAGGGATCACATACTCCACTTATCCAAACTCTGCCAGTTTGTTTCTTCTTTATTTCATTACTTAACAGAGTTGCTGCGTTAATTTTCACATCAGCAAATCTGCCCCAAGACTCCTTATGACCGGTGAACCTTTTCATAAATCGAGCATAACAGTAAATGCACCCATGTTCACAACCGATGTATGGATTGATCGTGTAATCTGAGACTTTGGATTTTGACAAGATAGTTTTTGCGTAGACTAGTTTAGTAATCATTGAACCACATGTGTATTAACATTCTGTAAGTTCCTACTAATTTCTTTACTTAGGAGTTGTAGATAGAAATTTGCTTTTCTTTCGGTTTTTCTTATTTGATTATTAACATGAAATTCTTTCCGAAAGAAAGGGTTCACAGTGATTCAGCAAGCTTTGTAACTTTCTTTTCAATCTGTTTATAGGTCTTTTCGGCATCCTTCTTGGACATGAAGTAAGGGTCTGCAATGTTCCATACAGTTATTTTGCTTTTGCATTCTGGACATTTACTAATGACATAGTTCTTGTGTTTTTGTTCCATAGCTATGATGAAATCGTATTTGTTGAGTTGCTTACTATATAGACCTTCAGGATTTTTTTTCAAGTATTGATCTGCATCTTGCTTCGCCAAGTATTCTCTGATCTTTTCTGAAATTGGAATAGCAACATCGATTCCTGCAGAGTCTGCATCTATGTCAGCTCTTAGGTTTTTTAGTAATGCTTCCGCTAATGGGCTTCGATGTGCATTTCCAGAGCAGACAAACAATATTTTCATGTTGACCACATAGTTACTAGCTTTCTACTCTGTAACTAAATTAGGGTCTTATATGTTTTTGATTTCTCTTTTTCTAGAGATTTATAAGGTTAGAAAGTTCAACTATCCCTTAAGGTAATGAGTCATGACTTGTTATTTTAGGCATCTTCATGATCTTTTCAATAAAGCTGGAATAGAAGTCACGAGTAAAAACAAAAGAGAGATTGACAGAGTCATTCATGCCATTGTGGGTGTGAAGTACAAGAATTGTTCAGCAACTTGGAAAGAAGTGAAGAAGAGGATTGAAGAAAATGAAGAAGATTTTGTTTCTAGATTGAAGGAGACATGGACTAGGCACTAGTCTGACCTAATGCCTTTAACATACAAGCAGTTGCTATAAAATGACATTTGTGTAATGAGAGACTGAAGCGAAGGAAGAGGTCGAAGAAAGGCGCGCGTGATATAGTGGCACTTTTGGTTTGGTAGTTTACTTAAGAATAAATACTTCGTTGTACAATGGGACAGTTGGAGAAGTGAATCGATGCCTTATTGCAGGAATTGTGGGACAGAACTCTCTGAAGGAGCATCATACTGTCCAAAATGTGGAAAATCTGTAGAAGCTGAAACTGGATCCGGATTAGCATATTGGGGAGAGAGGTTTGTTGCTTGGTTGATAGATATGGTGATTTTAGGGGTAATTCTTGCACTGGTAAGATTATCGTTAGGTTCAGCATGGCTTGGTTTTGCTTGGGGTCCAGATTTTCTTGAGTGGGTGCCCTTCGTCGATTTTGGATTGAGTAATGTTGTTTATTTCCTTTACTGGATGTTTATGGAAGGACTCTATGGTCAGTCATTCGGCAAGATGATTATGAGACTGCAAGTAACTCGACTCGACGGTGAACCAGCAAATATGGTTCAAGCAGTTATAGAAAGTGTAGGAAAAGCATTTTTACTGCCAATAGACTGCATTGTCGGATGGATACTTTACACAAAGAATAGACAAAGACTGTTCAACTACCTTTCGGAAACGATAGTAATGAAAGCGCAGCGTTGAGGGGCTCGTTGAGAAGAATCTCTTAAGTCTCTATTCCTAACTCAACCAAAAATCAGAGATTTATAGAATCCTAATTTGGTTAGAAAGTTATAAACTTCACGCGTGTTTATTGTGGTCTCTAGGCAGGGTGTGAAAGTTGAATCCTGATGATGATGCTTACGGTCAAGAGATATGGACATGCTATAAGGGTGTAGCAGTTTCTGAGATAGTGGAAAGAGATGATGGCTACTTTGACGCTTCTGATTACGGTTCTAAAATGTATTTTTCACAATATCAAGATTGGTCTTTGATTGAGAAAAACGCTATGAAATTTGTTAAGGGAAGGGTCTTAGACATTGGTTGCGGGGCTGGCAGACATTCATTATACTTGCAGAAGAGAGGATTTGACGTGTTGGGAATTGACAACTCTCCTCTCGCCATAAAAGTTTGTAAGTTGAGAGGATTGAAGAAAGCTAAGATTATGCCAATTGAAGATGTGGATTTTGAACCAGCCTCTTTTGATACAATCATTATGATGGGAAACAACTTCGGATTATTCGGCAGTTTTGAGAAAGCACGAAAGTTGCTAAAACTATTCTACAAGATGACTTCAAAAGACGCTTTACTTATTGCTGATACACGTGACCCATACAAGACTGATAATCCTGATCATCTGGAATATCATAGACTTAACAAGAAAAAGGATAGAATGGGTGGACAATTGAGAATTAGAATAAGATTCAGGAAATATGTTGGCGCATGGTTTGACTATTTAATGGTATCAAAAGAAGAAATGAAAAATATACTGGAGGAAACAGGATGGAAAATCAGAGAATTTATGGGTTCTGATGATTCACAATACATAGCTATCATCGAGAAGGCCGCCTAGCGTGCAATTCTGGCAAGTTTCTAATTTTCTCTTTCGCCTATGCGATGGCTAACTAGAGTCATGATCTACAAATTAACAATTTCACTCATTTCGATAGATTCTGAACAGAAGAAGGTGACAAAAGGTTTCTGAGTCTTCAATTTCCAAAGGAAAAACCTTGAAAACTATAAAATCCTTCCACTATTTAGAAAACATAAAATTGGAATGATAAGCACCATGTATATGAGGTGTGTAAAAGAAGATGAGGTTTTGTGACGATTGTGGCACTTATTTGAAGGAGAAAAAGGAAGGATTGTGGTGTCCGAAGTGTAAGAAAGTGGTCCATTCAAGACTTGTTTTAAAACCTGGAAGCTTTGAGAAGAAAGAATCAACTGCCGTTCACGTGCTTGACAAATCAAGGTTTGACCATGTGAAAGTTTCTCGTGCATGTCCAAAATGTGGAAATGGAGAAGCCTACCGTTGGTTCTCAAGTATTTCAGGTGAACATGCAGGAATAAGAAGAGAAAGAACAGTGGAACACTACAAATGTACAAAATGCTCATACTTGTGGAGCGAGAGTTCTTGACCTACATCGTAATAAAGACTATCGTTCTATATAATAACCAATCTTAAATTTTGTGAATCCTTGTTGTCTTGTGGTTGGAAAGTTTTAAGGGTAGAAAGCGTTTTTATGCAGGAAAGGAGTGAAATGAGATCTATTAGGCTAGGGTATCGGTCGCATTCGTTTCTTAATAGATATATCTATAGGAACAAATGTAAGAGGATTATGGAGATCGGTGTTGCAGATGGTGAAAATGCAAGAAATATGGTGAGAAGTGTCATCCGAAACTTTTTGCCTGAAGAGGTGGAATATTACGGATTTGACTTTTTCGGAGGAGACAACGATCTTAAACTGAAACAAGTGAAGCAGAAACTGAAGGAGACAAAGTGTAAGTTTAGGCTTTTCAAAGGAGATACTCTTGAAACTCTTCCTAGAACAGTGAAAACTTTACCCAAAATGGACCTGATCTTTATCGATGGAGGTCATGCTCATGCAACGGTAAAGAGTGATTGGGAGAATTCAAAGCCCCTTATGCACAATGAAACAGCAGTCTTCTTCCACAACTACGATTTTACAGGTCCCAAAATGGTGGTCGACAACATTTCACGAGAAGAATACAAGGTGAAGATAATCCACCCTAAGTCAGACTCGGTCACAGCCTCAGTCAAGAAGAAAGTCTAAGGCCTAATTATTTCCTTTCACGCACACTGCATATTTTCAGGGCAGAGTTCCAGAACTACTATAGGTTCTGCATGACTAGTCAGTATGAGATAAGCTTTTAAACAATTGAGGATAGTGAAGATGGGCGATTTCATGGTAGAAAAAGGTAAGCTGAAGATAAAGGTTCTAAAGAAGATGAGCACTGAAGAAGTATTTGGCGCCAATCCCCCGTTGGGACGGGCTGCAGAGGTTTGTGGTCAATTCCAAGTAGCGCGCGCTTTTTGAATTTACCAAAAATGCAAATTCTCTACCTAGATATGCTTTTTCAATGATTTCAAAGAATAAAGTAATCCATCTCGGGCTTTTATCAGCAACCATTCGAATCATATGAAAATCATCATAGGATATATATAAAAAAAGTTTTAGCGCGCGATGCATGTGTAGAAAAAAAGGGAAGATTAAGCTGATGGATTATTGAACTTGGATTTCCAGTTCATAATTCATATTATGTTAGAGTCAATGTTATTATGCAAGAAAGAACTAGATACATGGCTTTACCGTTTAGCTGAAATTCTATTCATGTGTAACTTGAACTTGATGGAAGAGAAAATCAATGAAAGATATTCGAAGGAAAGAACAAAAAATTGCCTATTTCTCTATGGAAATTGGGTTAGTGAATGACATTCCAACATACAGTGGAGGTTTAGGAGTTTTGGCCGGTGACATGATAAAATCAAGTGCGGATTTGAAGCTCCCATTAGTCGCTGTCACGCTGTTAAGTAAAAGGGGATATTTCCGACAGGAACTCACCGAGGAAGGAAAGCAGATAGAGCATCTGGTTGAGTGGGAACCATCAAAAATTATGGAATTGCTGCCTATAGAGACGAAAGTTCAGATTCAAAGAAGAGAAGTGAGCATTAAGGCATGGCTCTACAATGTGCAGAGTTTGACAGGAGGAGTAGTTCCTATCCTTTTGCTTGACAGTGATGTGGAAGGAAACCTTTCAGAGGATAGAGAGATTACTTCGTTCTTGTATGGAAGGGATAAAAGATACCGGTTAAAACAGGAAATTGTTTTAGGAATCGGCGGTGCAAGAATACTCGAGGCGTTAGGCTTTAGCATTAGAAAATATCATATGAACGAGGGACATTCCAGTCTCCTCACCCTGGAGTTACTAAAAAGATATAGAATGGACATTGATAGAGTCAGAGAGTTGTGCATATTTACTACACACACACCTGTGGAAGCAGGACATGACAAATTCTCCTGAAATCGTTCCCTTCGAAGTCTTAAAGAAATTTGGCGGGGATACGCAAAGGTTGAACATGACTCGCCTCGCACTAAACTTAAGTGAATTTGTCAACGGTGTAGCCAAAAGGCACAAGGATGTCTCTAGAGCACTTTTCCCTGGCTACGAAATTCACTCGATAACCAATGGCATCCATTCTTACACTTGGACTTCAGAGAGTTTCAGAGAGTTATACGACAAGTATATGCCGGGGTGGGCAAATGAGCCGGAGTTATTAGTGAGAGTAGGCGGAATTCCGGATGAAAAAATTTGGCAGGCCCATATGGAAGCAAAAAAGGTGCTGATTGATTACGTTAACAATGTGCCGAATATACACATGGATTACGACACCCTGACTTTGGGATTCGCCCGAAGAGCTACAGGATACAAAAGGGCGAACCTGTTGTTTTCAGACCTCGAAAAACTAAAAAAGGTCAATAAGAAAGGAAAGATGCAGATCGTTCTTGCCGGAAAAGCCCATCCTAAGGACGAGCCAGGAAAAAGGATAATTCAAGAGATTTTTGGTTACATTGATAAGCTGAAGGATGCAATCAAGATTGTTTATTTAGAAGATTATGACATGGAACTCGCGGCTCGGTTGATTCCAGGAGTTGATGTTTGGTTAAACACTCCCTTACGCCCATTAGAAGCCTCAGGCACAAGTGGAATGAAGGCAGCACACAACGGTGTAATAAATTTCAGCGTCTTAGATGGCTGGTGGATCGAAGGTTGTGTTGAGGGTGTTACAGGTTGGGCTATAGGGCCTTATCCAGACGAGCAGCTCTCAACCGAAGAGACTACAATTAGAGAGTTAGATGATTTATACAACAAGTCAGAATACATAATTATCCAGATGTTCTATCAAAATAGAGACAAGTGGATACGGATGATGAAGAATTCTATAGAAAAGATTGCCTATTATTTTAACAGCCATAGAATGATGCGCAGATACGTCACTGAAGCTTACCTGTAGATCCTTCCTCCGTCACCTAGCTGCCCCGCTGGCGTTTTTACATCCACACAGTTTCCATGTAATTGAAAGTTTTGTGCATCTAATAGCATCCGTGGTTATTCACGCGCTAGAAAGACAGATGGGACTAAGATTATTCTTTTTGAAAGATCATCAATCTACTTTTAAGGTCAAAACTTTCCTTTTCAAGGACTTTCTTAACTAGATAATAGTCGCTGATCATTGCGCTCATAGATGTAGCTGATTTGCAATTCTAATTTTGAATCAGAATCTATGCTTAGATAGATTTATCAATTTACTATCTCACCAATCTTTCACAAGATGATGGCAATGAAAATTGAGGAAGCAATGATTAAAAACGTTATTACCCTGGAGAGAGACGTCTCGGCCCACGAGGCTGTAAAACTCATGAATGAAAACAGAATAGGTTGTTTGGTGGTTCTTCAATACGGCCAGGTTGTTGGAATTATAACTGAAAGAGATATGCTTGAAAGAGTTTTAGAAAAATGTAAGGATCCGAAAGAAACTAAGGCTACAGAAATAATGACAAAACGGGTAATCGTTGGAAAGCCAGACATGCAACTTGCTGACGCTGCAAAACTTATGTTTGACAAAAAGGTGAAAAAACTACCTATAGTAGAAGGGAACCGTTTAGTAGGTCTGGTTACCTTGACCGATTTAGCTCGCATTGTAAGCCTTGACAAAAAGACGATGGAACTAATTGAAACACGCGAGCGCTTCTTAGAGGTTTGTATGCACGCATGGGAAAATACACTCAAAAAACAAGACCAAACCACGGTTGCACGATAGCATACACTTTAAATGATACTCTGGACTTGGGCGCGTTTGTCTGTATCGCTCGCGCGCTAATTGATTAATAATTTCTATAACAATTACTCTGAAGTTGCATTGAAGGTTTAGGAAGGAATCTTCTATATGTAACGCGCGCTCTTACGGAACTACAAGATGCAAACTGTCAGAAGGATAGGCATAAGTTCAGACTCCTCTTTTTCTGATGGCTATTTATAGAGATTTCGTAAACATCTTAACGAATGAAATCCCATCAAATTGAAATACGCGTGTTGTAACTCTTCAATTTGAATGTTGCTTTAGCACGCGCCTTTGGTTCGTATCTAGACTATGAAAGATGGGAAAAAGAAGCCGACATCAACCACGATGATGAAACTGATATGAAAGACATAGGCAGCATAGCACGAAAGCTCGGAGAAACAATTTCGCTTCCTCTAGATTATCCATAGTCTTCATGGAAGAAGATGCAACATCTTTTATACATTCCTCGTGTATGACGCGCACT
>SMTZ1_10016403_pt1 | contig 10874 bp, 10 predicted proteins | sample DeeMarSWOR136_30_FD_25667 | JGI IMG/M metagenome (IMG submission 25667)
TGATATAAGTTAAGCATGGTAAAGATTTTGGGAAAACTAAACTGTTACAAATTAGGCCAAAACCGGAACGAGAAGGGCAGGGGTGGTAAATCATTAAGGGATAATGGTTAAGATGCCGGGGACAATTGATGGTGGGTGGTTTATCCCCGCAAGAGGTTTTGAAAAGTCTCATTGACCAATATCATACATGGAGGTGGGTAGAGTGGAAGCAAGCGGAAAAGAGAAAATAAAGACTGTCTGTCAAGGCTGTCTATATAGTTGCGGTATAGAGGCATATGTTGAGGGAGGAAAGCTAATTAAGGTAAAGGGTATGCCAGAACATCCTGTCAACAAGGGAAGGTTATGCCCAAAGGGCGCAAATATGATCAATTGGGTCTATTCCCCGGAGAGGCTTAAATTCCCATTGAAGAGAGAAAATGGAGAATGGAAAAGAATTTCGTGGGATGAAGCACTGGATACAATCGCTTTAAAACTGAACAAAATTAAAGAAGAGCACGGAGCAAAAGCCCTTGCCGGTTTGTTCGGCATGATATTTTTTGTTCAAGGAAGAATTACAAAGGAACTCATGCAGAGGTTTTATGATGTCTATGGCACACCCAATATCTTCTCAGTAGACAGCATGTGTTATCGGGTTCGCATGTCGGCTCAGACCCTGACCTTTGGAGGAAGGGCTGTACCCGATCTTGAAGCAGGAAACTCAAATTGCCTCGTATTTTGGGGACATAATCCCCATGCTTCACAGCCACCTTTAGCGTGGCGTTTGACAGCCAAAAATTTGGAAGGGAAAAAAATTATCGTAATAGATCCTAGAAAAACGCCTATCGCTGAAAAGGCTGATATACATATGAAACCAAGACCAGGAACCGATTGTGCTCTTGCACTTGCTATGATGAATACGATCATATCAAGGGGGCTTTACGATAGGGAATTCGTTGAGAATTGGACTTTTGGTTTTGATAAATTGAAAGAACATGTGAAGGACTATCCACCTAAAAAGGTAGAAAAGATCACATGGATTCCAGAAGAAAAGATAATTGAGGCCGCAGAGGTTTTTGGAAGAACAAAGCCAGCTTGTATCCATCAGAGTTGGAATGCACTTGATCAGACAACTGCAGGTTTTCATTCAAGTAGGGCAATAGCAATTCTTCAATCTATAACAGGAAATTATGACGTCCCTGGAGGACACATCAAGCATATTGAGCCTCCCTATCGTTCTCCCAGAATGCCTGAGAAAGTAAAGGATACACCAATTGGCATAGAAAGTTTTCCGCTCCACTACAAAGTAGAAGACCGTTTTTTTGGGGAAGGACATGGAATGTTTTTACCTGATGCCATATTAAAGGAAAAACCCTATCCTATAAAAGCGGCGATTGTTACCGCCACAAATCCACTTCGCACATGGCCAAACACAAAGAAGTTTGAAGAGGCCCTTAGAAAACTTGATTTTTTGGTTGTTATGGATCTTTTTATGACAGATACGGCTAAACTTGCCCATATTGTCCTTCCGGCAGCCTCCTTTCTTGAGAGGGATGAGTGGCCGCATTTCCCTTTTGTTCTCGGGTTCCCCTATATAATGCTTAGGAAAAAGGTGATCGAATTTGAAGAATGTTGGCCGGATATCAAATTCTGGATGGAACTCGCAAAAAGAATGGGTTATGAGAAATATTTTCCATGGAAAGATATGGATGAAGCTATGGATGATGTAATGGAGTCATCAGGGTTAACCGTAAAATATCTAAGAGAAGAGGCACCTCAGGGGCTATTCTGGACCCCGGTGAAATACAAAAGGTATGAGACTGAGGGTTTTCCGACCCCTTCAAAGAAAATTGAAATATATTCAGAAACTTTAGAAAAGATGGGCTATGAACCTCTTCCTGTCTATACAGAACCTCTTGAAAGTCCGATAAGCACGCCTGAGCTTGCAAAAGAATATCCGCTCATCCTTACGACGGGTTCGAGACTCTTGGAATTTCTTCATTCTGAACACAGAAATGTAGAGAAGTTGAGGAAAAAAACCCCTGAACCTTTTGCAGAAATAAATACAGAAACTGCATCACAATATGGAATAGAAGATGGGGATAAAATCGTTGTCGAGACAAAAAGAGGAAGGATTGAGATAAAGGCAAAGGTTGATGAGGATATATTATCCAATGTCGTTAACATATCCCATGGGTGGGATGAGGCCAATGTGAATATCTTAACGGATGAAAGGCCTGCAAACACAGTAGGGGGTCAACCTGCCCTTAAGGCCCTTTTATGCAGGATATCAAAGATTTAATCGAGGAGTGGCTTACCTGGCCGGTACGAGCCGTTCTGATCATTTCATGTCCTATGGAATTCTCAAAGCGGATAAAGCCAAGGAAATGGTTTTACCGGCCGTTCATATCGCCGACCTGATGGGTAAAAAGTTTGGGGATTATTGGACTTGGACACAGCTTCGTGCGGAAAATGGACTTCATTTTAGCGAGGAACCCCTCGTTGGGAGGAGAGATGGACACAGGGGATAGAGACACTAACTTTTTGAGAAATCGGAAAGGAGGGTAAGATGGGAGAAATAAAGAAAGAGAGGGTGAGAATATGGGATTCGGTACCTGGGTTTGATTTCAATGAAGAGGTTGATTTGGCTCAAATAAGTTCATACTTCTTCGATGGAACGCACAGCGTGCCTTTGTTGACGCCAATGTATAGCTGGTTCTGGATCAGGCACTGTGGTTATGGGGCTCAATATGCAGCCGAAAAATTTAGCATGCCTAAAAATAAAGGATTTACGCTGAGAGATGTGGAAGGCTCGGATTATGTGGGCATGCGTATTATAAAAGATGAGGAGGAGATAAAGCAGCGAACCGTCAAGTTCAACGAGGCCTTGGTCCCATGGATTGAGGACTTTGACGGCATTTGGGATGGTCAACGAAAGGAGTTGCTCTCTATTTACGAAAAACTCAGGGCCGTTGATTTGCAAAAGGCTACAAGTATTGATCTCATGCACCATCTCTGGGATCTGATCAGTGCAAACCGCAGGATGTGGGAGATACACTTCCAAGGGATGTTGGTCTCCTATGCGGCATTTCTTTTGCTTGAGGACATGGTGAAACCATATGGCCTGACATCTGAGAGCCCTGAATTCCAAAACATGTTCAGGGGGTTTGACAATAAAGTATTCCAAGTGGATAAGAAGCTGTGGGAATTAGGCAAGATGGCTACGGATAAGGGCGTGGATAGTTTTATCATGAACACCCCAATCGAGGAGGTGATAAGCGAGCTCGAGAAGAGTGAAGCGGGGAAAGGGTGGCTCAGAAATCTGTACGATTTCCTAGAGGTGGACGGCTGGAGGATGGTGCGAATGATGGATTTCAATGAGCCCTATTGGCTTGAGGATCCGAGCACGGTAATATCGCCCATCAGGGCCTTTATTAAAAAGGGCGGTGATTATGACCTGGATGAGGTCAGAGTGAATCTGTCCAAAGAGAGAGAAAATGCGATTGCAGATCTTATGAAGAAGGTACCAGAAGCTGAGAAGCCTTCGTTCGAGGCCCTCATCAACTTGGGCGGTAAGGCGGGCTCTTTCAGTGAGGAGCATGATCTCTATTGTGAGCTTTACATGCATGCAGTGATGCGCCGTAGCTTTCTTGGCATAGGGAAACGGTTAGCCGAGGCAGGAACCATTGATAAACCTGATGATATCCTTTTCCTTAATCCCGATGAAGTGGAAATGGTATTGATGGGACCGGCGGGCGAGATGGGAGCACCTGAATGAAAATTGGGTAGAAATGCAACCTATGACGCACCCTCCCGTATATACAACCAGGGCAAATATTGAAGAAGCTGTCGGGATGGATCTCCTCCCATCAGAAGATCCGATTATTATCAAGATAGTTGTGGGAGAATTGCCGAGGGTAAGGGAGGAGTTGAAGGCCGATATCTATGGGGTTTGCGGAGCCCCTGGGGTTGCCGAAGGGACGGCACGGGTCATCATGACTTACAACCAGCTGGATCAAGTCCAGAAGGATGAAATCCTGGTCTGCCCAGGGACAAATCCTGCCTGGACGCCCGTTTTTGGTCTGGTCAAGGCTGTTGTCTCTGACAGGGGGGGAACGCTGAGTCATACGGCCATCGTGGGTCGGGAGTACGGTCTGCCGACACTAGTCAATACCTTCACAGGGACATCCACCATTAAGACAGGGCAGAAGATACGGGTTGATGCCACAGAGGGTGCCCTTTACATCCTGGATAAATAGATGAGGCGACAAGGGTGGGATTATGAAACCCTCTTCAATAGGCCCAAAGAACTGAGATCAGGGCGCGTCGAGGTGCCCACCAGGTATGCCAGGTTTCCGGCCGAGCCGTGGTCGCCGCCTCGTGAAGTGGTGGAGCGGCAATACAACCTTGTGCATTACAGTGAAACGCCCAGAGGCGGGCATTTCGCCGCCATGGAGCAGCCGCGCCTGTGGGCCCTTGAAGGTTTATTTTAATAGCCCTCGAACTGGACTCCTGCTCATAGCTTCAGGCACCCCTTGCACTTGAAAGGAGTTTGAACATGGCCGATATGAGTTTTGATGCGGTTGTTATTGGTGGAGGACACCATGGGACGATTATTGCCCCTTATCTTGCCAAGGCAGGCCTGAAGGTCGGGGTCTTTGAGCGGCTGGATCATGTGGGCGGAGGTGCTGTCACTGAAGATGGGCCGGCGCCGGGGTTTCGAATGAATTTTTGTTCCAATTGGACGCGATTTTATGGTCATCCTGCTTATAGAGAATTTAACCTTCGTGATGAGGGGTTGGAGTATGTCTTTCCGGAGACCAATGAAGCCATCGCCTTTGACGATGGCGCCTCCTATGTCAGCTACCCTGCTTTTCCGGTGGTGGACCCTCAGACAGGGAAGACGGAGTTCAGCGAAGAAAAGGTGAAAAAAACCTATGAGCAGATCCTGCAGTTTTCCAAAGCCGACGCAGAGACCTATCTGGATCTCACGGAAAAGTACAGGGGAAAGTGGAAGCCTGCATTTGGCAGGTATAGATACTCCCTGCCCACTCCCTGGGGGACCCTCGACGCCTTGGAAGAGCTTCTGACCGACCCCGATAGCGGGTTGGACCCTTCCATGCAGTTCATGACGTGCAAGCAGATCGCGAACTATTTCTTCGAAAGCCCGGAGCTACGGATTTTGACACTGCGGGGGTTTATGACCTCGGCTGGTATCTTTCCTGACGATGTGCCGGGGATCGGATTCATCATTGCCAATCTCCACCTAGTGCTCGGGTGGGAGCCTGCGGCTGTTGCCAAAGGGGGATCCCAGTCTATCACGGATGCCCTCGTTTCAGCAGGCAAGAAACTGGGCGTTGAATACTTCGTGAATTCTGAAACGGATAAGGTCATTATCGAAAATGGTAAAGCCAAGGGGATACGGCTCACCGATGGTAGGCAGATTGCTGCAGGACAAATGGTCGTAGGGGATGTGGGAACGCCCCAAATGTTCACTCGTCTGATTGATGAGAAGCATGTGGACAGGGAGATGAAGCGCAGGCTCGATACGAACCTCTACGACAGGGGGCACGTGTTCTGGGGGACATTAGCTCTTCACGAGCTTCCCCAATACAAGGCGGCAAAGGACAACCCGGATATCAATAACACGACCCGCACCTATTGGGCCCCCAACGACCTTGAATATATGGAAAATAAATATATGCATGAAGTTTTTCTCCTGGGGCTGGGCTCCAAGTTTTTCTGTCTGACGGCCCCTGATAGCATCTGGGACCCCTCCCGGGCGCCAGAGGGGAAGCATACCGTGCTCTTTGAGGAGTACACCTGTCCTCTCAATTTTTTCTCCAGGAAAGAGTGGCGCCAGCTGGCGGATGAATTTTACGATGCCATGCTCGACCAGTGGCAGATTTACGCCCCCAATATGACAAAAGACAACGTCATAGGATCCCGTGTGATCACCCCCGTGGACCTGCAGGAGACGCACTTGGATATGAAAAACGGTTCCTGGTGCGAGGGTAGTATGTCAGGCGTTCAGAGCGGACGTTTTAGGGGGCAGCCTGGCGGCTTTCGGACATTTATCAAAAATCTCTACATGTGTTCCTCAGCCATAGTCGGCGGCGGGGGTATCGGTAGGGGCTCGAGCTATAACTGTTACCAGGTGATCTCGGAAGACTTTAACTTGGAGAAGCCGACCTATTGAACCCGGAAGATTGGAAGTGGTCTTGACAGAGGAGAAACGGTATGCCTTTGGGAAAAGAGCTCTTTGATCTGGAGGGGAAAGCGGCCCTCGTGACCGGGGCTGCTTTGGGGTTGGGCCGGATCTTTGCCCGCACCCTGGCTGAGGCCGGGGCGGATGTCGCCATTGCGGACATCAACCAGGTACGTCTCCTCGAGACGCAGGAGAGCATCAAGGAGGCCGGCGGAAAAGCTCTCAAAATCGTGGCGGACGTCTCAAACCCTGCCAATGTCGCCCGGATGGTGGAGGAGTCCGTCTCCACCCTCGGTAGGCTGGACATTGCCGTGAACAATGCCGGGATCGTGCACAAGCCCTACCGGTTTCATGAGACACCACTGGAGGAGTGGAACCGGCTCATGGCTATCGACATGACCGGCGTCTTTACCTGCATGCAGAGAGAGCTGGAATGGATGATCGGGCAAAAGGGCGGAGTGATCATCAATATCGCCTCTATATTAGGGCTCAGGGGTCTACCCCCGGAGTTCATGCCCCGGGTCAGCTACGTGGCCGCCAAACACGCGGTGATCGGGCTCACAAAGCAGGCTGCCTTAGAGTATGCGGGTGACGGCATCAGGGTCAACGCCATTGCCCCGGGGTGGTTCGAAGGCACCGATATTGCTCGGGAACGCCTTGCAGGCGTGGATGAAGAGTTTTTCCGGGAGCGGACCCAAAAGATCCTCGACACCACGCCCATGAAGCGCCGGGGCAGGGTCGACGAGCTTATCGGCCTCTTGCTCTACCTGGCCTCGGATGCTTCCTCCTTTGTCACCGGCCAGACCTTCACCGTTGATGGGGGGTGGACGGCTTATTGAATGGCACTTTAAGTAAATGTGATTACAAAAGGGGATCTACCAAAGACGTATAAGCATCGCAGCTTCGGAGTCCTTCGCAATGACGAAAATAAATGACGACACAGTCGAAAACCTGGAAGCCCCGACCTTAGGTCGCGGAGCTTCACTCGCCTTCGCGCGGGGTGCTTCACTAGGCTGGAATTATGACAGAGAAGAACATTGCGGCAACAGATTGGAGACTTAAGGGTGATAAAATGACCTCTAAAGAAAGGATGGAGGCGCTTTTATCAGGAAAACCCATCGATCATGTGGGGCTTTTTCTCTTTGCCCGCGGATTTTGCGCGAAAGCCACGGGCATCATTTTACGGGATTTTTACTCGGATCCCGAGAGGAGCCTCAAAGCACAGATCTGGACGGCACAGATGTACGGTCAAGATGAGAGCCTAAAATTCGGTTTTGCCTCCGCTGCCGCATGGGATTTTGGTGGAGAAATAAAGATGCCTTCAGGTGAGTATGATCAGACACCGATGGTTGTCCGTCATCCTGTGGAGTCGGAAGAAGACATATCGAAGCTTGAAATGCCCGATTTCAAGAGGGCGGGGATGCTTCCACTAAATATGGAATTTTGCAGGCTCCAGGAACAGGCAGGACTTACGAGAACCATGAGTATCGGTGCCCCATTCATGTATGCTGCGAGCGTTTGCGGCCTAGAAAGACTTACAAAGTGGATGATTAAAAGGCCTGAATTAACCCACCAACTTCTTCGCTTTATCACCGACTTTTGCGTGGATCTTGCCAAATATTGGGTTGAAACATTTGGTGCTGAAAATATAGAGTTCCGGACTTCAACACCCACCTCATCGAACCAGGTCATTTCGTCAAAACAATTTAGAGAATTCTCTCTTCCCTACTTGAAAGAGCTTCATGACAAGGTCCTGGGTATGGGGGTAAAGTATATTTACACGCACATTTGCGGAGACCAGAATCAGAATCTGCCCTATTATGCGGAAGTGCCATTTGGCGATCCGGGTATTGTGGGTTTCGGACACGAGGTAGATCTCACCACAGCTATAGAGTACCTGGGGGATGCATGCGTTATAGTCGGTAACGTGGAGCCAAGGGTTCTTCTGACTGGGACGCCGGATGAGGTTTATCAACTCTCCAGGGGATGCATTGAGAAGGCAAAATTTGCGCCTCGAGGTTTCATTCTTGGCTCAGGTTGTGAGCTTCCTCCTCTGGCTCCACCATGTAATGTGTGGGCAATGAGAAAGGCCATAAATGACTTCGGCTGGTATGAGTAGGCAAGATCCTAAAAAAACGGAAGTATTTTTTTAGGTGTAAAAAGAAAAAGTCATGATTATAGAAATAAAAGTCTTTTCATCCTTGCGTAAGGGCATACCCCCTGACGAGCGCCATCTGGATGGAGACAAGTGGGATGTGGAAGAAAGGGCGACTGTGAGTCAAGTCTTGGAAATGCTCAATCTCGCTGGGAGAGAAGATTTGATCCTCCTTGTCAACGGCCACCATGTGAACAAAGAGAGCGTTCTGAGTGAAGGCGATGCGCTTTCCATCTTACCGCCCATAGGCGGGGGCTAAATGGAGAGGTACCCGCTGATGAGGCCTGACGCCAAATGCAAAATGGACGTTGACAAGTGCTATCGTGATATATTAAATATCGGTCTCAACCCGCTTTTGGACTTCCCGAGGGAGCACAGCCCTGCTGCTCCCGTTGTCTTTAACTCAACACCCATTAGGTAGAACATGCACCTTCCCAAATTTGAACACCAGAGCCCCGGAACATTGAAGGAAGCCCTGCAACTCTTTGATGAATATGGCCCTCGGGCCCAGATCGTGGCAGGTGGCACCGACCTGTACCCTCGCATGAAGTATGGCTTGCTTGGCCCAGAAGTGGTCATCAGCCTAAAAGGAGTGCCCGTCGAGTCACCATCTACGCTGGGGAATGGGGAGCTACAGCTGGATGCCTTAATGACTCTGGCCGATGTGGTGCGTTCCTCGGTGATCTTGGAGAGAGCGCCTTTGTTGGCAGAAGCCGCCACGAATGTGGCCTCCAATGAGATCCGTCACATGGGAACACTCGGTGGCAACCTCTGTCTGGAGACCCGATGTACCTACTACAATCAAAGTCACACATACCAATATGTTGCCCCCTGTTTCAAGCGCGACGGGGACCGCTGTTACCTCATCCCAAAAGGCAAAAAGTGCCAGGCCGTCTTCATGGCAGACACCGTTCCTGCCCTCATCTGTTTGGATGCAAAAGTAGAGACCCAGTCAAAGGCCGAAAGTCGCCAAGTTCCACTGAAAGACCTCTATACGGGGGATTCTTTATTCCCCATAGCCCTTTCAAGGGGAGAATTGGTGAGCAAGGTGATCATTCCCAAAGCGGCTACCCACCGGGGTTCGGGGTTTACTAAGTTCAGTTTACGAGGGGGTATGGAGTTTGGTGCCCTCACAGTAGCGGCACTTTTGGATGTGGTGGATGACGGGATGACTTGCGCAACGGCGCGTATCGCGGTGGGCTCTGTCTCGGCAAAGCCCGTTAGAGCGGTGAAGGCGGAGGCGGCCCTGACTGGAGAGAAGCTATCCGAAGGACTCTTGCGGGAGGTGGCAAAAAAGGTGGCTGCAGAAGTACGTCCTGTGATGCATCATGGATACTCGGCGCCGTTTCTCCGGGAATGTTTGGAGGTCCAGGCCTATCGGACCCTAACCAAAGCTGCCGCAGGTATGAGGTAGGATAGGAAATCATCAATCTCCATGGGGAGGAGACCTTTGAAACGACTTATTGAGCTTCTTGTTAACGAGGAAACCTATGAGGTTGCTGTAGAACCTCAGACCACATTGCTTGAGGCATTACGGGACCATCTGGGCCTGACAGGGACCAAGGAGGCCTGCGGAACCGGCGAGTGCGGTTCGTGTACTGTTTTAGTGGAAGGGAAACCCATTCTCTCCTGTCTGGCCTTGGCCGTAGACTACCAAAATCGACATATCCTAACCATAGAAGGTTTGTCTGAAGGAGAGGAGCTGACACCGGTTCAACACGCCTTTGTGGTAAATGGTGCGGTCCAATGCGGATTCTGCACGCCTGGAATGGTCCTATCAACCACGGCCCTGTTGAATGAGAATCCCAGCCCCACGGTGGAGCAGATCCAGAAGGCTTTGGAAGGCCACCTTTGCCGCTGTACCGGTTACAATAAGATCCTCACGGCCGTGAACATGGCTGCCGAGAAAAGACGTGGAGAAATGGAGTAATGGAGCACTCCAACACTCTAGTACTCAGACAAGATAGTGTAAATCTTCAGTGACAAAAGGCTTAGGAGTTATATGAATACCAAGACGGAGCCGTTGGACTATGTGGGTCGGAGCATACCCCGTAAGGACGGGCCAGACAAGGTTACGGGACGGGCCATATATACCGTAGATATCAAACTTCCTGGAATGCTGGTGGGCCGTATTCTGCGCAGTCCCCATCCCCATGCCAAAATCCTTAACATAGATACATCGCGTGCCAAAGAACTCAAAGGCGTCAAAGCGGTGATCACGGCCAAGGATACCGCCGGTGTAAAGCACGGGTTTGTGGAAACTCCAAGATATCCCGCTGATCAAGATCCCTTGGCAACCGATCGCGTAAGATTTGTGGGGGAAGAAGTGGCAGCGGTCGCGGCCACTGATCCATACGTGGCTGAAGAGGCGCTAAACCTTATCCAGGTAGATTACGAGCCGTTGCCCGCTGTCTTTGATCCTGAAGAGGCGATGCAGTTGGGTGCTCCTGAAATTCATCCCACCCATCCCAAGGTGACCGAGCCCCTTGCTAATATTGGGGGCAAGACGCAAACGGCATGGGGAGACGTTGAGGC
>SMTZ1_10026809_pt1 | contig 10874 bp, 10 predicted proteins | sample DeeMarSWOR136_30_FD_25667 | JGI IMG/M metagenome (IMG submission 25667)
GACCCGTGGTGCTGGGCGCCCTGGCCTGCCTGATGGCCTACTTCGCATCAAGGCTTATGTACCTGACGAGAGACCCCAGAGTCCTCGTCCTTTCGGTATCCCGGGGCGACGACTAGCCAAGACCGGTGAATTCTTAGTTTAATGAACTTCACTCGTGGATGAATTGACGAGCGGGAGTAATGGCGTTGATGAGTGGGGCTACTTTTGGAGATGTAGTTTGATGACCTCTGGGAGCTCGAATAGTATCCTCGAGAACCTGTTGCCCCTCCTTGACTGAGCCTTCTTTCGAATGTTTTGAGTCGGGCTGCCCTCATCGAATATGTCGTCGATCATTCTCGCGAAGAAGTTCTCCACGTCGGTTTTCTCAACCTGCCTCTCGTCTATGACGCTTCTTATGCTCTCTCTCAGGTGATGGAAGTCATCCATGCTGTGGAACAGCTTCGAGATCAGCAATGACTCGCGCTCGTCTAGAGAGTGCAGGTCTTCATCTAGCTGGTACAGGTCGTCAAGAAGTCTGCTTTTCTCCCTCTGTTCCTCGCTCATCTCGGGCTCAACGGGCTGGCTCGTATTGTATATTGGTTGACGGGCTGAAATCTTTTTGAGTTCAATGTTTAATGCGTTCAGTGTAAAACCGCTGGCGGCAGAGAGCCTAGTTTATATCACAATATCCGAGGAGCGCCCTCCGGTTATTAATTTTAATTCCTTCGGTTCATTTCCTCGATTTCGTGTTCATTTTTTTTGTATTTTCATGTCAATGAGTGCCTGTGACAAATCCATCTCGATCGAATCCGGAAAACGAAAGCCCTCCGCCCTATCCTCACTCCTGAGTTTCAATGATCGTTACTGGGAAACTAACATTGAGCTTTAAGCGTCTTTAAGAGGGAGTCGAAGGAAGTAACCGTTGATGGGCTTTGCTGAAGCAAGAAGAGTTCAGAGAATACTTGAAGGGCCGAGGAATCGGACAGCAGAAGAGAGATGCCGCCCTGGAAGCCGTTAGGGAGGCTTACGACCATTTCGACGCCCTGGGCGTGAAGCTCGTCGAGGCCAGTGTGGCGGATTTCGAGAGCTACGTCTCCAGGCTCATTGAGGAGGGCAGGAACAGCGATGAGGCCCTCATAGGCCTGGCAAGGTACGTCTACTTCATGGACATGAAGAAGCCCTGGATCTACTTCGCCTCGATCCTGGGCGGCCGGAGGATCCTGCCCTCCATCTCGGAGAGGCTAGCGGAGATCGCTGGGCCCGAGGTCCGGGACAAAATTTTCAGCGGCGTAGAGATGCCGCCCCTGGGCTCACCGCCGTCGGCGTACTGCAAAGCAACCAGTCAACTCATGAAGCACCTGGAGGAGCTGGATCCCGCAGTCTACAGGAGGGTTCTAGCCGGCAACCATCCATCACGGTGTGCCCGAGGCGGGCTTCGAGAAGCACAGGGGGTGGCTGGAGGAGCTGGGGAGCATCGACGCCTGGCTGGAGAGGATGCACGGGGAGGCAGTCGCTGAGCTGGAGCACTACATGAGGGAGGGCAAGGTCTGGTACGAGCAGGTGATAACCCCCGAGGTTGTGGAGTACGTCAGGGGCAACCAAGAGGTCCTCTCAGGGGTCAGGGAGGGGAAGTGGATCTACAACGCCAAGTTTCCCTACAGCCCTGGCGAGTACCTCAGAGAGGAGGACCCCCTGATGAAGAGGTACTACATGTGCCACTGCCCCTTGGCGAGGGAGGCGATCCTGGTCGGGGAGCCCGAGATACCCATGGACTGGTGCTACTGCAGCGCGGGTTACGGGAAGGTGAGGTACGATGTGGCCTTCGGCGTCGAGACGGAGGCGGAGGTGCTGGAGTCGGTTCTGGGCGGCTCCGACAGGTGCAGGTTCAGGATAAGGATCCCCGACGAGGCTCTCGCGAAGTACGTCGACGACTAGAACCCTGCTTCACCCGGACTCGACCAGTATTGAGGCAGAGCTCTCATTCAGGAGGATCTTACCGTCAGATCCCTTGAACTCATACGTGTATGCTCCAGGCCTCGGCGGTGTGAAGGCGAAGTAGTGGTTCGACGAGCTGCTTGGAGCGAGCATCATCATCTTCTCGATGCGGTGAACCTCCTCCATGGTTCCAGCCTCGTATATGATCGCCGTTACATTGCCGTGGAGGGTGTGGATCCTCGCAGGATTCTCAACCCTGAGGTCTATGTATATCGTCTGGCCCGCTACGGTCTTGTGAATAGGTAGTCCTGGGAGCCACGACTTGAAGAACACGTAGTGGGTCCTGGCTCTTCCCCGTAGGGTCAGCTCCACCTCCCCTCCGTGGAGCCTCGCGGACTCCTCCACGGCCTCCCTGAAGTGAGATGGATCCTCCAGCGTGAAGTTCAGGTTCTTGTATATGAGTTCAGAGTGGAGGGGCTCCATTCCCAGGTCAAACGTGTGGGCCTGCATCGGCTCCCCCTCCACGAGGAGCTCCACCTCGATCACTGAGACCTTCGGAATCCTGTACACGAAGGGCTCAACTGCCGACGCTAAGAACCTCTTCCTTACGTAATCCGGTATCTCCACCACTCTCTCCTGGGCCATCCTGTACTTTGGCGAGAGCAGGCCGATGCCCACCTCGATCTCAGGCTCATCTCCATTCAGGACTCTATTGATATAGTCGGCGGACTCCTCCTCCCCGACCTGGAGAAGGATGGACATCCGTGTGATCTCCCCGTGATCCCTATACAGGTCCCCGAGGGGGAGGCCCAGTGCCAATGAGGCTATTAGAGTCAGTATCAGGGCGTCGACGGCCCTTTCAAATTGGTGACCCTTCAGATGACTCGAAGTCATCATGTAAGTCGTGGGCGCTGGTCGCTTTTTTACTTTCTCGTGCTCCAAAGTTGAGGGGCCGCTGGATGTTTCCGATTCACGTAGTTGAAACGATTACTTGTTGGCACGATTATCTCGTTGAGCGCAGCAGACCTCTGGGTGGAGGATGGTTGAAATGGTAGATCCTTGTCCCGATTATTCTCACCAGCTCTAGCTCTTCCAGATCTGTGACGTATCCTCTGATGGTTGAGAGCCTGAACCCCCATCTCTCGTAATACTCCTTCAAGAGGTCTCTCATCTCGATCCCGTTGTCGCCAGCCTCTTCGATCGTTTTGAGCATGTCATCCATCCTGCTCTTCACAGACAACTTGAGCTCCTCAACATTCAGAATACACTATTTTGTTTATAAACAACTAACATAACTGCACGCTCAATGTTATCAATCATCGCGCACAAAAGATATTACATTCTTCGATGCTGATTCAAAGGCAGGTTTATGCCATGGAGCGCCTCTGCGACATCCTCTTCGAGCTGTCAAACGAGGACAGGCTCGAGATCCTTTTCAAGCTCCATGACGAGGTCATGAAGGTGACGACGCTCTCCCGGGAGCTCGGAATAACGACGCAGGAGTGCAGCAGGCACGTCGCTAGGCTTTCCGAGGCGAGGCTCGTCGAGAAGGACCCCGAGGGTTTCTTCGGCCTCACCCAGTACGGCAGGACCACGCTCAAGCTGATACCCAGCTGGGGCTTCATCTCCCGGCACGTCGACTACTTCAACACCCACTCCCTGGAGACTACCCCCACACAGCTGGTCTGCCGCATCGGCGAGCTGCGGGGGAGCGAGCCCACGGAGAACGTCATGGTGACGTTCCACATCGTGGATTCCATCATAAGGAAGTCTGAGGAGTACATCTATTTCATGCACGACCAGTACCTCCTCAACACCCTGCCCTTGATGAAGGAGGCGCTGGAGAGAGGGGTGAAGTTCAGGACCTTCGAACCCCTCACAAGGGAGCCCAGGAGGAGCCTCGACCCCATGCGCCATCACTACATAGACGAGGAGGACGAGCAGTTCTTCATGGAGGTCTGGGAGAGGGGCCAGGTCTCCACCAGGTTCTCCGACGACATCGAGGCCTTCCTCTACGTCTCTGAGAAGGAGGCCGTAATCGCCTTCCCCCTGAGCGAGGGCGGCTTTGACTACACGGGGTTCCACTCGAAGGATCCATCTGTGAGGCAGTTCTGCTGCGACTTGTTCGACTGCTACTGGGAGACGGGGGTGCCCCTCACCCGAGAGAGGGGCATGGAAGTACTTGAGCTCAGAAAGGAATACCATAAGGAAAGAGAGGGCGAAGAGTAGTCACGTATGCGGTCTTCATGGCGCACGCGTCTGCTACTGGTAATCGGCAGGGATGTATTTGGAGATCTTGTCGTCGTCGAGCTCCCAGCCTATGCCCGGCTTGTTGGGGACTTCTATCCATCCGTCCTTGAGCTCCAGAGGCTCCTTCAATAGCAGATCGTGGAGCATTATCTCGGTGAACTCCACGACGGGCTGCGCGTTCTTCAGCGCCGCCCCCAGAATCACCTTTGCCGCAACCCTGAGGCCCAGACCGTACTCGGTCCCAACCACGACCTCTTTTCCCGCGGCTTCGGTCACTGTCGCCCACTTCTTGACGCCGAGGATCCCTCCTGCCTTGGCGCACTTGGGGTTTATGATGTCCGCGGCCTCACGCCTCAAGATCTCGAAGACCTGGTAGAGGCTGTAGGCACTCTCGTCTGCTTCGACCGGGATGTCCACAGCTTTGACGACTCGGGCCATGCCTGCGAGGTCGTGTGTGGGTGTGGGCTGTTCAATGAGCTCAAGGCCCACATCGTACTTGTTGGCGAGGTTGCACAGCCTGATGGCCTGCTGCACCGTGTAGGCCCCGTTGACGTCGGCCCTGAGGCTGATGTCGTCGCCAAGAGCCTCCCTTATTGCCCTAAGGCACTTGGCGTCGCGCTCGTAGTCGGATCCAATTTTTGCCTTGATGCCTCGTATTCCCTGCTCGTAGTACTCTATACTGTGTTCCGCCATCTTCTCCGGGGTGTCTCTGGGGACCTCTATGGAGGCGAGGACTCTATCTCTATAGATGCCTCCTAGAAGTGTGGAAACGTTGACATTCAGTGCCTTGCCGATGAGGTCGTAGAGGGCTAGATCGATGGCCGATGCGGAGAATCGATTTGCGCCCCTCGCGGTCCTCCAGCGGATAAGGTCTAGGGAACGCTCGAGGTTGAAGGGGTTCAGGCCGATGAGGTTGGGCGTGAACATCTTGTCAATGATGGACTTGACGGCCTCAAGCGGCTCCTTTGTATCCGTTGGAGCCTCCCCGACGCCTGTGATCCCCTCATCCGTGTGTATTTCCACAATCACGTAATCTAACAGCTTGCGACCCTCTGAGTCCCTCTTGACCTTTCTGACAAGAGGATCCCCTCTGTAGAACTTGGGAGCCGCATCCTTGCCCCCTGTCTTGTCATCGCCGTCTTCGAAAAAGCTGAGGGGCACGCTAACGGGAACCGTCTCGATACCAGTTATAATCATGTCAAATTCTTATACAATCCTCAATTCTTTAGAATATTCGGATCGCACAGGGAAGGCGTGACTATTTTCTATAGCTTTTTACCTGTTATCATTAAGATTCTTATGCGCGCTAGCTCGCGCAATATTTAGCCACAGTTTTTGGAGGGGAGGAACCACGGGCACCGCCACATTTTATGCACTTCCATTGTTGGTTCTCCCACAGGAACAACGTGTTCTCGTGGCAGCCCCCGCATTTCATCTGTCTTATTATGCCGCTCCAATTGCAGCCTATGCAGTGAGCTCTGTATTCAAGGACGTTTAGATCTTCGACACGCTCCAATTCAAGTAATAAACCGCATTTTGGACAGGACATGTGTTCGATCTGTATTGTTATCTCTAAGTATCATAATAGGAATCCGTTGGAACGGTTTGAAATGGGCGTTCCATGGTTTTTAATACCGTTTTATAGATTAATATCAGGAAAGAGCCTTAAAAATAGGTTTATATCATTGTGTAGAAGGAGCTTCAAGTAATGTGGGTCCGATAGGCGGAAGGAGCTTATCATTGTGGTCAGCTAACATTGCGGAATAGTTGAAGGATAAAAGAAAATCCGTCGGTATGGTGTCTATGCGCAGTTCAGCATTTTGATAATTAAACCGCTACATGAGCGCGCTAACAATCTAGTCTTCTATTGCTATTACCCTGAGGGGAAAAGCATCCAAGCCTACAACAGGGATCGGCAGAGCGTACACCTTCACTCTCGACTTGGAAAGCTTATCCAAGTTAGCCAGACGCTCAATCAGCGGAACACCCGCCCTGAACAACATTAGGTGGTTCTCATTCGCATGGCTAATCGAATGGGGCAATTCCACACCTGCAGAGTCGACTCCCATCAGCTTCACGCCCGCTTCCACCAGCCATCTCAACGCCTCCGTAGAGAAGTAGTCGGTCTCTCCCATCATGCAGAACACGATATCATTCACATTTAATCCGCCAGCCTCTTCTGCTGCCTCCCTCACCTGTTCAATTGTGACTCCCGCATCGGAATACGCCTCTCGCAGATCGAGGATCACGGCATCTCCAATGAGCCTCTTAAGGGGTATCTGCGAGAGGTCCATCCCGTCTTTGAGACAGTGGAGGGGTGCTTCTATGTGTGTGCCCACGTGATCCATGAGCTCTACGTCGGACATGACGTACCATTCTCCTTCAGGACGAATCGTTCCGGGGATCTCCTGAAGAGCGTCATGAATGTGGACCACAAATTTCCGCTCGGCATCGGTGGAGGTGGGTTCAATCACATGGGTTAGATCAACAATGCGACTGGCCATTACTATTCCCTTCTGCAATTGGTGGATGATATCTGATATCAGTGAATAAGAACATTGGGTAAAAAGTCGAACATCAAATTAACCCGTTTATGCATGAAATCTGCAATTTAGGTATTACACGCGCGCCTATTCTCGCGCGCATGTGGTGGACGCGTAAGCCTGGCGCGGCGTTGATTATAGATCTCATTGCGACGATCCTCAACTTCATCCCGAGACCAACGGCATTTCAATTTCGAGGGTTTACTGTCGCTTCCCTCTTCTTCGATGGAGTCTCACATCTAGCAGGATACATTAGGGTCTTGGGTATGAGTTTTGTGGGCAGCGCCTCTCTTGTTGCATTTTCGACGATTTCTATGTTATTAGCTCGCGCAATCAAGAATAGCTATACCAGCAAGTGATATGCCATGAAAATATTCTCTAAATTTCAGTACTAATAGAGACTTCACAACACTGACAACTGAAATCTATCATATGTTGCGATAGAAAGGAATTATGACTCAATCATCGATTTCTTATCACTATAGATCCTGACGTTTCTCCATCGTTTATGCGGAGTTTATATAAGAATTTTTGTTGCATGAAGGGAAGAGGGAAATCAGTTGAACGCCAAGGCGTTCGAGAAGATTATAAAGCCTATTAAACTTAGAGACGGCAATAATCTCCTTCCTCTGAACTTGAACGATTTCTTCGTAAGATCTCCCTTCAATGGCACGAAGATCGAGATTCGCGATTGGACTCTCAACATCGAGGGCATGGTTAAGAAGCCACGAAGGCTCTCTTATACCGACCTACTAGAGAATTATTCAAAATACCACGTAATTGCGACATTGGAGTGTGTAAGAAACGAGGCTGGTGGAAGCTTAGTTGGTACAGCCCTTTGGTCGGGCCCTGCCCTTAGAGATGAACCAGAGTCGACAGAGGTCATGTTCGAAGGTGCAGACGGGCTCTTTACGCTCGCAAGAGCGAACAGTCTACCTCTAGAAGAAACCCTGAAGCCTCACATCCTTTTGGCTTATGAGATGAATTGTAGGCCACTTCCCATAGACAATGGCTTTCCACTTAGGGTGGTTGCCCCTGGGTTTTACGGTGACAAATGGAGAAAATGGTTGACAGGGATTAAGGCTATAAACGATGAGTTCATGCCCTCTCAGATACCGAAAAACCCGAAGACAGAGAGGCTCGTTCTCACGACAAAGCTGCTTAGACCACTTAGAGGTGAAATCATCTCCAGAGAACCCTTCTCCATTGTGGGTGCTTCTTGGGGAAGTGATGCAGGGATCGGGCGTGTGGAAGTCAGTGTCGATGGAGGCAACGACTGGGAGAGGGCCAAGATAATCTGGGAGCCGCCGAGTCCCCAAGCCTGGACTGTGTGGGAGTGGACATGGTATCCAATGAAATGCGGAGACTATGAGATTATGGCGATAGCCACAGACAAAAAGGGAAAAGACCAGATCACTGAAAAATGTGAGCAGTATCCCTCAGGTCTCGCCGGATTGCACCGTATAAATGTAGAAGTATGTTAGCCATACGCAAGTGTTCCCTAATGTGTTAAAATTGCGCGCGCAAGAGCAGTTAAATCCCCTTTTTCCCGCGCGACTACGTAGTTACATAATATCGCTTGGATGTTTTATCAATCATTGTTTAGTCTTCCCATATAGCATCCGTATAACTCCAAGAAATGGATTCAACCTCGGCACTTCTTGCATATAATGTCTATAGTCGTCACCAAACTTTACAATGAGTCCATTCTCCTCCTTCGGTATCTCTGTAAATAGCCAGAGGGCTATTGGTACGCCAACAATTACACTAAGCCAATGCTGGGAGACGAGTATAGAGGCCAACATCATCAACATACAGCCCAGATACTGTGGATGCCGAACAATGCCATACAGCCCCGTATCAACTACAGCTGTAACATCCATGGAACTCTTCCCCTCCTGAGGCATCCCCTTCCTCGGGAAGTATATGGCTGTAGCAAGGAAGAAAGGTAGACCGATCACCGTGACAAGCCATCCCACATACAGAGGAATACTTAGACCCAAAGATGGTCCAAACAATGTTCCATACAAGATACCAACAAATATTTGGGCGAACATAATGAGGAGCATTGCTTTCTGCCAAGTGTAAGCCCCTCCAAAGACGACTCTAATCGCTTGAACGGGACATTCAGATTCGCATGTGTAGCATTGCACACAATCTAGTTCATTCCTTGGGAAGGGTTTTCTCTCTGATGTAGGATGACCTGGAGTCTCCCTCCATTCGTACACATGCATTGGACATACATTGATACATCTGCCGCATCCTATACACGTATCCCAATCTACAGCTACATATGTCCCGTATATCCCGAGTTTCTCAGGTGGATCCACGGGGCCCCAGATGATTATGCCTTCCTCTTTCCCGACTTTCTTACTGTGTCTCTGAAAATCAGGATCTATAGGCAAGAGCTACACCACTTATTTGTGTAATTCAAATGCTAATATAAAATAGGATGAAAGTGAAATTTTTGTTCCCAATTCTGATTGATTACCGTAATCACTTTTTCTTAGATTTCGGTACTCCTATCCACCTTGGTGTTCTATTCATGTATTCAAGATAGGCAGCACCATAATGCCCAATGCACTGGGCTTCTTCAATCTTTACGAAATATAGACGAGTAACTCCAACTCCTAGTATGATGGTCAACAACGAGAAAACCCATGACGCCGACATTATGCTCACACCCAGAAATAGAAATACTTCCGTTACATACATGGGATGTCTTGAATACCGATAAACTCCTCTCGTGACTGGTTTACCCGCCGGAGTCATAACCCAGTCCAAGAAAACGATTATTGTACCAACTAATCCTAGTAATGCGATTGGGAGACCTAAATAGAACCATATTGTACCTAATTTTAGCGGTAGGAAAACAGAGTATATAGCGGCTGGAAGAAAAATAAGCTTGGAGAGAGTGGCAACTACCAATGTAGGCTTAGATTTACATGGAACACGCGTTGGACCACCAGGTGCATTTTTTTTCATCATCAAGAGCACGCAGAGAAGCGATACCACTATGGCGGGAATGATGAAAATCCATGCGTTCCATAAACCTAACTCAAACGCTGGTATGAGTGACATGATAGTTTCTTCACTCGTTATTCTGAACTCCCATTCACTAGAGGGATCTCATTGTTTTAGCATTTTGTTACTTTAACGTGTTGACTATGTCCTGATTAGTAGCGCGCGCTAATCCTAATCCAGTGTGTTAATAACGATTTAACAGAATTTAGAGGCTTTCCGATGACTGCGCGCGCGACCAATCGATTGGGAGGGGATTTTCAACATCGTACTTCACACCAAGTATCTTGGTATGCTGCTAGTTCGTATTGGACTGCTCTTCTCGTCTCTTTCAATGATATCACTATGCATCTGGTTTTGTTACTATTTTTTCTATAATTGAATCGCGAGCAATGAAGAAGAGGATCTGTTCAAAATATTTGTAAAGGATTATAAATAGTATCAGAAAAAAGGGGGTAAATGGATTCCCTTTCTCTGATTGTAACATATTTGATACACAGAGAATTAGAGATCATATATTCTGATAGCATTATCATAGAGCACTTTCTTGAGTTGTTGTTCATCGAGCCCCGAGACCTTCACTTTGGTAATCTCCCAAGCAGGGTGACCAAGGGGCACATCTGAGCCATACATTACCCTGCCATTACCAAGCCGCTCGACGGCCTCTCTGATCTTCGAATGCATAGTCATACCAGCCGTGTCCACCACGATGTTACTATGGTCCTCAGCTACATCTAAGGCACCGTTGATATACACGATGTGTCCGTGCCCCATGTGAGCCATCACAATAGTGACTTTGGGAAATCTCCGAGCCAACCGTTCGAAACTCCAGGGAAGGCTCCAAGGAGCGTGACCACTATGAACCAGTACTGATACGCCGTGCCTCCTGGCCATCTCCATAATCGGATCTACAATAGGGTTATCGGGTGTGTAGTTGTTGAACAGGGGGTTGAGCTTAACACCTTTGAATCCCCAGTCCTTGATGGCCTCGTCTACCAATGAAGGAGCATCCGAGTCAAAGGGATTCACTCTCACAAGACCAGAGATCCTTTCAGGATATTCATCAACTGCATTCCTTGTCAAGATGTTGGGAAGTGCTGATACCACGGCCTTCTCTATGTCGTACTCATCCATTATGGTGAGTAG
>SMTZ1_10008683_pt1 | contig 10872 bp, 12 predicted proteins | sample DeeMarSWOR136_30_FD_25667 | JGI IMG/M metagenome (IMG submission 25667)
AGAGTATGAACGGTCTCTGCATAATCCGAACCTTCATCTCCTTCCAGGTTTGCACAAATACAGGGTATGCTGTTATCCATGCAGTACTCAAAGCTGTCTTTTCGGTCGCCGCCGATATACACAACAGGCTTCCCATAGTTTCTTATAAACCTGTCAAAAACAACTGTTTTATCGTCTTTTTCATCCTCATATGAGAGCTCTATTAGGTTGAACAAGCCTTCTAGTTTTGTATAAGAAAAGATTTTATCAATAGATTCCCTTGTATTAGTTGTGATTAGCGCAAGCCTGTAATTATTCTTAAGGCTCTTAAAGTACTCAACAACGTCTTTGTTAACAAATTTGTTAGGTTGCTTTGATATAATGCTGCACACATATTCAAAATATATGCTTCTGGCCTTAGCAGTCCTCTGCCTCTCAAACATTTTATGAGGATGAAGCCTTTGCATTACTTTATCAACGTACTTAAAATAATCATCCTTATCTGCATACTCCTTGACTTTTGAGTCTTCAAGCTCTTCAGCTGCTCTTTTAAACCAAAGAACATGGGCTTTTTTCCAAGGCTCTGACTTAATGAAAAGTCCTGAGAGGGTTGTGGCTATTATTGGTTTAGGCATGGGAGGAGGGTAATGAATTTGGGTATATATATGTTTCTAGAAAGAGCCTCTGGTGGGATTCTCACCAAGTTTTCGCCCGCTTACTTCGTTCGCTCTCATGCTCAAAAACTTTGTTTTTGGCATACAAAAATCTTTGATTTTTGAATACAGAAAAAATATAAGGTTTTTCTGTAACTAACTCAAAAGCAAAGCTTTTGTTGAAACTTGACTAAAGGCAAGTGGTTCCTAGCACAAAAACGTGCCGGAACCCCTTATAAGCCTCTGAAGGGATTCGAACCCTTGACCTGCGCTTTACGAGAGCGCTGCTCTAGCCACTGAGCTACAGAGGCATTAAAACATTAATAGAAAGAGCAACCTCTTAAAGTTTCTCTTTTAACTCGGTCGTCGTGTGCTTTTTCTGGCACTGGCTACAAACAGCTTTCTTTTTTCCTTTCTTATCCTTCATCATAGTGCCTACTAGTTTGTTTAGAAAGGTGGTTTCTATTTTTTTGCCGCAAACACTACACTTCATTTTTTATTTTCTCCTTCTTACTTCTTCTTTACCTTAGTCTTTTTCAGCCTTTCAAGCTCAAAATACAAGGCTTTTATATCATCTATCTGTCGTTCCAACTCCCAGTTAGCCTCTCCAATACTCCTCTCATTTCGCAGGATTGTTCTAAGCCTGTTGCACATGTCTTCTAGGAATTCCTGGTGTGACTCTATCTCTTCTAAAGCATTATATCCATTAGCATCTATTTTTTTCCTTATCTCGTTTATTGAGTGCTTGTCATGCGCTGGCAGTTCATAGTCATCAAATTCTTTTCTCATAATCTCTTCATCACTTATATCATAAGGATCTAAGATCATTTTTTCATCCTATCATGCTTGTAAAGTTATATGTGATTATATGGAATAAGTTCATTATTATGGCTGCTACTATTAATCCAAGGTATGTTAGTTTATTCCATTCAAGTATTCTGTGACCATCAAAACCTCTGAAAGGTATGAGATTAAACAAAGCCAGCCAAGCATTTATCATTAAGCCATAAAACGCTATTTCTGGGATTACAAAAATCAAAGGAAGGAAAACGAGTGCTAGTAACAGATTGGCTGCTGGTCCTGCACTTGCAATAATCCCTCCTTGCCTCTTAGATACAAAACCTGATATGATAACAGCTCCAGGAGCAGCTATTACTACTCCTAATAAACTCATAAGAATGGCTATTATTAACATCATATTATTCGCTCTGAACTCAGCATGCTTACCAAACTTTCTTGCAAAGTATCTGTGAGCCAACTCATGCACAATAAACCCTAAACCTACTGTGAGTGCTGCTATGATTATGCCCAGCCCTAAAACAACATCATAATATACATACATGAGTATTCCAAAAGCTATGCTTATAGCAGCCCAGGCTTTTATTAATTCTTTGAATTCAAAGGTTAGTTTCATTCTAAGAGGAAGAAAGAGGAGGTGATTTATAAATATACCTCTGGTTGCGAAGGTCTTAAGTTGCCCTCGTATTATTAGACCACTTTAAAGTAGTATTGAAAAGAAAAGTTTTATATATAAAATTCATTTCTCTTATAACAAGGGGGGGTAACATGTTCAGGGACAATGCAATATTCATAATAGTAATCAGTGCAATACTGGTGCCTTTGATATTCATAACTCAAGAACTAATCTTGGTAGGAATCTTTATTGCTTTGTTCGTCTTGGCACAGATAATAATGATTTACTTGTTCTCTATAAAAAAAAGGGTTGGGGTTGAGGAGTGGTATGCTTTTTGGTCAGCAATTCTTAGCTTGACTTTTCTGCTGGTGGTTATCCTGATTGGAAGGAAGGTAACCTCAGAGTTACTAGGACTAATTCTGTTCTTAATTTATTTTATAGGTTTAATAATCTTACTGTTTAGAAAGCCATTGATAGCTACTTATAGAAAATCCAGGAAAAAAACAGTTACAGAAAAGGATTATGAAGATTTTAGAATAAAGGATGAGCTCCAGGAGCTAGTAGATTTTTTTGAAGTAGGAATGGAGCCCAAAGCAGAAGTTGTTGATATAAAAGAGCCAAAGATAGAGAAGATAATAGTAGAAGAAGTAAAAGAAGAAAAAAAAGCAAAGAAAAAAAAGGAGAAGCTAGAAGAAGACTGGTTAAAAAACCTGCCTAAATCAACCATATTTAATTATGCAGAAGAAACTCCTAAGGAAAAGCCAAGGGTAAGAGAGCTAAAAGAAGCACCTAAAGTAGATTTTGAGAAAGTAAAAAGAGACCTTGAAAAGATAGATACCGGCGTAAAAACAATTAGTGATAAGATACGCCTAATAAGCGAGAAAGCAATACTGGAAGGAGCAGAGAAAAAAATAAAAGAAATAGAAAAGAAAAAGAAAGAAGAAAAAAAGAAAAAAGAAATGGAAAAAAAAGTAAAACCAAAAAAGAGCGAGATGAAAGTTTATGCTTCAAAAACAGGAACCAAGTATCATTATGATAGGAATTGTCTTGGGTTGAAGAGAGTGAGTAAAAAGAACTTTGCAACGTATGCTAATTCTAAAGAAGCAAGGAAGAAGAAGCTGAAAGCATGTGATATTTGTGGATAGGAGGTAATAAAATGGCTGTAGAAGAATTTTTTCAGACTGGCCCCAAAACCAGGGCTGAATTCATTGAAGAAAAGATTATTGCAATCTTACCTGAGGATGAAAGAGAATTTGCTAGACCTAAGGTCATTGATATTATTAATAAATATGTTGGTCAAGATGTAAATGCTCTTTCTGTTCTTAGATATGCTGCAGAAAGAGGAAGATTTGATGAATTCATGGATAAATTAGAAAAGCATTATGCTGAAAGTTTAATATATGTGCATCCAGAAGCAAGAAGAGTTGATGGATATCCTGGTGCAGTAAGAGCTGAACTTTTCTTTTTAGAGTGCTACAAAGAGATGGATATTAAACCACAAAAGCAAACAAATAAACAAGGATGACTGAAGACATTAAAGAACCGAAGTCTGAACTTGAATTATTATTAGAAAAAAATGCTTGTGGCGTAGGATTAACCCCAGAGGAAAGATTAAGAGCGCATGACTTGATAACTAAAAGACCAGAATATTCAAAAGAGGATTGCTGGCTATGTAAACAAGTACGTATAGACAAAGTAGAAAAATCGATTTATGATACAAGATTATGCCAGTATCATGCATATGCGGCGTTGATATCAAGGAAATGAATTTCATGTCTACTATAATAAATATTCCAATCAGAGAACTAACCTTAGAAAATATTATAGATTTGTTTAAAATATTCTGTGACTCTTTTGAACTAGAAATGACTGCTAGGGATGTAAGATTCTTAAAAAACCGTGGTTTTAAAGGTCTCAAAAAAGAAGGTGTATTAGAATATAGGGCTAGCCTAGGCACTAAATTTTTTATTCAGCAAAGAGGAACTGATTCAATACAAGTATGGGTGAACACAGCAGAATATAATTCGGCTTTAGAACAGAAGAAAAAATATTCTGAAGCGATTATTGATTATTTTAGAAAATAAATTCACCACTCATACAAACTTTTCTGATCTTTAGTATAGCGTTCCAATCTCTTTGGCGGATGCACCCGCACCCATTTGAATTTCCATTTCTCTAGCATTTCCTTTGCATTCGGACTTATCTTTGGGCTTGCAAGTATTCCTTTAACCTTATCTGTGCCTTTTAGCTCTTTTATCTTCTCCACGTATCTTCTGAGCTGGGTTACGCATTGTAGACTTGCACTATACCTTTTGCACTCAACCACTACTAAATTTCCTTTTTTATCGTGTCCAAACACATCGATAAATCCAAATTTGGTATGTTCTTCTCTGCTTAGAGGCTTAAAATCAGGACTGATTAGCTCTGGCTTTGCCTTTATCATGTCACTCATGTCTTTTTCACTCCCAGCGAGTTCCTGCTTAATACCGTCTTCTAATTTATGATTCATAAAATTATAAACCCTGAAAATCTCTATATCTAAGTAATCTTTGTAATCAAGGTTTCTTACTCTAAGCACAAAATGCTGCTCTAAATGCTCTAAATCAATCTTAGAATTAGGTTTCATATAATTAATAGGATTACCTCCTTCAGGCTGATGCACTAAAACAGTATTATCACTCTTAACAATAATCATTCTATCCCCTCTTGCAAGAAAAGCCTCTGCTCTTCCACTATACCTAATCTCGCAGTTGCAAAAGAATACCATAGACTCATTCCTTGCAAGGGCTTCTTCAAACCTCACCTTAAAATCAGTTAGTTCCATGAGAAAAAGAAAGGATACATATGTATAATAAAAAGGTTTGGGTTACCAGTACTCAACTAGTTTTTTCTGGGTCTTAATCTTATTTAGCAACATGCTCCTTTTCAAGATAAAATCAACATTTATCCCAAACTTCTTCTTAACAAGGACCTTGGTATACTTTAGCATTAATTCTTTTGAGCCAAAATTCAAGGGTTTGTTGGATAGGGTTTTTCTAACAGCTTCTCTTACAACCCATACCCCTAAAGGTGCATAGTATTCTCCTGTTATAAAGCGCAATAAAAGCACTAATGCTTGTCTCTTTATCTTTTTTAGGTATTCAAGAACTGGTAATCTTGCTGCATAGTAGCCTCCCACTGTGTTACTGGCATAAGTCTTTCTTCCATTATACCCTTCATAATCTGTCATTGTGGTTATGCCTTCTGAATCATGCCAAGTGCTCTTACCAACATAGGTTTCAAATAATTCATAGCTCCAAACCTCTGGGAAGAACAAAGCAATATAATAATTGCCTAGGTGTCCTCCAAAATATGCTAAGTATCCTGTTTGAGGATAATTCTTTATTTCCTTTACAAGTTCATTTCCTAAATTACTATCCACTGCGGTTATCGCAAAGCGGGTCGGCACCAGCTTTCTCTGCTTTTTAACACCCAAAGTACCAATACTTAGCAGTCGTGTAAGGTAGTGTTCATCAATCTCTTTTTTGTAGAGGTAATTAATGGCATGGTTAGCTTTAAAATCAATATCATCAACAACTTTATCAATAAGACGAGGTATCTTTGGGTTCTCTGTAATTCTAGCTTTTTTGAGCTTTACTCTTGGACCATGAGGCATGGTGTCTTGTTCAAAGCTAAGAGAAAATTTTGGTTTTTTTGAAAGACCAATCTCTACATCAACAGGCTGCTTTGCCATGCCAACCTCTTTGCTCATCTCCATGAAGCGCTCTTTAAAACCTGTTATCTGGGCTTTAAAGTTAGAGTTGATTAAGCTGCTTCTTAGCCTTATAACCTTTGCAATGCTGTAGTTCTCTTTTGACCATAAGAGAGGATTATCATGCTCCTTATAATCCTCAACACTTAGAATACCAACATTAACCTCTGGATAGCCATATCTTCCAACAAATACATTCGGGCTCTGGCCAAAGAAATCCTGCTTTGCCTCTATATTCACTTTTTTCTGAGCCCCAATCTTTACCATGATAGGACAGAACGTACGACCACAAATACTAGGGTCACGGCCTTTGCACTTAATACAGCGGATGTTCATTCATTATAAGAATTAGGTTAAGAATAAAAAAGTTTTGAAACCATTTATTTTTTTGATGCTAATACACACACGTCATCTCCTGGTGTTATTGTGTTGCCTACAAATTTGCCATCTCCATACACAACATCTTTGTAAGTTACAGGTTTATATTCGTCTTTTTCCTCGTCTTTTATGTTAAATAGGTCTGCAATCTCTGAAGCACTATCACCTTTTTGCACTATATAGCTAAAAACCTCTTCACCTGTAGAGTTAGTTCTAATATAATGGAAATTTCCACTATCACCTTTTCCTGTACTTTGGGTTTTTGTAGGTTCATCCCCATTAACCATGTAGGTTGCTGCTGCTAATACCTTGACTGCGTATTCTCTGGGTTCTTTCTGTAGCCAGTGTACAAATACAAATGGATCATCACTCCCTGATTTTGCTATTGCCCATTCAACAGCATCTTTTCTGCAGTTGTATAGAGTTAGGGCTAAGCCTATGTTTCCTTTACATTGGATTAGAAGGTCTTTTAACTTGTTAACCCCTCCTCTTATGTTCTGGTTAGGATCATATATGTCTTCTACTTTATAATCTTTGGCTGTTGTCCACATTAATTGCATGAGCCCCTTTGCATCTTTATTTGACTTAGCATATCTGTTTCCTCCTGATTCCTGAAATATCAATCCTTCTACTAGTTTGACTCCTTCAGATGTGTTAGGTAGAAGTCCAAAGTGTTCAACCCATTTTCTTATTATTGGCTCATATTTTTTTACTCTTCTTTTCTTAGTCCATGCTGATCTTCTGTTTGCTCGAGTATTAGTCATCCTGTACAGCTCTGCTTCAATCATTGCTTGTTTTATTTTACTATCTGTTGCAGTACCTAGATTATACTCCAATATATTTTCCAAAGTATCTGCTTGTTTTTGGTCTAGTTGAGTTATTCCTTTGGGCTGATATAAAACTTCTGATAAGTTGAATCTTAGGTTTTCAGAAGTGTTTTTACCCGCTCCTGTAACAATTACAGCTGACATTAGACCAGCTAAGCTCAGGTTCTTTAGATATCCAAGGGTTTTTCTTGCTCTGCCAATCTGCTTCTTTTTATCTTTTTTATATAGCTCCTTGTTTTTTCTATTTCCTATTCTCCATATTCCATCATATTTGATTTTATTTATAATTGGGATTCTGGATTTTTTGGTTCCTAATAACACATCTTTTCCTATTTCATATAGCAAGACCCCGCTTAGGGTTGCTAAGACGATTTTTCCTTCTGTGCTTCCTACTACTGGTGTGCTTTCTTTTATTAATGAGATTTTATCAATTATATAATCAAGTCCTTTTATTCCCACCCCTGCTACTAGGGTTCCATAGATTACAGGACCTACAAACTGGTTTATCTTGTACTGCTTAGCATCAATTATTTTATGTAGTGGTTTTCTAGGTTCAGAACTCTTTTTGGTTTTTAAACTCTTTATCTCTCTCTTCCTTCTTGGGATGAGAGGTTTTTGTTTGATTCCTATCTTTACAGTATAAGCTTTGTGCATTTTAAGTATAAAACCCCCTTTTCACTCTATTATGAACTTAATCATTTATAAATCTTTCGTTTTTTACCACCGGTAAGTAACAAAATACTTGTTTTGGGTTAAATATATATATCTCCTCTGCTCTCCCATTTCTCTTCTTATAGTAAAAAGAAGAAGGGGTGACAAACATATGAGATATGCACAATTAGCCAAATTCAAAGAAATCGAGGAAAAAGGACAAAAAACCCTGAACTCTAAGACAGTTACAATTATAGGGCTAGGCAATATTGGCTCAACAGTAGCTGTAATGCTAGCAAGGTCAGGAATAAATCTAAGACTTATAGATAAAGGCAGATGCTTTATACAAGACTTATCCTCCCAGTCAATTTACTTAGAAGAAGATGATACTAGGTTTAAAGCAAAACAAGCCAAAAAGCATTTAGAAAAAATGAATCCAAAGCTAAAGGTAAAAACCTTTCATGAGGACCTTACCAAGAATAATATATTCTTAATAGAAGCAGATATTATTATTGATGCCACAGGAGACTTAGAGACAAGCAAACTAATAGCAGAACATGCAAAAAAGAAGAAGATACCCTTAATCTTTGCTGTTGATTCAGGAAGCCAAGGACTAGTTATTACTAGTGACAAAGGCATCAACTTTGAAAAACTAAAAGCCCTTGTTAACAAGATGAAACCCATAGATGAAGCAGGTATTATTAGTCCAGCTGTTCATATGGCAGCAGCTATTATTGTTAAAAAAATCTTTAAAATCCTTCTTAAAAAACAGTATCACAAAGATGTAGTTGTATTTGATGTATGGAAGGATACAATGAGAAAACAAAAATTGTAAACAATTTTTGAATTGTATATTGCGTATACAAAAGCAAAAACTGTAAAAATAATTTTTGAATTGTATATTGCGTATACAAAAGCAAAAGCTTTAATCATTATTTCAAAGGCATTTTTGCCCTACTCCGCTTTGCTCACAAAACTATTCGCAAAGCTCTGTCTGGCCATTGCATGCCAATAAAAAACAAAATTGGCAATGCACTCAAAGGCACAGACGGTCAAAAATGCCTTAAAATCAGTAACCTAGGAGAAAACAATGCCATTAACAGAAAACCAGTTACAAGAACTAAGAAACATATTTGATTCATGCACCAGGCCTGTTATTCTGTTTGATGATGATCCTGATGGCTTAGCCAGTTTTCTTTTAATTTATAAGCACATAAAAGAAGGTCGAGGCATACCAGTAAAGAATGCTCCTGAACTAGGCCCTGAGATGGCTCAAAAGGTTAATGACTATGGACCTGACCTTGTATTCATCGTTGATGTTCCTATTGTTAATCAAGAATTCATTGACAAGATTAAGACAAGAATTGTGTGGATAGATCATCATCCTGTTGTTAAAAGACATAAAGTTGAGTATTATAATCCAAGGGCTTTAGACCCTGATGATAACAGTCCAACCTCTTACTGGATTTACAAGGCTTTAAAAAAGCATCTTTGGATAGCAATGATAGGTATGGTAGGTGACTGGTTTTTTCCAGAGGATAAGATACTAGATGAGTTCAGAGCCAAATACCCTGATTTACTCTCACCTCTCATAAAAAAACCAGAAGTTGCATTATTCACTTCAAGATTTGGAGAGCTTATAAAGATTGTTTCTTTTAATCTCAAGGGTAAGACTTCTGATGTGATTAAGTCAATAAAAGTGTTTACCAGGATAAAAGACCCTTATGAGATTCTTGACCAGAAATCTTCTGGAGGCAAGTTCATATATAAGAAGTATAACAGATTAATGGAGAAGTACACTGAGATTATTAAGAGAGTAAAGGTTAAGCCTCAGGACAAGTTGGTGTTGTTTGTTTATAGTAGTCCTGACTACTCTTTTTCCAAGGAGATAAGTAATGAGTTAATATATAAGCACCCTGATAAAGTGTTTCTTGTTGCCTGGGAGTACAATGATGAGTATAAGTGCTCTTTAAGGTCTACAAAGATTAAGCTTCCTCCTATCATCAACAAGGCTCTTGAAGGCATAACAGGCTATGGGGGAGGCCATGACCATGCAGCAGGGGCATGTGTAAAGATAAAGGATTTTGAGAGGTTTGTAGGGAATATAAGGGGGCAGCTTTAAGAAGCTTCGAACTTCTTTAACCATTCAATAATAGTTATTTTCCGAAAGGTTTTTATATTCTCTGCTCCCCCAAAACAAGGCACTGGATTTAAGGGGATAAATAATGGGCGATAAAATATTACAGACTTTAAATGAACTTGTTCAGAAGTGGATGCAACCCGAGGTGAAGCTTAAGGTTTTTGATAACCCTGTCCAAAAAAAACCTAGTTTTATTTCTTTAACATTCAAAGAGAAAAAAGGCAGAATTGTATGTGCCAAGAATGGTGCTTTATCTGATGATAAAACAATTGATGAGAAAGGCTTCTTAGCAGATGTGTTCATAGGTGGTGCAGAAGGATTAGGAAGATACACATATGGTGAAGAAGAACTCCCTAAGGATGAGACTGCTATGAAAAGAGTGCTTGACAGAACTCTGGATTCATCTTTGAAAGAAGCTGTAAGTGATTATCTAAAGCAGAAAGGTGACTCACAGGCGCGTATAGATCCAAAAATCTTTTTTGCACTTTCAAAAGAACCTGTTGTTAAAAGCATATCTTCTTATCTTAAGCAAGAGGATGATCTAATCTCTGAAAAAGGCATTACAAGATTAGCAGAACTTACAGGCATAATTTACAAAGAGACTAAACCTATTATTGAACAGGTAGAGGCTTGCATAAAGTTTGAAGATGTTTTAAGAAGATATGTGAATTCAGAAGGCACCCAAATAAGAAGCCATAGTTTTAGAGGGCGGTGTAAGTTGGAGATAATTATTAAAGGAAAGGATTCTGCAATAATAGAGCATGCAGTATACATTCATCTTGCTATGAATCCAAGTCAAATGAAGAAGTTCGAGTATTTGAATGGCAGGAAGGTTAATTCAATAATAAATCATATTAATGCTCTGGCTAATGCTCCTCTTTTAGAATCAGGGCATTATCCTGTTTTTTTAAATGGAAAAGCTTTTTACATCTTTTTTCATGAAGCCTTAGCAGCCCATTTATTGTCTGGTAAATATATTTATGAAGGAGAATCAAATGTTTTTGCAGATAAGATAGGCAAACAGATTATGCCTTCTTTTCTAACTATTATAGATGACCCAACTTATCGCAATGGTTTTG
>SMTZ1_10007566_pt1 | contig 10871 bp, 10 predicted proteins | sample DeeMarSWOR136_30_FD_25667 | JGI IMG/M metagenome (IMG submission 25667)
TCTATTATCTGTTTCCCTATCTCTCTACCTTTATCTATAGCCCTCATTCTTTTTGTTTCTATTGATTACCTTCCTTTTAAAGGAAATTCTCTTTTAGTTATATAAATCAGAGAGTTCACAGAGTTTTTTTAGATTTACAGTTACTCTCTGTGACCTCTGTGGTTAAATTCTTTTCCCTGCTTCATACTTCCCCCTTTTTTTTCATGAAACTTTTGACAGTACCCAATGACCCTTGATATAAAAAACCCCTGGGAGGCTCTCCCTGGGCTGATACAGCTAAACACCAAAAGTGTAAAAACGTTTCACCTATCCATCAAGCTAGATATCTATCATCTGAAATTTTAGCTGTCAATTACTTTTACCCTGTGAGAGAGAAAGAAAAAGTGATGAGTTCGGGTGTGGGGTGTTTACTCTTCTTACGAAACCGGAGGGTATGAGGGAAAAGGAACCTTTTTTCTTGACTAAATAAATTTGTCTTATAAAATATCCTACTCATTATTTATCTCACAATTGGCTCTCATAACAAGCTTATTGTGTAAGTACCTGTTAGTCACTATTTCCTAAAAGTTGGAGGATAGACCTGGAGAGAGAAAAGTGAACAAATCCTGCACAAAAGCCACTATCATCTTGTGTGTTATCTTATTTGTCCAAGAATCCCTAGTTTTACTCTCAGTGGGTGCTTCCACACCACCACTGTTTAAAGTCGATGCTAAATCCGCTGTGCTCCTCGATGCCTTATCCGGTCAGGTCATATTTAAACAGAATCCTCAGGAAAAAATTGCTCCAGCAAGCCTCGCGAAGATTCTCACCCTGTATTTAGCATACGATGCCATGAAAGTGGGCTTAGTAAAATCAAATGATAAGGTGCTAATAAGTGAGAAGGCGTGGGCAACCAAAGGTTCAAAGATGTTTATCGAAGTGGGTAAAAGAGTGGAACTGCAGAAGCTTCTAGCGGGGATAGCATCCATTTCTGGAAATGATGCCTGTGTTGCTGTAGCAGAATACTTGGCAGGTTTGGAAGAGGTCTTCGTGGCCAGAATGAATGAAAAAGCACGTTCCCTCGGAATGGCTCATTCACAATTTAAAAGTGCTAACGGTTTACCTGCAAAGGATCAGTACACAACGGCTTTCGATATAGGAACCCTCGCCTCCCACTATCTGAAAGATCATCCTGAGGTATTAAAAATACACTCCATTAAAAAATTTACTTTCGGAGGAATAACTCAATACAATAGAAATGGATTACTCTGGTTAGATGAAGGGGTGGATGGTTTAAAAACAGGGTGGATTAATAATAAGGCAGGTTTTCACTTGGCTGCTACGGCCAAAAGAGGTGGACAAAGATTTATCGCAGTGATATTGGGTGCGAGAGATCAGAGAACAAGGGAAAACGAGGCATTAAAACTACTCAACTACGGTTTCAAAAATTTCTCTACTGTTAAGATGGTTACCTCAAATGAATCTATAGAAACAGTAAGTGTCTGGAAGGGGGAATCCAATCAAGTTCCTCTCATAGCTGCTGAATCCGGTATTGTTACTGTCCCTATTGGAGAGGAAAAAAACCTCTCTCTAATTAAGAAAATTCCCAAGAGGGCCTTTGCTCCTATAAATAAGGGGGACAAGATAGGAGAATTAGAGATCACCATGAAGGGGAAATTACTCAAGAAAGTGGATCTTATAGCTCGAGATGGTGTGTCCTCAGGAGGTTCAATCAAGCTTTTAATTCATATGACCATTCTTTCTTTTATGTTACCTCCTTATTGGGGGTGCATAGCACTGTTACTTGTGCTCATCTTGATCATCGCCACGAATGTGATAAGAAAGAAAACCAGATAGACCTCCCACCTCCTCCAATCAACAATGAGTGAGCCCTTCTCTCCTTATTCACTTCTTGACTTTTGAGGTTAATGTAGTATAGTCGCCTAAGATAAAATGAAGGTTTAGATTCCCACTCTATATCCACTTTAGCATGAATAGCATAGCTATTATACCTTCCCGCTATTCCTCTACCAGATTGGAAGGGAAACCACTGATAGATATTGCTGGCAAACCCCTGATTCAATGGGTCTATGAGTCGGCTCAAAAAGCTCAATTGATTGATCGGGTTATTGTAGCAACTGATGATAGGCGAATTTTAGAAACCGTCTCTCATTTCGGTGGCAGGGCTGAACTTACCTCAACTCATCATGTAAGTGGAACTGATCGGATAGCGGAAGTAGCCGGTAATCTTTGCTGTGATATTATCGTTAATCTCCAAGGAGATGAACCCCTTATGGAACCCCAATTGATTGATGAAGTAGTGAAGCTGGTCATGGATAATCCAGGGATTTATATGGCATCAGCAAGATCACCGATAGAGAAGATTGAAGATATGATGAATCCTAATGTGGTAAAGGTTGTATCAGATAGCGATGGCTATGCCTTATATTTCTCCCGTTCTCCTATACCCTACTGCTCCACTCGAGTGGAAGGGAGACACACTACCATTGGCTTCAAGCATATCGGTCTCTATGTCTATAAAAAAGAATTTTTAATGAAATTTGTCACCCTAGATCCTTCACCGTTGGAAAAGATAGAAGGACTTGAGCAACTGAGAGCATTGGAAAATGGCTATCGAATCAAGCTAATTTATACAGAGTATGATTCCATAGGGGTGGATGTACTAGAAGATGTAGAGCAGGTGATTAAAAAGATTGAAGAGCTTAAAACTTAACAGACACTCGTAGCGTGTATACTACTCTTGAAGCATTTGAGTATGATAATATACCTGCTATCTTTTGGAACCTAATCATTAAACGTCTGCTGAGTGTACTTGTGTAGGTAGCATGAAACCAAAATTTATTTTCGTCACCGGTGGGGTGCTCTCTTCCCTAGGAAAGGGATTGGCATCAGCATCGATTGGTGCACTGCTCGAATCCAGAGGACTAAAAATCACCCTCCAAAAGCTGGATCCATACATCAACGTTGATCCGGGAACAATGAACCCCTTTCAACATGGAGAGGTTTTTGTAACTGATGATGGTGCAGAAACGGACCTCGACCTTGGACACTATGAAAGGTTTACTAACGCTAAGATGGGGAAGAAGAATAATTTTACCACAGGGCAGATCTATGATGCGGTGATTTCTAAAGAAAGAAGGGGAGATTACCTCGGAGGAACAGTGCAGGTCATTCCGCACATTACAGATGAGATTAAAAAGAACATTTTAGAGGTGGGCAATGGTGTGGATATCGTCATCGTTGAGATTGGAGGTACGGTAGGAGATATTGAATCTTTACCCTTCTTAGAGGCGATTAGACAGCTAAAAGGAGATTTGGGTAAGGAGAATGTGCTCTATATCCATGTGACCCTTGTTCCCTTTGTCAATACAGCTGGTCAGTTAAAAACCAAGCCCACCCAGCACAGCGTAAAGGAACTGCGAGAAATAGGAGTTCAACCAGACATTTTATTGTGTAGAACTGATCGCTTTCTTTCTCCTGAGGTAAAATCTAAAATCGCCCTTTTTTGTGATGTTGAAAAGGATGCAGTTATTACTGCAAAAGATGTGGAAACCATCTATGAGGTGCCTATCCTGTTTCATCAAGAAGGGCTCGATGAAAAAATTACTGAAGAGCTCAATATGTGGACACGATCCCCTCGTTTAGACTCTTGGCGTAGAATCGTAAAAAAACTGAGGGGGCCCAAATACTCTACTACTATTGCCATCGTGGGGAAGTACGTTGATTTGGAGGACTCTTACAAGAGTTTAAACGAGGCTTTATTCCATGGTGGTCTTGCCAATGAAACAAGGGTCAATTTGAAATTTGTTGACTCAGAACACATTGAAAAGGAAGGATTGAAAGATACCCTTTGCGATGTAAATGGGATACTAGTCCCTGGAGGTTTTGGGAATAGAGGAATTGAGGGTAAAATAGAAGCCATCCGATACAGCAGAGAACATAAAATTCCATTTTTAGGTATTTGTCTTGGCATGCAGCTCTCTGTGGTAGAATTTGCCAGAAATGTGTGTGAACTGAAAGGAGCGCATAGCTCAGAATTTGATTCCCATACTCCTTACCCTGTTATCGATCTATTAAAAGAGTGGGTTGATTATAAAAATTTAACAATCCAAAAGAGGAATGAGCATACTGCCAAAGGCGGTACGATGAGGCTAGGGGCTTATCCTTGCAAATTGAAAAAGAAAACCAAGGCATATGAGGCCTATAGGAAACTGGAGATTTCTGAGAGACATAGGCACCGCTATGAATTTAATAACCACTTTAGAGAACTCCTTACAAAAGCAGGGTTAAAATTGAGTGGAACATCCCCTAGTGGTGAACTAGTTGAAATTATTGAGATTTCTTCACACCCCTGGTTTTTAGCATGTCAATTTCACCCCGAATTTAAATCACGCCCCATGAATCCTCATCCCCTCTTTAAAAACTTCATTAAAGCAGCCCTTTCTTTGAGGCTCAAACGTTAGTAGAGAAAAAGAGGGGCTAGTACTTATAAATATTGACATGTTAGCAATAAGGAGCTATAAGGAAAAGTTCTGATAAATTGAGATTTTTCAGCTTGCTATCTCCCTCTTTTTATTGATATAATATTAAAAAAGGGTAGTCTTTGACCAGGGAAATTAGAATAAAAAATATATCTTTAGGAGGCAGTAGCCCTCTAGTTTTGATCGCTGGTCCTTGTGTTATCGAAGGATTGGATATCACCCTTCATATTGCCAGTGCTCTGAAAGAAATCACAACTTCCCTATCTATCCCTTATATATTCAAAACCTCCTATGATAAGGCCAACAGGAGTTCACTCAACTCATATCGAGGACCTGGCTTGGAAAAGGGGCTTGAGGTTCTTCAGGAGGTAAAGGAAACGCTTGATATCCCTGTTCTCTCTGATGTCCATCGCTTTGAAGAAATAGGACCTGCGGCGGAGGTTGTAGACGTTCTTCAAATTCCTGCCTTTCTTTCTCGACAAACTGATTTTATCATCAAGGTGGCTGAAGCGGGCAGAGCAGTCAATATTAAAAAGGGACAGTTCATATCACCTCACGAAGTAAAAAATGTGATTGACAAGGTGATTTCAACGGGTAATCACAATGTGTTCATCACTGAAAGAGGGTTTTCCTTTGGCTATAATAATCTGGTTGCAGATATGCGCTCATTGGTGATCATGCGAGCTTTCGGTTACCCTATAGTATTTGATGCTACGCATAGTGTACAGCTTCCAGGAGGATTGGGAACAGCTTCGGGTGGGCAGCGGTACTTTGTACCGTATCTTTCTCGTGCAGCTACTGCAGTTGGGATTGATGCGCTATTTGTAGAAGTTCACCTTCAACCCGACAGTGCTTTATGCGATGCATCAAACATGCTAGAATTAAGATTTCTCCCTCACTTGCTTAAACAGATAAAATCAATCGATAAAATAGCTAGAGGTGAGACCTTTTCAGTAGAAGAGGCATAGGTCATAATTACTCAATAGTAGAAAATAGCGATGCACCGAAAAAAAGAAAGATTTACAGATGGGTAAGAGTGATTATAGTAAGAGACAGGAAGCAGTGATTCGTCAGGCAAAGAGGGTTCTGAGAATAGAGGAGGAGGCTATTCAAACTTTGAGGAGAAAGATTGATGATAATTTTAATACGGCTGTTGATTCACTTGATCAATGTAGAGGAAAGGTGATTGTGATTGGTATTGGCAAATCTGGTATTGTTTCCCAAAAGATTGCATCTACTTTTGCGTGTACGGGAACACCGGCTTTTTTCCTTCACCCTGCAGAAGGCATTCATGGTGATATTGGAATGATGTCAAAGGGAGATGTGGTTTTAGCCATATCTAATAGTGGTGAAACCCAGGAAATCATCCAACTTTTACCCCTCATCAAAAGGTGGGGGATAAAATTGATTGTAATTACTGGCAAACCTAATTCAGTTCTAGCTCGAAGTGCAGATGTTGTGCTTTACACGGGAGTTAAAGAGGAAGCGTGCCCTTTAGGTCTTGTTCCTACAGCGAGCACTACCGCAACCTTAGCCTTGGGTGATGCCCTTGCTCTTGCCCTTCTGGAAAAGAAAGGGTTTAAAGAAGATGATTTTGCAATGCTTCACCCTGGCGGGACGCTCGGTAAGAAACTACTGCTTCGAGTAGAAGATCTTATGCACAAAGGCGGTGAAATCCCTCTCATTCAGGAAGATACCTTGATGAAAGAGGGCTTACTGGAAATGACTTCTAAGAGATTAGGGGTAACTGGAGTTTGTGACAAAGCAGGAAAGCTGGTGGGAATCATCACAGATGGAGATTTGAGAAGAGCGCTGGAAAAGGAAGATGATTTGCTTAATCAGCAGGCGAGTAAAATAATGACCAAGAATCCTAAAAGCATTGCAAAGGATGACTTGGCAGCTAAGGCACTGCATAAGATGGAGGAGTTTTCAATCACCTCACTTTTTATCTTGTCAGAAGATGTCAGCTACAAGCCCATAGGCATTATCCATATGCACGATTTGTTAAAAGCCGGAGTGATGTAAAAAATTGAACCAAGAAAAGATTAAACACATTAAGCTCCTCATTCTAGATGTTGATGGAGTCTTGACTGATGGTAAAATTTTGTATAATGATAGAGGAGAGGAAATTAAGGCTTTCAATGTGAAAGACGGCCATGGGCTGAAGCTTCTGATGCGTTCTGGAACTGAAGTAGCTCTTATCACTGGCAGGGAGTCTAAAGTAGTTTTGCATCGGGCTCGAGATTTGGGCATTAAGCACGTATATCAAAGGGCGACCAACAAGATAGACGTTTATGAAAAAATCCTCAGGGGAAAAAAGTTAGAGGATAAGCACGTGGGATTCATAGGAGATGATCTTGTCGATATCCCGGTGCTTAGGAGAGTTGGTTTCTCTGCAACCGTATGGGATGCTATTCCTGAGGTGAAAGAGATCGTTGATTATGTTGCCAGTAAAAAAGGAGGTGACGGAGCTGTAAGAGAAATTTGTGAACTCCTGCTAAAAGTTCAAAATAAGTGGGAGGAGATAACGGAGAGGTACCAGAAGAATTGAAGATAAGCACCATGAGGATCGTTTCTGGAAAAGTACACAATGATCACTGTCTTTTGGAATTCTTATGAAGAAAATACAATATATTTTATTAGCAGTTGCATCCCTCGCCTTCATTCTGGTCGTAGGCGCGCTAGTGCGCAACTCTCTCATTTCTGGTGATACCAAGCCCTTGGAAAAGGTACTCCAACGAGGAGTGAATATGCACATCGATACCATCCACTATGAACAGACCAATCAGAATGCATTTAAAGAGTGGGAACTCGATGCACAATCGGCTCAATATTTTAAGGATGAAAACAAAATCGCACTCCAATCAATAGTGGTAACCTTCTTCTCTAATGAAGGGAAAGTTTACACACTCACTGCTGAATATGGGGAGCTCTACACCGATTCAAAAGACTTTGAAGTGTCTGGTGGCGTTGTTGCTATAGCTGATGAAGGATATCGTATCCACACTGATTCCTTTCGGTATAATGCAGAAGAGAGAAAGATTTTTACTGATGGTGATGTGACACTTAGTAGTGAGAAACTGGTCATGACTGGAAAAGGAATGGTCGTTGATCTGGATAAAGAGAGGATGTATATATTGAAGGAGGTCAGGGCATTGGAGAAAAAATGATCTTAAGATTTTTAACAGTAAGTATCACGCTTATAGTCTATTTTTTCAGTACCTCCTCTGCGGTATCCAGGATGACGGCTAAAGTTGCTGTTTTACCTTTTGAGGTATATAGTGATGAGGGTGCTGACTACCTTAGAAATACCATTGCAGAGGGACTTTCCCTCCAGATAGCCACGGAGGAGCAGATTGTAATGGTAGATCAACCACTCATTAAGAACCTACTGGATAGTGAATCACCCTTTAATTGTAATGAGTTTACCCTAAGGAAAATCTCTGAAAAACTTCAGGCACACTTTTTGGTGTTTGGAAGCTTGACTAAAATTAGCGAGAACCTAAGTCTGGATATTTATATGTTTAATTCTTTGGGAGAACCCCCTTTTTCCAAGGACTTTGTTGAGGGGAAAGAGATAAATTCTCTCGTTAGGGAAATGGCTCGAAAAATCAGCGCCAAAGTTTTGTTGATTGCTGGCAAGTATCCAGAATTTCAAGAACCAGAGATCATTGCGAAAGCAACCACTAAGGAAGCAGAGGAGGAGCGACCTCCCGTGGATGTCCGGTCATCTCTCTCAAGTCCTGTTCAAATAGAAGAAGAGGGGGAAGGAACGAGCCACTTATTGCCTGGGGATCTGATAGCAGAAGAAACCCTGGTGGAAGAGGTTTCAGAGACTAGAGCCGAAAGGAGAGAAGATAAAGATAAAGAGATTAAGCTTTCAGTGCTTCCGCAGCCAGAGCAGGAAGAAACTGAGGAGCAACCTAAAGATGTCCCTAAAAAGAAATCTACATCTTCTCCTTTCACCTCCGACAAACCTGTTAAAATTACTTCTCATACCTTGGAGGCTGATAACAAAAGAAATAAGGTGACCTTTAAAGGAAATGTAGTAGCAAAGCAGGAGGATATGGTCATCTTTTCGGATATAATGACGGTACAATATGAGAAGAAAGGGGGCATTAGAAGGATTGAAGCCTCGGGCGATGTCAAAATGACTCAGAAGGATAGAATTGCTACAGGGAAAGAGATTGTCTTTTATAATCCTGAGCAAAAGATAGTGATGACGGGCAATCCTAGAATCTGGCAAGATGATAACCTCATTTCCTGCGAAAAGGTAACCGTCTTGTTAGAAGAAGATAAAATTTTCTTTGAAGGAAAGGTAGATTCTGTTATATATCCTAAGGGGATAAAAGAAGATAAGAAGGAAACTGAAAAGCAGGTAGACGAACTTCCCACGCCACCACAACCACAAGAAAAGGAGCAGAGAGCTAAGGAAAAAAAAGAACCACCCTCTCAACAAGAGGTATCTCTTAAGAGTATCCATAAAGTTGAGAGAGAGGCTCTCCAAAAATTTATTTTAGACTGGATGCACTATTGGGAAAATAAAGATCTTGAAAACTATATGAGATGCTACTCCAAGGAGTTTACATCGCGAGGGATGGATTGGTATCAATGGAAACACTATAAAAAACGCGTTAATGATAAGTACCACAGAATTTCACTATCGCTCAGTGATCCTCATATTACCTTTAAGGATAATCAGGCAATAGCGAGTTTCAAGCAGTACTACCAATCAGATGACTATTCTGACTATGGGATGAAATCACTGATACTCAAAAAAGAGGATGGGCATTGGAAGATTTTTGTTGAGCAGTGGGAGCCACTATAGCGGAAGGGAGAGATTTGGAGAACGTCTTTGTACAGAGAGGTACGAGGTATAAAAAGAGGAAAATGCAGAAGCTTGAGACAAAAGGACTCACTAAATGCTTTGGCAATAGAAAGGTCGTTGATGATCTAAGCTTAGAGTTGAAATCAGAGGAAGTAGTGGGTTTGTTAGGTCCAAATGGTGCCGGGAAAACCACCACTTTTTATATGATTGCGGGCTTATACAAACCTGAGGGAGGGAGGGTCTATTTTAATGGGGAAGATATTACAGAATGTCCTATGTACTTAAGAGCCCGCAAGGGGATTAGCTACCTTCCCCAAGAAGCATCGGTATTCAGAAAGCTTACCGTGGAAGAAAATATTTTAGCTATCTTGCAAACGCTCGATATGAGTAAAGATGAAATGGGGAAGAGATTACATACACTTTTAGATGAACTGGCGATTTCTCCCCTCGCGAAGAGTAAGGCTCATGTGCTCTCGGGTGGGGAGAGGCGAAGAGTTGAAATTACCAGAGCCTTGGTTACCACACCTCTCTTCCTTCTATTTGATGAGCCTTTTACAGGCATTGATCCTATTGCGGTAAGTGATATCCAGAATATTATTACCCAACTGCGGCAGAAGGGTATCGGTATTTTGATTTCCGATCATAATGTGCGGGAAACTTTGGGAGTCTGTGATCGAGCCTATATAATATCACAAGGTAAAATCATGGAGCATGGTAATGCTCAAGCTGTTATCAGTAGCCCTAGAGCTAGAGAGTTCTATCTAGGAGAGAGGTTTAATCTGTGAGATTACCACACTCATGAGTAGTGGGTATGAGCACGGAGCCAATTCCTTATGCAATTGGGAAAAATTAAAGTGGGAGGATTGTCAGATGGGAGATGTTTCGGTTACTTTTAGGCACTTAGAGGCAACTACCTCATTGAGAAGGTATGCGATAGAAAAGGTATCCAGAGTAAAAAAGTATTTTGATAGTCAAAATGAAATCAATGTTGTTCTCTCCTCAGAAAAACATAGGTATACCGCAGAAATTACACTCAAAGCTAATAGAGTAACCATTAATGCTAAAGAAGAAACTGACGATATGTATTCTGCCATTGATTTGGCAGTGGATAAAGTAGATCGTCAGATGAAAAAGTATAAAGGGAAGCTCAAGCGGCATAAAGCCAATAGTATTCCTCAAAAAGTAACCAGCCGCTACAATATCCTATCTTCAAAAAGTGTAGGAGGAGATCAGCAACCCAAAATCATTCAGACTGAAAATGTCTTTGCTAAACCGATGTCTTTAGAAGAAGCTGTCATGCAATTGAAGTTACACAATAATGACTTTTTAGTATTTATTAATGCTTCCTCCGGGAAAGTCAACGTCATCTACCATCGAAAAGATGGAGAGTATGGCCTTATTGAACCTGAGGTATAGAACCCCACTACCTTAAAAACGCTATGAAAATTACCGATATTTTAGACCAAAAATTAATCCTTTCGGATTTGACCTCTGGAACTAAAAAGAGTGTTTTGGAAGAATTGGTGTCGCACCTTGCGCAGTATGAAGCAAAGGTCAATAAA
>SMTZ1_10016248_pt1 | contig 10869 bp, 16 predicted proteins | sample DeeMarSWOR136_30_FD_25667 | JGI IMG/M metagenome (IMG submission 25667)
TGAATGCTTTGCAACAACTGGCTTGGTTGTTGTCGGAGGAGAAGTACGGACAAAAGGGTATGTTGATATCCAGAAGGTTGTAAGGGATGTCCTTACAAGGATTGGCTATGACAAACCAGAGATTGGCTTTTGTGCATCAGATGTTGGTGTTCTTTCTGCAATACACGAGCAGAGCCCTGATATTGCACAGGGAGTTGATGTTGGTGCAGGAGAATACAAAGAACAGGGTGCAGGTGACCAGGGATTGATGTTTGGGTTTGCATGCAATGAAACACCTGAATTAATGCCTCTGCCAATTGTGCTTGCACACAAGCTGACAATGAAGCTTAGTGAAGTTAGAAAGAACGGAACTTTGCCTTATTTGAGGCCAGACGGCAAATCACAAGTGACAGTCGAGTATGAAGACGGCAAGGCAAAGAGGGTTGATGCTGTTGTTATTGCAGCACACCATGCAGCAGATGTTGACAATGAGAAATTAAGGGCAGATATCAAGGAGCATGTTATCAAGCCTGTTGTCGGGGATTTGATTGATGAGAACACAAGATATTACATAAATGCAACTGGGAAGTTTATTCTTGGAGGACCTCCAGCAGATACAGGGTTGACAGGGAGAAAAATCATAGTAGATACCTACGGCGGGCACGGCGCTCACGGAGGCGGTGCTTTCTCAGGAAAGGATGTCTCCAAGGTTGACAGGAGCGGTGCATATTATGCACGATATGCTGCAAAGAACATTGTTGCAGCTGGCCTGGCAGAGAGGTGCGAGCTGCAGGTTGCCTATTCAATTGGGGTTGCAGAGCCTGTTTCCATACTTGTTGATACAAAAGGAACAGGAAAAATCCCAGATGAAAAGATTTCAGAGATTATAAGGAAAGTATTTGACTTCAAGCCAGAGTCAATTATAAAACAGCTTGATTTGAAAAGACCCATTTATTCAAAGACAGCTGCATATGGGCACTTTGGAAGGGATGACCCTGACTTTACATGGGAGAAAACAGACAAGGCAGAAGAACTTAAACGGGAAGCTGGATTATAAGCTTCTTTTTTTATTTTATTTTAGAAACTTTTAAAAACATCAGTTGATTATTTCTTTTAATAAGGGAGGTGTTTATATGAAATGGATAATTATTATTTCTATTTTAGTGATGTCTGTATTTCTTGCAGGGTGTGCTGAGAAGATTACAGAATACCCAGGGGCTCCTGAAGAGCCGGGTGCTGGGGAAGCTGCTGCAGAAGAGCCTGAAGCAAAACCAGTTCCAAAAGTTACTTATGAGACTTCAGAGGAATTTGTAGATGCATTTATTGGTTATTGGGGTGAAGGAAAATTTGAAAAACTGTATCCTATGTTCAGCTCTTCATTAACCAGCAAGCTTTCAATGGAAAAATTTGCTTATTTGTTTGGAGAAGATTTTGCAACTATAAAATCAATTGAGAGGACCTATTATGATGAAAGGGATTCTACTGCAAAGTTTTCTGTGCTGGTGAAATTCACTGACAAATCTTCTGAAAGGGTTTCATTAATGGAGATTGCAGAGAAAAACGGCAACTGGCAGATGAATGATTTGGAGCAGTATTTTGACCCGCTAGATTATTGTGAGACAACACTTGACAAAGATACCTGTGTTTATGATTATGCAAATGAATTTAATGAAGATGATTTATGCAAATATGCAGGAGTGAAATTCAAGAAATGCCATGATTCATTAGGTGTTGACTTGACTATATCCCAGTTAAAAGAGATATGCACAAGATATGCAGATACTATTGCTTCAGAAGCAGAATGCTATAAAGTGCTTGCTTATTATGACAACAATGATTATTACTGTAGTGTCATACAAGTTGCAAAGAAGAAATTCCAATGCTATGGCAATGTTGCTTCGCTGCATAAAAATCTTGCAGAATGCACTTTAATGAGTGATGAACAAAGCAGGAGTGAAAGGACAAAGGCATTTTCATATTGTGTTGCAGGTTTTGTTGAGAAGACAGGCGATACAAGCATGTGTGATGAGATAATTGTAAGTGACACTTATTCTGAAGAAGGAAAAAAATTATGCCTTAGTTTTGGCTAAATTTTTTTCTTTTTTATTCTTTCAAATCAAAGATTTTAAACTATTCCCCTTCAAAATCCAACAGCTTGAATACTTTATAACCGGCGTTCTGGATTTTCTCGCTGCCTTTCAAATCAGGCAAATCAATCACAACTGCGCATTCCATTACTTTTCCGCCAAGTTTTTCTATTAACTGGCATGCAGCAAGAAGGGAACCTCCTGTTGCAATTAAATCATCTGCAACAAGAACATTCATGCCTGGCTCAATGGCATCCTTGTGGATTTCAATCTTGTCTGTAGAATATTCTGTTTTATATTCAACAAATTCTTTTTCTGCAGGAAGCTTGTTTGGCTTTCTAATTGGTACAAAGCCAAGGCCAAGGCGATGGGCGAGTGCACTTCCTATGATAAGGCCCCTTGCTTCAATGCCTGCAATTATATCCGGCTTATTATCCTTGTATCTTTCAACAAACAAGTCAACCATATGGTTGAATCCTTCTGGATCTTTAAGTAGGGTTGTTATGTCCCTGAACATGATTCCCTGCTTTGGAAAATGAGGAATGGTCCTTATTTTTGGTTTTAATGTGTGAGGCATTTTAATCTTTAATCCTGTCTAAACCATCAAACTTTGGTGTTGGGTCATTTGGGTCAAATACATCTACAACCTTGTATTTTCCTTTTGTAAACATCTGCCCATTTTCAAGGAAATGGGTTGCTTCAATGATTATCACGCTTGCAATTGGTTTTCCTAGGATTTGGTTTCCTTTTGTTTCCCTTAATGGGATTTCACCAAACAGCCAATAATTTCTCTGGTCTTTTTTCAGGAAATCATATACTTTTCCTGATTCCAGATTTTTTGGAACACACTCTGGTTCTTTCCTGCTTCCATTTTCAAACTCAGAATAATTTCTTAATGCCAAATCCGGGTTAAATTCAACTACTATTCCCATTATTTCACCTTGGGGATTGCATTTGTCAGCAGATTTACAACTTTTTCAGCATTTGATTTGAAGACTTTTAGGATTGCCTCCCATGTTACTGGCTCTTCGTCCTCTTTCCAGCAGTCATAATCTGTGGACATTGCAACTGCTGCATATGGAAGCCCTGCCTCATTTGCGAGGATTGCCTCTGGCGCTATGCTCATATTAATGACATCTGCGCCCCATGCTCTAAACATATGTGACTCTGCTTTTGTTGATAATCTTGGCCCTTCTATTGTTATGACATTTCCTTTTTCATGGTGTTTTATTCCAAGCTCTTTGCAGGTTTCAATTAGAATTTTTCTTAGGTTTTTATCAAATGGTTCTGCCATTGGTGTATGCTTTGCATTACTTGCTTGGAATTCTTTATAAAAAGTAATTGGGCGATGCCTTGTGAAATCAATAAACTGGTCAAGGATAACAAGGTCACCGCGGTCAATTTCTTCACGCAAACTGCCTACTGCAGTTGTTGCGATTACATGCGTGCAGCCTGCATCTTTCAGTGCCTGTATGTTTGCCCTGTAATTAACATTTGTTGGAGTAATCTTATGTTCCTTTCCATGTCTTGCAACAAGAACAACATCTATATCTTTTATCTTTCCGATTGTCAGGTAAGCTTTTCCAAATTTAGTGTCAGCTTCTTTGTGCTCTGCATTCTGCAGAATATCAGGGTCTTCAAGTCCAGAGCCTCCAATAATTCCTATCTTAACTATCTGCACCACCTTAACAATCCATTTCCTCAAATGTATCAAAATTTTTATCTATAAAAGCACCGCTAAGCATTCCAGAACGCCTTGTATTGCTCAAATCAAATTTATAGAATTTGCCAGTCATGTAAACAAATTCAACACCAGGGGTTGTTATAAAAACAAGCTCTCCTGTTTTCTGGTTTCCTACAAATGTTAATCTATATGAATCTGTGACTGATTCATCAGGAGTCCATTCGATGTCTTCTATTTTTGTCAGGGTGCCTCCGACAATTCCTTCATATTCCATTAGGAATCCCCTGTAATCAACTTTTTTATCAAATTCATTTTTTAATTGTTCACATTCACTTAATTTAACTTCAGGCGAAACTTCAATTTTGACGCAGCCTGCTAAGAGCAATGAGCTCAGTACAAGCAATATCCAAATTATTTTCATTTTCATTTTACCTTCAAAATTAAATCTTCTTGACCTGGAATTTTTTTCCTTTTTTTACTTTGATTAATGTGTATTTGTCTTTCTTAAGCTTGTGTGTTTCTGCCCATTTATGTGCAGCTGCCTCTGTCTTGAATGTCTTTGGCCTTGGCTTCCTTTTTTTGTTAAGGTGTTTCCTTGACTTGCTTGTAGCCAGGTAAAGTTTTCTTTTTTGCCTTGTATGTAGTTTTGCCATAGTTTCAACCTTTTAATTTGCTTTTAACTGCTTTTTCAGAAATAATTGCTGAATTTCCAGACGGGTCTTCAATGATTAATTTTATTTTTTCCCTGCCCCACATAGCTTTCTGTATTTTTTTCAAAAGCCTCTTTGCTTTTTTCTTTGCGTCCGGGTCTTCTTCTGCATCCCTTGCAAGCTCTATGTTTTTTTTAATCCTGTTGAATATGCCTTCGATATTTGTTACAAACCCCTGGGATGCAACACCCGGCTCAATTGTTGCAACATGGGGAATTTTTATTGTTGCCTCAGATGATTTGACAACGCGGATTTTCATATCATCCTCAGATGTTATTTCCAGCGTGTATTTAACAGGGTCTTTTTTGTTTTCTGCTTCAACATCTGCTTTGTGGTATTTGCAGTTAGAACAGGTCATTGAAAATACATGAACCTTTCCAAAAAAAGGTATCTCTGAGGAATCTTCCCTTAATGTCAATGCCTTTTTCCTGCACATCGGGCAGGACTGATTTTTCAGTTCATGCATTACTAACCACCAAGTATTTTGGATATCCCATTAGTTTAAAAAGATTTCTAAAAAACCAGAAACCTTTATAAATAGTATATTAATTTTAAAGTTCTATGGCAAGGTTAAGAAAATTTTCAGCGTATAGGCGGTTGGAACGGCCTTATACACGGATGAGCAAGTTCCGTGAGAAGTCTTATATCAGGGCAACCCCTAGACATAATATAGTAAGGTTTGTGATGGGCAACCCAAAGAGAAAATTTGCATACCACCTTGACCTTGTTTCAAAAGAAGCAATACAGGTAAGGCACAATGCAATTGAATCTGCACGTATGACATGCAACAGGCTGCTTGAGCTAAGGCTTGGAAAAAAAGGATACCATCTCAAGATAAAGGTTTATCCTTTCCATGTATTGAGGGAAAACCCGCTGGCAGCAGGCGCAGGTGCAGACAGGATGTCAACTGGGATGAAAAAGTCATTTGGCAAACCAATAAGCTCTGCAGCAAGGCTGAGGAAGGAGCAGGTCATATTTTCACTGGACATTACAAAGCCGGATATTGCAACAGGGCGCCTTGCATTAAAGAGGGCAGCAAACAAACTGCCGTGCGGGTGTAGGATTCTTCTTAAAGAGAATAAGTGATTATTTTTTTCTTGAGTTCGTTTGCATCAGCAAATGCCTTGTATTTTTCCTGGAAATCTTTGATATCTTTTTTTATTATGTCTGTCTTGCTCAGGTAAGCTATGACCGGCTTGTCCAGCTTCTTTATTTTCTCATATAATTTTATTTGCTTGGTGAGGGGGAACGGCTCTGTCAAGTCAAAGATATAGATGACAACATCTGCAACATGCTTGAGTGCAAGCCAGGCCTGCTTTTCTATTATGTTCATTTTTTCAAACCTGTTTAATGTGCCTGGGGTGTCAAGGAGCTGGATTTTCTTGTCGTCATGCTTAAGGTAGCCAAGCATTATTCCTTTTGTTGTGAATGGGTATGCTGCAATCTCTGGTTTTGAGCCTGTTAATTTGTAAAGGAGAGTTGATTTCCCTACATTCGGGAAGCCGGCAATTGCAATTGAGAATATCTCTTTTATTACTGGGAATTTGCGGAACTCTTTCCTTGCAAATTCAAGGAATTCAAGGGCTGGCTTGATCTGCTTCATCACAGAATTTATCCTTCCGTAGAATTCCTTCCTGAACCTTGTAATCCTGTTTATGTCTTTGCTTATCCTTATCTTTTTCCTGTAGGTTCTGTGGAATTCGTGTATCTTTTTTCCTGCCCAGTTTATCCTTGCAAATGACTTCTTGAAATCAACAATGCCTATCATGATTTCAACAAGCTTTTTGTAAAATTCATTGAGGTCTTTTATAGAAGGGAACCTCTTGTCCAGCTCATTTAAGTCAGATGCAAGGTTGTCAACTACAACCTGCAGGCGCACCAGCTCTTTGTTTTTTATCTTGTCAAGCCTTGTCCATTTCTTTGCAACCTTCATCTGGCCTGCGCGCTTGCTTGCCCTGCCAAAAGCCTTGTCAATATAAGATTCATACTTGTCAACCGGCTTTATGTCAAGAAAACTCATTTTTTATGCAGGACAATTACAAAGCCTACCTGGTGGATTATCTCTGAGCCTGTTTTTTCTGCCAGCTCTGCTGCAACTGCCTTTTTGTCTTTTTTTGCAATGAAGGATTTAAGGCATTTTATCTTGATTAGTTTTTTCCTGCCAAGCTGCTTTTTAATCTCTTTAACAACACCTTCTGTTATCCCGGACTTTCCAATACGGATGGTTGTTTCAAGAACCCTTGCCTGTCTTTTTAGTATTGATTTAGTTTTCAATGCCTCACCTTCTTTAATTCACCCATGTGCTTAATCTTGTATTTGAGTATGTTCTTTAAGTTCCCTTTCAGGTCTTCTATGAGCATTGAAACGCGCTCCCCGCTCAGGAACTTAGGTAGTATGACATAATCAGCCTTTGCCTTGTAGAGCTCAAGCGCCTCATCCACCATGCTTGCTGTGACAAATGCAACTATCCTCCTGTTTGCTGCTTTTGCTTTTCTCAATATGAGCTTGTTGTCATCAACATCAGGGATAGTTGATATGATTAATGAGATTTGTTTCAACGGCAGCCTCCTGATGACTTCAAGGTCTCCTATGTCGCCGTAGATGCATGCCTGCTTTTCTTCTATGAGCTCCTTTATTATCTCAGGGTTGAAGTCAACAACAAGGACGCTTTTCTTAAGCTGCTTTAATGTCTTTAAAATCCTTTTCCCCATCCTGTCGCAGCCGCACAAAATAATATCATATTTCTTGGCTGGAATATATTCAAGCATATGTATCCTCTTTCTTTCAAAGAGCTTTGCAAATGACTTGAATACCTTGTACAGCTTGTTGTCATAGGTAATCATGTAGGTTGCAGCGAAAGTATATCCTGCGACAGCATCCCCCTTGCAAAGCCTATTGCAACGAGTATCAGTGAAAACTCGCTTATCTGCGCAATTGCAATTGCAGCAAGGAAAGATGTCCTTCCTTTATAGCCGAGAAGCCCTGATATTATAAGCACGATAAGGGGGTTTCCGACTATTACAAACATGGAGAATACAATTGCAGGAATAAGCAGAGTGCCTACCCCGTTAAATGCAATCTGCATCCCTAATGAGACAAAGAATATTGTTGCAAAGAAGTCCCTGAGAGAGCGGGTCCTTCCAATTATCTCTATGTTATAAGGAAGGGATGCGAGGGAGATGCCTGCAAGGAATGCCCCTATTGCAATAGAGAACTTGAACTGGTCTGCAACAAAGATAAGGAAGAAACACCATGCAACTGCTGACAGGAACAAAAGCTCCTGTGATTTTGCAATTGGCTTGAATACATATTTGAATAAATATCCTGCAGCAAATGCAATTATTATCATTATCAAGCCTTTAAGTATAGAAAACATGATTGCCTGCGAAGCAAACCCGTCTGCTCCTGTAAGTGCTGCAAGCAGGAATACAGCAACAAGGTCCTGTGCAAGGAGTATGCCGAGCACAATCCTTCCGTGGAGGGTTCCTAATTCATTCTTGTCAGAGTAAAGCTTGATGACAATGATAGTGCTGCTTAATGTCAGTGCAGCTGCAACAAACAATGCAACCACTTTTGAAAAGAATATCAATGCAATGAGATAGCCTACTGCAAATGTGAATATAATCTGCCCTATGCCTGCTGTAAATGTCACAAAGCCGAGGTGCGTCAGTTTTTTTATGTCAAGCTCAAGGCCTACTATGAAGAGCATGAATGCAATACCGAGCTCAGAAAGCACAGCAATGTTTGCCTGGTCTGATATCAGCTTCAACCCCAGCGGGCCTATCACAATGCCTGCCAGCATATAGGCAAGTATCAGCGGCTGTTTTATGTACCTTGCAAAGTATGCAAGAATTGTTGCAATGATTATTACGATTCCTATGTCAATTAACAGACTTGTCATTTGTTTAAACCTCCGGTTTGAACTTTGAAAATACAAAGTATTTTCATTTTACATGCCCTCCTCCTGTCGGCAGCATCCTGATTATATCATCAATCTCTCCTGCGCCTAGTTTTTTTTGGATTTTTTTTGCCAATGCAGAGGCCTTTTCACGGCCCTGCTCAATGATTATGAATTTTTCTGCATTTGCCTTAACTGCATTTACCGGGCCTGCAATGATTTTATTTTCCTTTATCCCTACTGCAACCTTTAATTCAGGTTTTAGATAACTCTTTTTTCCGTAAACCATGAATGCGCCTTTTCCCATGTATTCCCCTGCTTTTGTTTTCTTGCTGACCTGCTCTGGCTTGACATAGAAAACATCAAGATAAGTTACTCCAAGTTTCCATGCCCTTGAGTATGATGCAGTTGCCTGTGCAGCTTCTTCAAGTGTTGCATTTCCCGGCTTCCTGCCTTCTGTTTTAATTACAAAGAAAGGCGAGCCTGCTGTATCTGTGTGGAAGACGATGTCATTGCTGGCTGTGTGTTTTTTTATTACAATCTCGTTGCTTGTTGCATCCCTTCCCCCGATGCAGAGAAACCCTTCTGAACTTATGAACCACCTGAATTTTTCATACCATTCTTTTTTTGCCTTTGCTTTTAATTTCTTTTTTTCAATTCTTGGCTCTTCTTTTCTTATTTTTTTTAATTTCTGTTCACTTTTCCTTAATGCCTCCCTTGCACCTTCCAGCTTCTTTTTTGCTTTTTTTGCCTTTTCAAAATAGATTGATGCGTTTTCTTCTATTGATTTTGTTATGTCTATGTTTATCTTTACCATTTGGGCTAACATTCTCTTATATCTTCAAGTATCAGTGCCTGTTCTGAGCACACTAAAGGCGGCTCATTTGGGAATAATATGACTCTTGGGATTAACTTGATTTGTTTTATACTGCCGAACAAGTCAAAATTATAAGGGATTGTCTTCATCAAAGGATAGTTTGCCTTTATTGACGAGTCAGCAAGGTCTGTCATGTAAATCTTTTTTGAACCTATTATCCTGAGCTGCAGCTGCGAGATATCTGCATTTGGGCCGTTTTCAACTATAAATGAAACCTGCCCGTTCGGGCCAGCGCCTGAGTAGCATACCTGTGGGATTCCTTCAACCTCAACAAGTTTAAGGTTCAGGTTGACTGCGCACTGCGAGCCTGCTTCCAGGGAAGCCCTTCCCCAGTTCATGACAATCACTCCCAGGCCGACTGCAAGGATGAGAAGTATGACTGTTGCAAGCAAAGGTGATATTCCCCTTTTTCCCCTTATCAGCGCAAAACCCATAGATTAACACCTGCTTTTTTTAACCTTGATATCTTTCCTTCCAGCGCCAGCTCGAGAAGATGCTTCTCAGCTGTGTTCCAGGAAACCTTAAGTTTTTCAGCAATCTCTGTTGTTGTCGTGATTTTTCCCAGCTTTTTCACCATGCTGAGAATCTTCCTATTAAATTCACTATTTTCTTGCATAGTTATATACCTATGAATATTCATAGTATATAAATGTTGCGGAAGTTTACAAAACTTTATATATTTGTGATAAATTCAGATGTATATGCCGGAAATGACTCCAGAACAGGTGAAAGCACTGCAGGAGAAGCTCAGCCAGATGTCTCCTGAGGAGCTGAAGGCATTCCAGAAAAAGAACTGCATTTTCTGCCAGATTGTAGACGGCAAGGTTTCTTCCAAAAAAATATATGAAGATGATGTCTGCGTTGCTGTGCTTGATATCAATCCTGCAAACCCAGGGCATATGCTGCTGATGCCGAAAGAGCATTATGCAATAATGCCCCTGATTCCAGAGGATGAATTAAAGCACATGTCAATGGTTGCAAAAGCACTATCTCATGTTCTTTTGAAAGTTTTGAAAGTTGGTGGTACAAATATCTTTATTGCAAACGGGGCTCTTGCAGGGCAGCGTGCACAGCATTTCATGCTGCACGTCATCCCCAGGAAAGAAGGCGACGGGGTTAAGCTTGAGATTCCAAAGAAAAAGATTACAAAAAGCCAGATGGCTGAGATAAGGAAGCGCCTCAAGGCAAGGATAGATGTGATTTTCGGAAAGAAGAAAGAAGAGGTCCTTATTGAACAGGAGCCAGAGGTAATAAAGAGTGTCGGGGAGGTTATTGAAAAAGAAAAAGAGAAAGAAGAGCCTGAAGAAGAAGCTGTAGAGAAGCCAAAGAAAAAGAAAGCAAAGAAAAAGCCAAAAGCGAAAAAAGCCAAGAAGAAGGCAAAGAAAAAAGAGCCTGAAGTTACACTTGATGATATTGCGGAGCTGATGAAATGAATTGCGCGATATGCGAGTTAAAAAAATCAAAGGAACTGCTTTATGAAGACAAGGATGTATTTGCAGTCCTGAGCCCAGAGCCTGCAACATTCGGGCATATAATTGTCGCCCCAAAAAAACATTACCAGATAATTGAGCAGATTCCTGATTATGAATTCGGCAATATGTTTAATATTGCAAACAAGCTAAGCACTGCTGTTT
>SMTZ1_10007569_pt1 | contig 10868 bp, 20 predicted proteins | sample DeeMarSWOR136_30_FD_25667 | JGI IMG/M metagenome (IMG submission 25667)
ATGCAGATTCTTCAGAATGGGATGCTTATGCTGATGATGATTGGGGTAATGTAAATAGTATGGATACTGATGTGAAGAAGATAAAGAAAGGTTATGAGAATGATGAGCTTGAGGTTATTGGAGACCAAGACCCTCACGCTGATTGGTATTATTCTTGGGGTAACAAGTCTCTTGAAGAAAGGTATAAGTTAGCCAAGGAGCTTGTCAAGGAATGGAGAGAAGCTGATATGGAAAGGAGAGGTCAGAAGAAAGTTACTGATTTTGCTAAGGGATGGAAAAAAACAAAGTCAGGTGATATGGAATATAAGTCATTTAATAAAAATAAGACTATATCCATAGAAAAATATTCTGATGATACTGCTGATATTGTATTATATACTCAAAAAAAGGATAAGATACCTTTCAAAGTTCTTCGAGAAGATGTTCCTGTAGGTAAGGCTAAAAAAGTTGCAAATGATTATATAAAAAACATTAGGAAGGTGAAATCAAAATGAACAAATACAAAAAATCAGGATGGTTCAATGAAAGCCAAAGGCATTCATTGGCTAGAAAAGGGATTCGTACAGGAAGAAAAATCAATTATGCTGAAATTCAAAAAGGATTGTTAGGCAAAAAAGCTGAACTATCAAAAAGATTACAGACTAAAGAAGAACTTCTTAAATCAAATCTTCCTGGAGCTATAATGGAAGAGATTAATAGAGAAGTTATGGGTCTGTCTCCTGCTTTACATCAAGAAGAATTTTGGGATGAAGTTAATGATATGATTAATGACAGGATTATTGAGAAGATAAAGTCTGGTGAGCTTAAAAATCAGGGTGAAATAGACGAGGAAATTCAGGAAATTGGTAGAGATGCTGATGGTATTATAGAAGATGATGAAAATGAGCCTATAATGACTGTCTTCTATGATTATGATGAAACTCCATATACTGTCGGATATTATCATGATAATACTGAAGGTGATTTTGAAGCAGAATATATCAAGACTGATGCTTGGAGAGGATATTACGAGCCTAGAAGCGATAGGTGGGTTAATGTCCATTCAGATAATATATTATCTTATTCTCAGGATGAAGAGGAATTAAAAAAGTTTGATGATGGGTTAAGAGAAGAATTAAGTAAACATGGAATAAAATATGCACGTGTTTTTTCAAGGACTTCAAATGTTTTTTCTACTGGATATGATTTTTTTGTTGAAAAGGATAATATCATTCCAGCAAAGGCTATAGCAATGAAATTATCAATTAAATATAGAGACCCTGAAAGATATAAGTTGACAGCACTTACTGGAAAATCTGGTGGATTTACAGAAGATGATAAGCTTTTAGCGAAGGCATATGATAAGATAAAAGCTGGTGCATCCTTTGAAGATGTAAGTAAAGATATTATTAAAAAAAGAAAGTGATTTAAATGGCATTAGACTATAATCAAAGAAGAGCATTAAGAGCTGTTGGAAGAGGTCTTCTTCATGGTATGAGATTTGCTGTAAACTCTACGATAGAAGGCTTTAAGGCTGTCAGGGAAGCTGGAAAGGATTCGAGAGTAAGCTATTCGTCTTCATCTTCTCCAAAGACACTAGGCTATGTAAAGCCATCAATAGTAAAGCTTCCTAAAACGAGAAGGTCTGGTGGTATAAGTGGTATGCCTAAGACTGTAAGGGAAGCTCGTGCTAATCAATCTTCATCATATTTATCTCAAGATGTGAGAAGAAAATTAAATCAGGAAGCTCGACAAGCTGGAAAAAAACCTAGGTGGTAATCATGAAAAATAAATGGGAAAGAATAGCTGGTGGTTATGAAGTCAATCAAAAAACAGGAAAGGTTAGAGCTACAAGTAAATATGGTAAATTTGGTAAAATTCATGAAAGAAGTTTAAAAAAATCAGGATGGTTCAATGAGAGCCAAAGGCATTCATTGGCTAGAAAAGGGATTCGTACAGGAAGAAAAGATTATTCAAAAACAGCAATATCATATGCTGGTATATCAAAATCTAGTGATGCTATGATATTAAAGCAGATTGAAAATACCTTCAAAGATATAGAGAACAACATTATTCAAAATGTTAAACAATATGGAAAAATTCAGTTGACTTATGGTATGGTTCCTACATTTAGAGACTGGTTTTCTCCTGAACTTGATGAAAAATACATGTATAAGCTTTCTTCTGAAGGTCAGGAGCAAGTTCATTATCTTGTAGAAGAAATGATAAATAGGCTTGCTGATAAAGATATTGTTGTCTATGGAGATGAAGGTGATGGTACTGTTACTTGGGCTGAGAAAACTGATTATGCCAATGTAAGATTTTCTATTCGTGAGATGCGTTATGATGAAAAGCTTACAAGAAAAAAAGCTAAAGAATTAGCTGATGAAAATAATGTTTCATTGGATAAAGTAAGAGAAATAGCTGAAGAAGAATTGAGGTGAATTAAATGGTATCAAAATACAAAAAATCAGGATGGTTCAATGAGAGCCAAAGGCATTCATTGGCTAGAAAAGGGATTCGTACAGGAAGAAAAGATTGTTCTTTGCCTAAGCCAATAGATTATGGAAGACAACTTTCTTCAAAAGAGTTTAGGATAGATGATAATAATACTATAGTATGCAGGTCTGAAAAGACATCATATGGATTTAGGCATCTTTGTGATTTATATAGTGGTGGTGCGTTGACTGAATCTGAAAAAGCTACTTATTATAATAGGACATGGGAAAGTTTTGAATTTGAGACAGCTATAAGAAAACTTCTCGATAAAATAGGGATGTCTAAAGAAAAAAAAGAATCTATTATTAACAAGATTAGTGGTAAATCTCGTTCTGAGACAGAAGGTATGTTCAAATCTATTGGTATGGTTGCTTCTCTTGGTGAGGTTTTTGCAAAGACTGAAAAAGAAAAGAATGCTTGGAAATTAAGGATGATAAAAGTTGGTCTTGGTGACAAGGGTTTTCAAGAGCCTGAAAATTGGGATACCCTTTCAGAGAAAGAGAAAGGAGAGAGGCTTGATAAGGTTATTGAGACATTGAAAGGTAAAAAAATCAATTACAGCATTGAATCTTACAAAGGTCAGGGAGTATTTGACCCTTTCTATGAAAGTGATGTAGATAGTGATAATGATGGTATTCCTGACTTGTATGATTTGCATCCTGTTAATCCATATAAGGGTGTGGAATGGAGCAAAAAAAAGAAAATCAATTATCAGCAATCTCCTGTAGTGGTATGGGATTGGGCTAAACCAGAAGTCAAGGGTCAACAGTTGAGGATAAGGGTTCAAAGTCCATCTAAATTCGAGAAATTTAGGACTCAGGATGTTGGGAGAAAAGGATATCTGCAAAGATTAGCTGGTTACTCTCCAAAAAAAGGATGGCAAACTCAGAGCTTCAGGCTTAATCTTGCTGACTATAAGAATTATGGAAGTGTTGCTAAGACAATAAAGAGCATTAGAGGAATATCCATTAAACGAAAGGCTCAGGCTTTAGATGTCGCTAAAAAATATTTTTCAAGGAGATTATAATGGCAATAAAAACTTTTGGTAAAGGATGGAGAGAAGAGCCTGAACGTCATAGGTTGTCAGCTCTTGGTATCAAGACAGGAAGACGTTCTACAGAAAAGACTCCTTTGATATTGAAGACGATTCTTCCTCATGTTCCGATGACATTAGGTCTGACAGCAGGCTCTAAGGAATTTCTCGAAAGGAGAGGAAGGGAAAAAGATGTTCTTGACACATTAAATGCTCGTGGATGGAATATTAAATGGAATAAATTTGCACCTACTCCTGGTGCTTGGGATGCATACAAAGGAAAAAATTATATTGAGTTAGTTCCTACTCACTGGAAAAAAGTAAAGATTGATAAGATAATATTGACAGACCCTAACGAGGCAAGGATTTTAAGAAGGCTTTTCAGAAAGCCATATCCGTATAAAATTCCTGACTATGCAAGAAGGCTTCCTGTGGTAAAGATAGGCAATAAGAAATATTTTGTTGATGCTAGATTAAACGAACTGAGAAATATAAAAAATCCTTTTGATGTTGAGAAGATGGAAGGAAGCGAAGAATTTTATGTAAAGAATTTTGGTGTTAAAGAATAAAAAATGGTATCAAAATACAAAGATAAAGGTTGGTATGGTGAGTCAGAAAGGCATAGGCTTGCAAGATTAGGGGTTAAAACAAGATATTATTGGACTCCTAAAGATAGAATGTTTAAAATGATAAATACTTCTAAACCTACTTTTCCTTATAAAGTATCATATGCCAGAATAGATAGGACAATGATATCAAGGCTTCAGGAGTTTCTTCATAAAAAATTTGCTGTAGCTCAGGACAAAAAGCCTGGGCTTATTGGTCATCCTGATGTTGTCAATGCTCAAAGGGATATTGAAAATGTTACTACATGGGATAAATTTAACTTATGGTTAAAGAAACATAAAGGTACTATATTATTTATGGGTCTTGGTGGATTAGCTGGAATTATTGGTTTTACTGCTGGTGTGCCTGTTCTTATGCAGAATACTGTTACAGGTGAGATAGTTGCAGTTGGTGGTTCTTTAATAGGAAGGACAGGAATGATAACTCAGACAATTCTTACAGGTATGGGTGTAATTGAGGAACTTAAAGTTATTGACAGTGATACATTTGAAAAATTATTTAAAGAACATTTAGTAAGACCTGAAGAGCTTGAGGTAGAGACAAAGGAGCCTAGTGCTTTTTTAATCAAGGTAAAACCTAAAGAAACAAATTATTCACGTTATGACCCTTCTGAATATGGTGACCTTACAGAATTATCGTCAAAACCTATTCCATGGTCTAAGCTTGATAAGGATGAAAGGAAAGTTTTATTCAGAACAATTAAAAAGGTTAATAATTTATTCAAGTCTATGGGTAAGGATGCAGACTTGAATGAAGTAAATTTGCAGATAGTAAAACGTGTTGGACCTGATGACAGTGCATGGGGAGCTCATCAGGGAAATCTTATACACGTAGACAGGGATATATTGAAAAATCCTGATAAGACTGAAGGGATAATGATTCATGAAAATATACATAGAGTTTATGGTGTTCGTGATGAGACAAGAGACTTGGAAAACTTGCAGATAGACTTTATGGGGAAATTACTATGAATGATAATAATGACTATGATGATGAGCCTGTTGATGCTTCGTATGAGCAGAATCATAAGTATGGGTCATATCAATCTGCTTTTTTAGAAAAAAAGCAGTAAATCATTTTTGTCAACTTTTTTTAAAAAAACAGTAAATCATTTTTGTCAACTTTTTTTAAAAAAGTTGGAGGTGAAAAACAATGAAAAACTTTGTAGCAAATATGGTAGGAAGAGCTTCTTCTATGGGAAAAAGAAATATTGGAAGAGCTTCTGGTATGGGACAAAGGGCTGTGAAAGCTCGTCGTGTTCCTATAGGAAAAGGCAAGGCTTTCAAGATAAAAAGTGTCTTGTAAGTCTATAATGGAGTCAAATAATCATGGCTTGGTATAATGAATCTCAAAGGCATTCGTTAGCTCGAAAAGGAATCAAAAGTGGAAAGAAAAAAGATTTCTTGAAAGGTGGATTAGCTGATGCTGTTCCATTTTCAATATTCGATAGTAGACAGCTTCAAAAAGGAATCAAGGTTGAGATGGAACATACAGATAATCCTGCAATAGCTCGTGAGATAGCCTCTGACCATCTTGCAGAAAATCCTCATTATTATGATTATTTAGAGGAGATGGAGAACAAGATGAAAAAGGAATCTTTGGCATATTCAAAGATACCAATTCAAGTTCGTTCTTTTAAAGCTGGAAAGCGTGTTTTGTCAAAACAGATAAGGCTTGGTAAACAGGGAAATATTCCTGCTGAGATTGCTGAGATTATGATTCCTCATGGTATGCCTGGCATCGATTATAAGAAATAAACTATATTTTAGATTATCAAAAACTTTATAAACTGTTAAAAATTCAATATTGTAAATATTGGCTATGGAAAAGGGGTGTTATGTGAGGTAACTATTACCTCACATTAACTTAAAAAAGGGGGGGAATAACTTGACTTTATATGATTGGATAAATTCTAAATGGGATATGTTTCAGTGGAGTGGTACAAAGAAAGCTCCATTTGGTGAAATTGTAAGACCTACATCTTTGCCAGAAATTGATTATTCAGACCCTAAAGAGAAGAAGATAACTACAACAATAGACTGCTATGTTACAGGTCACTACCTGACAACTAAAGGCAAGATATTTACAATCAGGCAAAGATATTCAATAACTATATCATATTCAAATTCTACAATCGTCGAGACAATGGCAAGAATAAAAAATCTTCTTATGCAGAAATTCCAGGAAGACAATCCATCTTTTGATATTGACGAAGTGTTTATTCCACCTTTGACTCCAGAATTTAAGACAGTTGCAGAGCCTAGATATGTTTATAGGGGTGGAAGGATTTTCAGATATATGACAAGGGTGCAAGAGGGTAAATTTATGTTAGGCATACAGAAAGATATTTATAAGAGCAGGGCTGAACGTATTATAAAACAATACGGTCTAAAAAGACAGCAAGGTTATATAAAAAGATTATAATTATATAAAACATAAAGAGATTATAAATGATATAAAATGTTAATAAAAAAACTTATAAGAAAGCTATTAAGATTATTATCTAAGAGTGAAATAAAAGACAGGCAATATGCGATAGGAATGAATTCTTATATAAATGTCGAGAAAGACATCCACATGATAATCCTCGACTATGACTCTAAAGACCTGAATTTTGTTATGGAAGACTGCAAGTCTCTTGCTCAATTCTGGAATCTTTCTGATTACGAGATTTATTCAACAATGAATGGATATCATATTTTTTTCTGGTACGACCATATTCCTTATAGCAGGTTAAAGATGATAATAGATTATTCTAATTGCGATAAAGCCTATAAGTACATAAGCAAATTCTATGACTACAAAACAATAAGAGCTTCAGGAAAATATAAAGAACATGACATACGTTATATTGGAAAGTTTACAGGAAAACGTATTAATACAAGAGATGAACGTGAATTAGGTGAATTAAAAAGAAAGGAATATCAGAGCCTTAAAAAAATAGATTTTTTCAAGGATGAGGTGCTAAAATCAGCGAATTAACTGCATGGATAGAGGATGAGCTTAATAAAAGAAAGGCAAAATCAATAAAACAAGTGATTCAAGCGATTGAATCAATAGAGCCTTATATAGTCAACGATATAATCAGAGAAGTGCTTGAGGAAATTATAGAATGGATAGAGCATCAGGACAAGCCAGATTCTTTGCAAATATATATAAAGCTCAAGACTATGCTCAACGAAGGGGAAAATGCCTAAGCTTTCATTCAAGGATAAATGCATATTGATATTGGTCATAATATTTGCAATAACAAGCGTATTCTATATATCAGGTGAAGACAGGTATTCAAGAATTATAATAATACTTCTGCAAATAATATCACTTAGCATGATTTGGAGCTTGAAAAATGAAGTCGAATCAATTATTAGAAGATAAAAGAGATTTAGCCTTTATAATAATATTAATCTTATTTTTTATATTTAATTTTATATCACTTCTTAATAGGGATTTTTTTGTAGACGAGGTAATTACTTATAACATTGTCAATAAACTTTCATTTAAAGAAATTTTTAAAGGAATAGATGTTCATCCTTTCGGATATTATACGTTGATGAAGCTTCTTCCTCATAGTACAATATATATCCTAAGATATTATTCACTCGTAATAACAGTGATAGCAATAATCTGTATGTATTTATTCCTAAAAAATCATTATCCAGATTATTCTGTCATTATGGCAATTATTATGATTGGCTCTGCAACAATAGCCTATTATGCTACAGAAGCTAGAATGTATTCATTGCTGTTCTTGATTTCAGTCTACATATTCATATCATATCATAATAAAAGGTATAATCTTGCTCTTTTGCTTATGGCATTATCCATGTTTTTCCATTATTATGCGATATTCCTCTTTATACCATATATATTTCCAATGATAGTAAATTATGGAGCAAGAGATTTCAAGAATAAGGCTTATATAATGAAAGCCTTCATAACATTATTTATAGTACTGCTTTGGCTCTTACCTGCAATTCTTAATCAGTTTTTAGGGTATAATCCTTACAAGATTCCTCCACCACATGACAAGCCAGATATATCAACATCATTGCCTAGTATGATAATATTCCCTCTTATCAATCCTTCTAAAATAAGCTCTAATGTAATGCTGATAGTGTCATATGTCGTTTTGTTCATATTAGTATATCTTGCAATGACATTTAGGCATAAAAAAAATAATTTACAATTATTCTGCTTTGGTTCTATATTAGGGATGAATATCATATTTCTTTTAGCTTTTATATTCAAAACTCCTTATCATCATAGATATACAATAATATTCTATCCAATGATATATTTCATGCTAATACATTCATTATACAAAAAATATCTTCTTCTAAAGATTATATTATTATCATTCATAATATTATTATTGGTGATGTCATCATTTCATTTCTATACTGCACCAAGCAACCAGTTCTTGACACTTTCAAGACAGATAGCATGTCCTCAAAATATTCTTCACGAGACTCCATTCAGTTTCCTTCCTATGTCTGTCTATCTTCCAGACTGCAATCATTATATGGCTAAGGAAGAGGACTGGAAAGAGCTTACATCCAAGACATTGTATACTACACCTGATAAAATCAATAATTACGATATAAGCTATGATATCTATCTATTCTATTTTCAGGATTTAAAGGCTCCTCAAGGTCTCCTTGATAAGTCATATAATGTCAGATATGTTAAAGTGATAGACTAATATATATTTACTAATATATATTTTATACTATATAAAAATTTAAATACTTAACAAATTCATTATTTCATTATGGAAGAAAAAGTAATTTTAAAGATAACAAAAGACATATATGGTACTAAAACTGAAGGTGATATTCCTCAAAATGATATTATCTTGCTTATGTCTGTGTGTGATTCAATTACAGACTACAGGAAAAGGCTGTTAGATTACATAAATGATGTCTTTGATTTTGCTGAAGATAATAAAATTAATCCTCCTGAGAAAATAAGAGAGATATTTGAGTCACGAAAAATGGATTTTAAGATAGCTCAACTTCTTGAAAAATTAAAGGAGTTGTCCAATGAAAATAAAAAATTATTTTTAAAGGACTTTAAAGGAATAATTGAGAGGGGGTGCTGAATATGGCTGATGAAGAGCAATCAAAAGAAACAAAAGAAACAAAAGAAGAAGTTAAAAAAAAGATTCTTATTCCGTTGCAGACAGTAAAAAAGATAATGAAAGAAGAAGGAATTATAAGGATATCAAGACCTGCTTTAGAAGAGGTTAGAAATATCATACAGGATATTCTTAAGGATATGTCGAGAAATATTCTGATTTACACAAGGCATAGAAAAGCGAAAGTGTCTAATAGTGATGATGTCCATTTATCAATAAGATGAGATACCTAATCCCTACAAAGCTTGTCGGTGTTTCATTCAGGAATCAGGATGGGACAGAAAGACAGGAACTTATAAAGAGCTTGAATCCTTCCGAGATTCTTTATATAGAGCCAGAGCCGACTAATCCTTTTGACAAGAATTCTCATATCATAAAAAACAAAGATGGCAATATATTAGGTCATATAAATAGGTCATTGGCTTTAGAACTCTCTGAAAAAGTAAAGAATAATGAAAAGATTTTAGGTATAAAAGAATGGAAAGTTACAGGCTCTGACAAACATACTTTAGGTATTAATATAATGATAGACATGCAAAATGACAAAAGATAATAAGGATATGACTGAATGGTCAACAATATCAGTGTCATCTGATATCAAGAGAAAGCTTTCTATTATCAAGGCTAAAAATGGATTTAATAAGTGGGATGTTCTTCTTGATTCAATGATAAAAGTGTATAAAAAATGCTCAAAAAAATAATGATTTTAATCATTGTTATACTGCTAGGATGCAGTAAGAATAATGACAGCAATAATGAAGTAAGTATGCCATTAATTCAAGACCTTCCTGTGCCATTAGCAAGGTCTCCATCTGAAGTGAAGATTCCTGATATAGACAAGGATGAGCTGAAAGATATCAACATAACAGAGCTTCAGCAGGAGCTTACAGATAAACAGCTTACATATGCTGAAAAAGACTGTTCTATGGCAACCTTTAGCTCATATGAAGACATTCCAGATTCTGACAAGAAAAGGCTTATCTCAATCATGAAGATGCAGTCACAAGGCAATATGCTAAATGAGGAATTGCTCTCTTTAATGTCAGATAATGTCAAAGAAGGCTATGCTTATTATTTAAGGTGTTTGGAACTATGGCAAAGATAATAGAAAGGCAACAGGGAAAATGTCAATTTGTTACAGACAAATTCATAGTTATTTCAACAGGCTCAAGATTCAGGATGATTCCTATTGACAGGATATTGGAAATTAACTTTATGTCAAATGCTTTTTCAAAGAAAAGATATGTTTTTGACGGTAAAATAAAGTCTTTGGTAAGAAGATATATCAAGCTTAAGTTAAGGTTATGATGGTGCAAAAAAATTTAGTTAATAATAATAAGTTCTCTTATGAAGAGGATGTAAAGGAATTTACAGGATTGATATTTCACTGTCCTAATTGTGATGAGGTATTTCATCTGCATATAGCATATGTAAGGTTATTTCAACCAAAAAAATAAGAAAAGAGGACTCTATTACATTTTATATATAAGATAGTCCGTTGGGATAATGCACTAAAGTGCTTTATACCATAACTTATACGCAATTAAAACCGAAATCGAATGGAGGATTGATAAATATGAAAAAAACAAAAGA
>SMTZ1_10011229_pt1 | contig 10868 bp, 9 predicted proteins | sample DeeMarSWOR136_30_FD_25667 | JGI IMG/M metagenome (IMG submission 25667)
AGGAAGCCGGAGATGATCTTAGAGCTTCAAAAGGGAATCATCTACGGGCCGGTCAACTCCAGGCGCTTGGGGCGGTCGCTGGGAATAAATATCCTGCCTGCTGGCCGAAAAGTCTGCCCCTTCAACTGCGTTTACTGCCAGTACGGCTGGACTGAAACCCATGTTGCCCGGGCCGATATGATCCCTGAATTGCCCTCTTTCGACGCTGCCAGGAGAGCGTTGAAGAAAGCCTTGACGGAGCTGCCGAAACCGCCGGCCTACATCACCTTTTCCGGAAACGGGGAACCGACCCTGCACCCGGAATTCGACAGGATGGTGGAGGAGGTCATCAGCCTGCGAGACCAGCTGGCACCCGGAGCAAAAACCGCCATTCTCTCCAATTCCGCTCTTGTCTCCGATCCATTGACCAGGGCTTCACTCACTAAACTCGATATGAGGATCATGAAGCTTGACTGCGGCTCGAAAGAGACTTTCTTAAAGTACAATCAACCCTGTCCGGGTGTGGACATCGAAGCCATTACCGAAGGACTGGTTCAACTATCCGCTGTCCACATCCAGACTTTGATTGCTGCTGGAGGAAGAGGAAACCTCAATCCTGAAAATATCGAAGAATGGATCAAGAGGTTGAAACGAATCAGACCTGTCTCCTACACGCTGGACAGGGGATATCCTTCCAACCAGCTTAGAGCCGCAAGCCGAGAAGACCTCAACCGCATCCAGGCAAAGGTTCAAAAAGAAAAAATACCGATTGATGTCTTTTAGGGCTGCGAGAATAGTTTAAGACAGGCTTTATCAATCACGCGGTGAAAGTGTTGTTCCGGATACAAGCGGGCTGAGCCTGAGGTCGACATAATAGCGGGAATTGTATCCGTCAAAAGGTTCGATAGGAAGATAGCCAATCTGCTCAGCAGGGTCATCCGAATTATTCGCAGAAAGATAATCATCGTACTGCCTGTTCCAAATGTTGTCTTCTTCGACTAAAACAAGAGTCGCCGGCCTCCCCTCGATCTTAAAGCTGATAGTTCCGCCTGTTTCGGCAAAGTCGGACACGGAAAATTTATGCTTCTGCAAATAATCACCCAGCCCAATCTCGAAATCAAGGATCAGGTCCCCCTTGGTCCCTCTGACCACCAGGCTGGCCGAATAACTGCCAGCCCATTCGAATCCGCCATGAGAAACGCCGCTGTCATTGGCCAGGAATTCGCCGATAAATTCTTTTTTTTCGCCGGAGTGGGGACAGGCATTGAGGATGATAAAGAGAAGAAAGACGATTACGATGGCGATCGTCTGCTTGGAATAGAAGTCAAACCGCACTGATCGCAATTTTCTTTCACTCATGGCTACCACTCAAAAATTATGCAAATTTTATGCCAATACGCAGGATTATCTTGTTTAGACTCCTTCAGGGGAAAATTCCTGGCTTCAAAGAGGAAATGGGGAATATGTTAAAGAATTTTACAGATGTATCCTATTTTATAAGAGAATCAAATGTCCTCTCCAGAGGTCGATCCCGAAAAGAAAGATTATCTCCCTATTTCTTGTGCTTGACGAGATGTCTGATCCCTTCGAGCAACATGTCGACATGTTTGAAGGAGACGTAAACATGAGTCGATACTCTCACTCCGTAGGTGCCCTGGATCCTGTTCCCGATCGTCCGGACTACGATGTTATATTTCTCCCGCATATAATTGACTATTTTTTCAGGATCGACACCTTCCACGGAAAAAGCGGTCAGCCCTCCGCTGAGATACGGATCCTCTGACGTATGGAGCTTGACTCCTGGAATCTGCTTCAGCTCCCTCTTCAAATACCCGGCGAGCGTCTTGATTCTTCTCTCTATCCTTTCCCTTCCGATGGCATTCTGGAAATCAATGGCCTCTCCCAGAGCAAAGGTCAGGGCATCCGCTCTCTGGCCCAGTGTCTCATACTTTCTTGCATTAGGATATCTGTTCCAGCCAGAAGAGGCGATCGTCGGCCACAGCCTGTCCTGGGCTTCTTTTCTGACATACAGCAATCCTCTTCCGGTGGGAGCACCCAGCCATTTATAAGGGCTCGAAGCGAAGAAATCGATTCCCAGTCTCTCCATGTCCAGGTCGAGCATGCCGATACCCATCTGGCTCAACTCCTTTAAAGGAACAATCAGACCCGAGATGAACACGGTGTGGCTGATGCTGATGATCTTTGTTCGGGGAGTTATGGCTTTCTCAAAAGCGCTGACGATCTCATCCACGCTCTTGGGTGGCAGCCCGATCGGTACTTCTTTGATCTTAATGCCAAATCTTTTTTCCTTGAGCCTCCAGGGATGGGTTCCACCTGGATGCTCCATCGTGGAAAGAAGGACCTCGTCTCCCTCTTCCATATCCAGTCCATTGGCCACGAAATTCATCCCTTCAGTCGTGTTTCTGGTGATGATGACCTCATCAGGAGAGGCATGGATGAATTGAGCCAGCTTGGTCCGTACCTCTTCCTTTTTCCGGGGGATGAACGCGTAGACATCGAACGGGTTCGTGACCTGAACTCTGAAATACTTCATCAGAGTATGGAAGACAGGCTTGGGCATCGGGCCCACCGTGCCGTTGTTCATCATGATCAGCCCATCCTGAAAAAGAAAATGCTTACTCAACGCATCCCAATAGACCCCGTCCGGAGACTCATCCTCGATATACTTCTCATTTAAAGAAGTGATGCTCTGATAGATTGAGGCATTCAGCTTATTCAGAGCCGAAAGAGTGAGGGCTGAGCCGGCAAAAAGGTATTTCACAAAATCTCTTCTGGAGTATCCTTTAAAATCATCGATGATGGCGGTCTTTCCGTTGGTTTTCATAGTTTTTTTCCTCCTTTAATTTATTTATTTCATTTCATGAATCACAGCGAAGATTTCCTTGATCCGTTCCGGGCTGAGAGCTCCGATGATAATAAGAATTTTATCTTTGGACACGGTGACAGAGATCTGCTTTCCTTTTCTGTCCTCCACCCGGAAGATCAATTCCTCCAGTGACTGAAAATGACTGTATCTTGAACTCTCTTCAAAGCTTCTTTTCAGCTCATCAAAGCGCACCTGTCCTTTTTCGCCAGCCCTGGATTTGATTATGTAGAGTGAATATCCTCCTCTGTAATCGCCCTTTATCCCTTCCTTTAGGCGGAAAACATCCTCGGTGAAGAATGGATAACTGTTGTGCAATCCCAGATTCCCTTCAAAATACTTCAGGCTGGCTCTCTCCAGGCCCTCTTCTGGCAGAGCAGAAACCAAAGAAGGCCTGTTCCCATCGGCCTCTATCTTCCTATCGATTGAATGAGCGATATTCTGAAGCCCTTTTATCGTCTCCTCATCCTCATCAAATCCTGTCAGGGTGACTAAATATCTGGCCTTCCAGAAGTTGAGATAATAATCAGAGAGCAAACCATCGGAACCCAGGGATATTTCTTTGTCTTCAGGATTGGTCTTAAAAGTAAAAATCCCGTAGGCACTCTTGGGATCCTCCATTTCAAATATCTCGACCGAGATGGACCTCCCGCCTTCTCTCTTGAAATCCTGGACAACAACCTGTCTGAAACCATACTCATGGTAGATCTCAGCGCCGCCGTTAATATATTCGTATAAACCTTCCCCTCGATAGGCTCGAGGAGCCCCATCCCTTGACCAGCCGAGGACCTCTCCGGATCCCGGCAGGAACCGGGACAGGTTGTCCTGAAAGGCGGCCTGTATTGTCTCCGGATTAAAAATGAATAGAGCTATAAAAGCGGATAGCGCTGAATATAAAATACGTTTTTTCGCCATTCAGCTGCGTCAGTTTGACTGTTCAGACTTTGACCTCTTCTATCGTGGTCTTCTTGAGGTCGATCTGTCCGAGTTTATGCTCATATCCCTTGTTGATCATGATGATGTCCCGAACATCCAGCCCCCATAAAGTCGTGCAGTAGGCATCCACAGCCACCCTGTCTATGCCGGCAATGACTTTTTGAGGCTTGATGAGCTTCCCCGGTCCCATAGGGCCGTTGGTCGTTATCAATTCAGTCCCGTCCACAACGCAGAGCGCGGGTTTGATGGCCGTGTTCAAATCCGCGATGCACTGGTCCAGGTGCCCGATCGCGCTCTTTTCGGTCTGCCATCCTTCCTTGTGGAAAGTTCTGTTGTTTCTCCGAAAATTCAGGCCCATCAAATTCTTCATGGTTCCGGTGAATTTGTTTCCCGCGTGGTCCTTGGTCACGGGCATGTTGATGAAGACATCGTTGTTGTAGAACTCTTTCATGATCTGTGCTTCCTTGAGTGAAACACCCTTAGGTATGGGGACGGGCTTGAATTGGGATTCGTCGTTGCTGTCCACGAGTTTCAAATTCGCGCCCTCTTCCTTCACAGCCTGGTCCAGACCTGTATCTGACCAGTGTTTAGGCGTCAGCCAGCTGAGGCAGTTGACCTCCGCGGCTCCTGCCTCCTTGCACATCCTGATGACGGCGCGGACGATTTCCGGCTTGGTATACGTTCCCGGATGCCGACTCTGAGTGTTGGGGAGAAGGACCACCCTGGAACCCTTTTTCACAAATCTTTTCATTCCGCCAAGGAGGTCGACGGCCTTGATCGTGTTTTTCAGGTAATCGCTGCCGCTGGCGACGGCAATATCAATCCCTTGCCTGCCAAAAGCCTGAACCGGGCTTTCCAACCACGGAAAAATCAGGCTGCCTCCTAAGGCAGCGGAAAACCCGACCTGGGCTGTTTTCTTGACAAACTCTCTCCTTCCAATTCCTTTTGCCATTAAACCGCTCCTTTCATGAATTACCGCAATTCTCTCATAAGAAGCGCGCCGGGTTCAAGCGCTGGCGAAAAAAAACTAAGAAGGAACTCTTTTTCTTTCCCCTCGTTTCAAAAGGATGATGCTTCCCTCTTCCAACCCAAGGTCCCGGGCGACAACCGGACACTTCGCTTTCAACAGAAAGAATATGGGTCTTTTCTCATCCGAAAGAGCTTCGTAGTTTCCCTGGCCTTTGCTTATGATCAGGTCGGCCGAGCGATACGCCCTTAAGAATTCAGCGGAGCAAAACTTCAAGATGTTTCCGGGTGAATCACAGCCGGATGAAATGATCTTCGAGACCTTATCCAGACCGGACAGTACCGCATCCTCCCGGGTGGCATCATTGATGATGGGCTTCTCCCGGACCGCATAGATAACCGGCTGGCCGATCTCTTCGATGAGCAGCCGGTCGAACACAGTCTCCCCGGCATTGTCCGCGATATAGAGAATCCTATCGGCTTTCTTGAGGGTGCTTTGAAAGTCATCGAAGTGGTTGAGGGCGAAATCCTGAGAAAGGATCGCCTCAAGATCTCTGTTCAGGTCAAAAGAGGAACTGGTGCCGAAGTCGATGACATTTCCGGCGATCGCCAGCCGGACAGCCGTCATCAGCCTGTTCTCGGAGGCATCGATCAGCTTCTTCAGCTCTGGATAAAGGGCAAGAGCCTGACTGATGCATCTCTCTTTGACCTCTTTATAGGGATCCTTCACGCCTGTTATCCGGGAGATGATGCGGTATATCCCCAGGCCTATCTCTGAAGGAGTGACATCAAAGGAGGCCTGGCTAAGATACAGGCTGACCTCCTTCAATATCCGGAGGATCACTTTCTCTTCGGAAGTGACCAAGCGGGCTGTCTTGAGCGCCTGGACAAAAAAACAGGGGTAGCAATCCAGATAGGCCTTCATTCTTTCACTTCATCACCCAAAAAACCGGCTCGCTGTGAGAGCATAGATCGCCGCACAATCCAGGATATCCCTGATACGAACATACTCTTCAGGCCCATGGGAAATCTCCAGAATCCCCGGCCCAAAAGCGTAGGCAGGGATATGCCGGCTGTTAAAAAAGCGGATCTCGCATAATCCCGGGCAGAGCTCGAGCATCGGTTCCTCTCCAGTGACATCTTTGACTGAACGCTTCAGCGCCAAGGCCAGAGGGCTGGCAGGATCGGCGGCGGATGATTCTCCTTCCTGGAGCAGCTCCACATCCAGATCCGCGCCTTTCTTTGTGTGCTTTTTGAAGACTTCCATCAGCTCGGCCCTGGCGTCATCCAGACTCTCTTCAGGATTGAGCCTTCTATCCACAGTGAAAAAGGCTTTATCAGGGACTACATTGAAATTGACTCCGCTTCCAGATTCTCCTCCGATGAGCATCGCTGAGCGGTTCGCTTGCCGAGGTTTGAGCGCCATCGATGTCTTTCTCTTGTGGACATCTTTTCTCAGTTCAAAAAGAGACCGGGCTATTCCCACCATCCTCTCAAAGGCATTATCCCCGGTGTGCTCGAGAGCGACATGAGCCGGCTTGCCTTTGATCGTGATCCGATAGGTTAGGGCGCCCTTGTTCGCATTCCAGACCACACCGCTCGTCGGCTCGGGCATCAGCATTCCTTTTATATTCCGAGAAATAAGCCCAGCCTCAAAAAGATGGCGAGTGCCCCGGCTGCCGCCTGTTTCCTCATCCGGGACCAGGGAGAAGGTGATATTTCCGTATTGGCTAAACTCACAGTCCCGAAGGACAAGGAGGGCAAACAGCATGGCCACCAGGCCGCCTTTCATGTCCGAGCTGCCGCGGCCGTATAAGCAGCCGTCCTTAAGCACAGGTTTGAACTGTCTCTCTGAATCGGCTGGCACAACGTCATAATGGCCGTGAAAATGGAGGCTTTCCTTTTTACTACCAAGAGCTCCGATGATGGAACAACGGGGATATTTATCATCCGGGACTGTAACCAGACGATGCTCAATCCCCCAATCTTTTAGCCTGCCGCAGAGATACTCCGCACACTCCTGGTAGGCTTTGCCCGGCGGGTTCACGGTCGGAATGGCGACCAGCTCACAGAGAATGTCAATTATTTGCGGACTGTAGTCCTCAACTCTTTTTTTAATCCTCTTTATTTTTTGATCCACTGACTTTTAGAATCTCTCAAAAATCACCAATTCATCAAGGCTCTTTTTGGGGGGCATATCGGGCCATTCATAAGGAATTCCGATCGGAGTGAAGCAGATAAGCGTGTACTGCATGGGGATAGTGAAGAACTCCTTCATCTTCGCCTCAGGAAAAAAGGTGGTGAAAAAACCGGTTCCGTATCCCAGGGCTCTGGCCGCAATCATCAGATTTCCAGCGGCCAGGGTCCCATCATAGAGAATATAATCGGGATACTGGGCCTGGGAATCGACAAGAACAGCCACATAGACGGGAGCGGAGAGAACGTTTTTCATGATCTCTTCCAGCTGGCTGCGCGCTTTGGACAACTGCTCTTCTGTCGGGTCTCTTTTTATTTTATATGTCTCAAGATACCACGAAACCGCTTCCTTTTGAAGCTTGTCAAGCCTGGTTCTGTCTTGGATAACCAGAAATTTCCAGGGCTGCTGGTTACCGGCTGTGGGCGCGAGACGAGCCGCATCCAGGATTTTGAGGATATGCTCTTTGGGAACCGGATCGGGCTTGAATCTCCGGACTGTCCGGCGGGTTTTGATCATACCCAAAAGATAGGCCTGGTCCGATGAATATTTAATCTCTGGATTCTCTTCAATTAGGTAGCGCTCGATAGGAGTGCATATATCCCCGACAACCTTCCACATCCTGTCTTCCTTATGGAAAATCAAGGTGAAATAGGAGTCCAGATTATATGTTCCACCTTCCGGTATAATCTGCCTGTAATGAAATTTGGCTACAGTGTAACCGCAGTCTTTCCCTTCGTGGACCTCCAACAGCTCTACCGGCATCTCCCAGCCTGTTTCCTTAAACCAGTCCTCATGGAAGGTGTAATAGCCCTCCCGGGAATCGATGAGTTTGCCTGTGCTCGTCAGGAAGAAAAAGTCTTGACCATTGGAGACGGTGGTGAAAAGGGTTTTGAGATCAGAGTTATGAATAGCCTGGACGTAGAGTTCAAAAGTCTCCTTAAGGGAAAGACCCGGACGGTTTTCATCGGCTGCAAACAGTTGAGTGAGAAAAGAGAAAAAAACGAGAAAAGCTACCCAGAAGAGAAAATGTTTCTTGAAGAAATTCATCTTGGTCACCTCTTCGTGAATGATTTTATTTATCTTGATGATATTCGATTATTTCCAGCTTGAGCTTGCCTATGACATCCGAGACGGCCTGAGCCATCTCTCTGAAAATGCTTTCGTCCAGAAGGCTCTGTCCGAATTTGATATGAGTGGCGTCGGTGTAAAGCTCTCCGCTCTTCTTATCAACGGCCAGCCATTTGGAATCAAGGCCTACCCACTGACCCGCATAGACCTCTGGCCACATATGATAGGCAAATATCCCACGGCCATACATGATTCCCACTGCCGCCCTGGCTGGTATTCCTGCGGCACGAAGAAGCGCCACTGTCAGTACAGTGTGTTCTGAGCAGTCTCCTTTACGGTTCTTTAAAATCTCCTTGGCATCGGCAAAGCCCACATCATAGTTCGGGGTCATCTCTTCTTTAATCCACTCGGCGATTTTCTTTGCTGCCCGCCAGGAATTTTTCTCTTCGCCGACTATTCCCTCGGCGGTTTTCCTGATCTCAGGATCATCGGATTGACAGAAGGGGGTCGGCTTTAAAAAGCGCTGAAGCTCTTCCTTCTCTACCGGAAGAGAAACCGCGTCTTCCTCCCTGAATACCTGGGAATTTGTCTGGATAAGAACATAATTCTCCCCGGATTCCAGGATCTTCTGACTTATCCCGTCAAAAGGGAAATCATGTATTCTTTCCAGGGGAATACCGCTGAGTTTGAATTTGACCATCTGAACCTGGAGAGGATTCTCGAACGTTATATTGGGCTTGATAACCGTAGAAAAAGCGATATCGAAGTTCTCTCCTGAGGTCTCAAGGGCTTTTTCCTCGGACATCCGGAGGGAAGTCAATTGAACGAAACTGGTTTTGGAAACGCTTTTCTGGACATTCCCGTCCATGTCAATCCAATCTTCGCTGGAGACAGGAATGACAGCCTCTGCTTTTCCTGCGACATGCCACAAATTCAATTTCTGCCCCAGGATTAAAACATCCTCCTTGCCGATCACCTCGAAGATGGTATCGATAAGGTCATGAGTTGTGAAGTCAAGAATTTTAAAGCTGTATTTTTTTCCGGGCCTCAGACCTTCTCGTTCGATTATCTGCCGCACCGGAATCTCCAGATAAAACTCCTCTTCGTAAGGCAGCTCTTTAATGACCTTATCCTCTATCTGGAATATTATTTTATTCCTACCGATCTCCGCTTTCATGACGGTCTCGGTCTCAGACATTTTCGTCCTCAGGACACACTCCAGAGGTTTGCCTTTCTCATCGTAAAGTGATTCCTGGATCGTGGTCAGTTCAACGGGATTGCCTCCCAATCGGGAAATCTTCATCCAGGATTTATCATATTCCTTCCTGTATTTTCTCCCGTTCTTTATAAACGAGAATTCCTGATTAAGGCTGTAGCCGACTTTGATCCCGTTCATATAGACTCCCATCCAGGATTCAGATTTTTTTCCCTCTGCGGATTCCTGATTCTCTTGAAGGGAAAGAATGCCATGATCACATCTGGAGGCACAGGCCCATCCAAATTCTGGCTGAATGGCTGTCCCAGAAAGGGCGAAAATGAAAAGCAGGTAAAGGAAAAAAGGCGGTAAAAATTTCTTTGGCTTTAACTGCATCTGTATGACTCCCGCCTCTTAAAGTTTTACTGCTTCTTACGAAAAGAGTCAAACAGGGTTCGCTGCGGGGTGAAAAAGGTGTTCGATCTTCATGGATCCTTTACAGCCAATTTCAGTTCCGAATAACCAGCAATATTGATTATTCCGCTGAGAACATTATTTTTGAATACGGATGCGATACTTTTTTATCTTCTCGTTCAAGGTTGTATACTTCAAGCCCAATATTTCCGCCGTCTTCTTCTGCTCTCCGTTAGCTTTGTAGAGGGTCCTCAAAATTATATTCTTTTCTATTTTTCCCAGAAAACTTTTCAATGGAATATCGCTGTTATCAAAAAAATATTCCATAAAAAGCCAGAAAAGCTTCCTTTTCAACCTGTGCTTCTTCGAGTGCTCACTCTCATCTTGTATAGTTTCGATAATATTGGCCTCTATTCCCTTTAGTACATCTTCATTCGTCCGGACTCGCTCATCAAAAAAAGCTATGTCTGATTCCACCTGAATGACATCTGCACTTTTTTTCTTACGGCTGGAAAATTCCAATATTCCCTCTTTCTGCTCAAGGGCTGAATGTGTTGATCCCGTCGATCCCCCCTTATTCAACCAAGGACAGTTACACAGACTCCTTATTTTCTATCTTCTCAAACCTTATTTTTCTTTTTACTTCCTCAGCTATAATCGGGAGACCATTTTGTACTTTCAACCTTTCAATCTCTCCATTCTGTATTTCTTCACAGTATTTGATAAACGAATACCATCTGGGATGCACTCGAATAAGCTTGCTGCTAGGGAAACCAACGTTCGATTTTTTTATATCAGCCTCGCTCATCTTCCGTTTATGAATATCGAGACATCTTTTTTGCGGATGTCGGATATTCCGGGTGATTGTCATGATCCTTTTTCTGATAGCCGCGGAACAACAGGAAAATGCCCCTCCCATGCTCACAGCACGGGAGGGGCATCCACGTTCAGCAAAGAACTTTTAGAACTGGAACCTCACTCCGAGTCTCAACACTCTCGGGTTCAGGATCTCGTTCAGCGTGTAGGCAGTGGAGGTGCGGGTGAAGGAGAGGCTCCTGTCCGCATAGCGGTAAATTCTTCCCCAAGTCCTCTGGTACCTTCTGTTCTCCAGCTTGGAGTTGAAAACGTTGAACATGTCGGCCATCAGGTAGATCCTTCCGGTGTCACCGAGGTTGATGACCTTTTCCAGCCTGAGGTCAAACCTGTAGAAGGTGTTCAGACGGAATTCG
>SMTZ1_10031411_pt1 | contig 10868 bp, 9 predicted proteins | sample DeeMarSWOR136_30_FD_25667 | JGI IMG/M metagenome (IMG submission 25667)
GTGGACATGGTCCCGAATTTTTCCATCAATGCGGAAATGCCATAGTGTTTCAGCACATAAAGAGGTGTGGCTGCGGAGACCGCATCTACCCCCGGTCCCATGTATTTGAAAATGGCAGCATCCCGAATGGGATGAAGCCAGGCAGATGTCATGGCCACGGGGTAGGTGGCCAACAGAAAGGCACGACCCATAAGGGCAGGGTTCCAGATGTTAAACCCTATGCCACCCATCAGGTGCTTGGTCACAAAGATGGCCACCACCGCACCCAGGATAGGCATCCAGTAAGGAACACCAGGCGGAATGATGTATGCGAGGAGCAGTCCTGTGATAACAGCGCTGCCATCTTTAACGGTTATAGGGCGACGCAAGGCCTTCTGCGATATGGCCTCTGTAGCCACACAACTTCCCACGCTAACCAGGGTGATGATGAGCGTTTGGAATCCAAAGACAAAAATGGACAGTATAAGTGGAGGGATCAGGCAGGCCACCACCGTCCACATGATTTTTTCCACCGACTCCCTGCTCTTCACATGGGGCGAAATGGAAACCGTCCAAAAAGAGGGCTCAGTCGCAGAAGCTGCGGTATCTTCTACTTGCTCTTCGATGACCTTTCTCCTTCATAAAATCGCTTTGCGATTTTATTTTTTTGCCTTCATTTTTGCAAGTCGTATAAACTGTACGAGAGGTCTCTTGGCAGGGCAAACAAATGAACAGCACCCACACTCAAAACACTCAAACACACCGAACTGTGCCGTGTCTTCAGCACGTCCAGCCTCCACATAGATCCCGATGTCATTGGGAGAGAGGCCCATAGGGCAGGCATCAAGGCACCACCCACAGCGGATACACTGGCTGTGAATCTGGGTGTCTATCTCATCTTCTGTAAGGAAGAGAACACCCGAGGTGGTTTTTGTGACAGGGATGTCCAGGGTAGATATGGCAAAACCCATCATGGGGCCTCCCATAACCACCTTGGCCAGCTCCGGTTTTGTTCCCCCTAGGTAAGATACGATGTCACTGAGTCGGGTACCGATTTTCACCTGCAAATTGGCAGGCCTTTCAATACCTTTACCCGATATGGTGATCACTTTCTCATAGAGGGGTTTATTGAGGACCACGGCGTCATAGATGGCTTTAGTGGTGCCCACATTTTGAACAATCAGCCCCACGTCAAAGGGCAGTCCAAATCCTGGAACTTTGCGACCCATAACGCTCTGAATCAGTTGTTTCTCTGATCCCTGAGGATATTTTACCTCCAAAGCGTCAACAGAAATCTTAAAGCCCTCTGAAGCGGCCTCTTCGGCTGACTTACTCATGACCTCAATGGCATCCATTTTGTTTGACTCGATGCCGATATGACATGCATGGATACCCAGGATAGTGAGAATAATCTTAGCCCCTTCAACAACTTCTTGAGCGCGCTCCAGCATAACCCGATGATCCGTGGTCAGGTAGGGCTCACATTCTGCGCCATTGATAATCAGCGTGTCCACCCTTGCCTCAGGAGGAGGATTCAGTTTCACATGGGTGGGAAAGCCCGCGCCGCCAATTCCAACGATGCCTGCACGTTTCACCCTGCTGAGTAATTCCTCCCTGGATAGCGCCTTCCAGTCAGAAGGGGTGTATTCTTTGGGCTGCGCTTCAGGATCCGTCTTTATGGTGATGGATGGGGAACTTACGGATACGGCATTGGCTGAGGAACCGATATTTCTTATGGTCCCGGTGACGCTTGAATGAATACTGGCCCCTAGGCCAGACTCCACCTCTCCAATGAGATCCCCTTCTGATACCTTGTCCTTTTTCTTTACCAGGGGTTCACAGGGCGCCCCAAAATGCTGGATGAGGAGTATGTCCAACTCCTCCGGGGTGGGAAAGTTCTCAATGGCGAGGTGCTCGGTGAGCTCTTTATATTCGGGCGGGTGAACCCCACCTTTTGGAAAAGTCAGCAGTGATTCTGTCATCTCTAGACTTCTTCCTTCTTCCTACGCCGCCACCCAGACCTTCGCTTTGTCCAGAATCCCGCGTCTTGCCAGGGAAGGGGGGAGGCGCATCTGCCCCGTACCCCTTTTTTCACAGGGACATGCTTGATACGGGGGTGGGGGCGCAAGATAATTCCGAGTGTGAATTGGGATATATACTTTTTTAATATAAATTGATCTAAATTATGTAATGAAAAGCTTTTTAGGAATCTTTTCACTAAATGTCAAACCAATTTTCCAAAAAGTCAACCTCTGGGCAATTAATCACCCCAGTTGAATAGGCTTAGCATTCAACGGGGCAGGCGAAAACAGGACAGGACGAACACGGTTGGCGCAGTACAACCTTGAATGTCAAAGTTCAAAGCTCCCCAGTGAAATAGGCTCCGCATTTCACGGGGCAAGCAAATGCCAAATAAAGTTGCAATCCCAAATTACCCATTTCAAAATCTAAGAAGATACAACTTGGGTTTTGGCATTGGAATCTTTGTCATGTGGCCTCAAGCGCAGCGGTCCTCAAATCCCGACTCTTCGGGATGCTCCTCAAACGCAGTGGTCCTCGAGCCCAGGGGGCGAGTGGCCACTACTTCCGGTTTGTAGATGCGTATGCCTTCATAACTGGCGAGGAGTATGGCCGCTGCCAACACGGGCAGAAAGTTAACCGCGTGGATCGCTACAGCAAAGGAAAGGGCTGGACTTGCGGGAACACCAAACATGGCCAAGGAAATTTGACATAGAAAATGAAAGGTGCCCACATAACCTGGAGAAGAGGGCACCACAACACTAATTGTGGTGATAACAAGGCGAGTCCATAGCAGGCCCAAATAGCAGCAGAGAGTATAGTCACGGTGACATAATCGTGCCACCTTTTAAGGGGTACAATGCCGGAGAGAAACCTATCTGTCATGCCTTTTATCGTGTTTTCGTATCGCTCAGGGAGTGGCTTCAAGAGAACTCTCAAGAAGGCCTCGGCTGTCGAGCTAGACCTTTTAAGAAATATCAAAAGTAAGAAAAGTCCAAGGGTAGCAGCGAACATGACATAGCCGCTCTTGACGACCCAATCGGGAAATGGATGGACAAAAATGACGAGACACATGAGCAGAAGGTGAGCCGGGGTAACGGTGTTGGCCCCATAGCCGATGATTAGAGATGAAAATAGGCTGCTGATATCCAGACGTCTTATGGGATCAAGCAGGTAGCGCCAGCGCAGGACTCGCAAATAGTGACTGAAAAAGAGGATGAAAATGGTGGGTGGCAAGTACCAGTAATTTGCCTTTTTAAGGGCATCCCACATCAGGCCAAAGTCCACCCTTCGGAAGGCCAGATAAAGGAATAGGGCGCTTATGAGCAGCCCTATCCAGAGTTTCCAGTTTGCAGTTTTGGTCCACTTGTTGTTTTTTTTCACGAAATCTTAAATAATTCCTTTGCTTCCTGGACGTCCAGGGCGATCTGGTCAGCCAATTCCTCCACACTGCCATATGTCTTTTCATCCCTGAGGCGCTTGATAAAATTTATCCTGATCGTTTTCCCAAGGATATCCTCTGAAAAATTAAGCAAGTGAGTTTCAACCGACAGGGCCTCATCGCCGAAGGTGGGGTTGTATCCGATGTTGGTCACACCGTAATGGAGATGACCATTGATAATAGCTGTTACGGCATACACTCCCCCCTTGGGGATTAACTCGTCAATGAGCTTCAGGTTGGCCGTAGGAAATCCCAGGAGTCTTCCTCCTCGGTTCTTCCCTTTAACAACAGTCCCGCATATCTGATAGTCTCTGCCCAAGAGTTTTTTCGCCTCTGAAAGATTTCCATCCTGGACCAGTTCTCTGATGGATGTACTTGAGACCAAAGCGTCGTCTAAGCGAATCGGGTCCACCACGTGGACTTTGAAGCCCAGTCTGTCTCCCATTTCCTGGAGAAGGTTGATGTTCCCCCGGCGTTTAGATCCAAAGGTGTAGTCATAGCCCACAACGATTTCTTTGATCCCAAGCCTATCAACAAGGATATCCTGAACAAATTCCTCTGCTGAAATTGAAGCAAACTGGCGGGTGAACGGGAGGCAAAAAATCAGGTCAATCCCCGCATCGGATATCAGGTCCAGTTTCTGCCTGGTGGGCGTGATCAGGGGAGGGCCGTTCCCGGGGCTCATGACCCTAATGGGATGGGGTTCGAAGGTCATCACAGCGGATTGGCCATTTATCGCCTTTGCACGTGCTTTGACTTTGTCAAAGAGGACCAAGTGGCCTTTGTGCACCCCATCAAAGTTCCCTATGGTCAAAACAGGGTTCTTTAAAGGTTCTTTTAGTTCATTTAAATCATAGATAATGTTCATAAATAAATAAATTTCTCCAAGAATATAAGGGCCGGAGGAACGGCCCCTGCTCTCTTTACGTTCCTCCATGCCTCCCTGACGAGTTTCTTTCAGTGTTTTCGGGATAATCTCCCGGTTCCTGTATTCTGCGGCGCTTGTTCCGATACTCCATCACTCCAATACTCCATGAGGCCCGCAAGGGCCCATTCCCCTATTGACAAAAAATCTGTGGTAATATAAATACTTGTGTAAAAAATATCAACTCCATTCCTTGCCGAAGTGGCGGAACTGGTAGACGCGCTAGGTTCAGGGTCTAGTGGGCGTATGCCTGTAGGGGTTCGAGTCCCCTCTTCGGCACCATAAGGACTTAAAGGCTTCGCTTGATTTGTGGCGAAGCCTTTTTCATTGGCCAGACCCACTTGAAAAGAATTATTAGACAGGATTCTTAATCACGAAAGCACCCGCCTTTGCCGAGGCTACGGCGGGGCAAGCGAAAGGACGAAACCACGAGAATTTTTTTTAGACAGGATTAACAGGATCATTAGGATATGTCTCGCCCGTTCCCCCCGATCAAGTCGGGGGTCACTTGAGGCACAGAGTCCGCAGAGAGAAATGGTTGAGGTAGAATCGCTCAAGAAGCCCGCGGAGCGGGCGACCTGATGAGTGAACATCAGGGGCATCTTTGGAGAGCAAAAGGCGACGAAAACAAGTGAGCTTGTTTTTGTCGCCATTGACTCTCCAAATATTCTCTTGAGCGATTTGTGTATCCAATCTGTAAATCCTGTACATCCTGTCTAATTAAAGCCTCTGGGGCTCTGAGGGCCCTGCCCGCCATCGCGAGCATGAGCTCGCTCAGGCGAGGCGGGCGGGTCTGCGTCCAAAAAGTCTCTGCGAATTGAGTCACCAATTCTTTGTGTTTTCTGAGAATAGGGAGCGATGCAGTCATCTGTGTAAATTCTTTCCAATAGGTGGAATTTAGTTTCTCATTTTTATGTATTTTAATGCTTAATTTATTGAACTACTGCGAGATGAACCAAACTAAGTCATTGAAATCTATAGTCCCTTTATATGAGTTATATTTGGCATTCATCTTGCTCCATATGGCACTTTATAACCCAGTTTAAAGTCGTTTTCAGGCTCAAAAAGAGGTCAATCCATGGCAAACAAGAAAAAAATCCCTCCAATCAAAACGCTCCGCTATAAAAAAGGAGATCTCATCTTCAAGGAAGGGGACTATGGTATATCCATGTACAAAATCGTCATGGGCAAGGTCCACATTTTCAAAGAATCGGGGGACAGGGAAGTTAGCCTCGCCATCCTGGGGCCTGGTGAGATTATTGGCGAGATGACATTTTTGAGCGGGCCCAACGTGCCTCGCAGTGCCTCGGCAAAGGCTCTTGAAGACTCGAACCTAGAAGTGTGGCATTTCTCCAGGCTAAGAAAAGAATATGAAGAGATGCCTCCCATTCTTAAAGTCATGGCAACCCAGACCCTGGAACGCCTTATTCGGACGAATAACATCCTTGTTAATCTGGATGTAAAACGAAGCAAAACAGAAAACCCCGAAAATACAGACTTGAGAGCTTCTCAAAGGCGTTTTTACAGAAAGAAGGTGGATCTGGAATGTATTTATAGATCTACGAAATCACGCCCAAACGCATGCCTAAAAGGAAGGATTAAAGATATAAGCCTTAATGGGATGGGGTTAGAAGTAAGTGCCAAAAACGGGTGTCATTCTTTTTATAAGCCCGGCGAGGCGTTCGTTATAAACACGGTTCTGCCCAATGGAAGAAATCTTGAAGTAACGGCCACAGTCAAGTCCGTCGGTGAGAATGGCACTCCCGGAAGACTTTCTATGGGAATGTGTTTTACGGATACGCCAGTCTGGGTAAAGGAAAGGCTCGGCTTTTTTATGATGTCTTGAAGGGGGCTTTGAAATATGAACGATAATCAGCTTTTGTGGGCGTATGTGGCTAGAGAAGAGGACTATCCCGAGGATGCGACAATCATCAAAGAAGGAAGTTGGGGCGATTGGGCCTACGTGCTGCTGGAGGGACGAGCAAAGGTAACAAAAAAGACCCGCGATGGGACATTAACTTTAGGTACGCTCGAAGCGGGTGCTGTTTTCGGGGAAGTAGGTTTCTTCGAGGTGAATGGGGGCACGAGAAGTGCGTCAGTTATAGCGTCAAATGGTCCCGTTCGCGTGGGCGTTTTGGATTCCCATTTGCTGAGAAAAGATTACGAAGCGTTGTCCTTAGAGTTAAAGGAGTTGCTTAAAGCCCTCGTCGTAAGACTGAAAAAGTCGACCGAAAGGCTGTGTTTCTTCAACCAAACATCAAATTGAACAATTAGCCGTCTTCAGTCCCCCGTCTTCTGTCATCTGGATTTTCTCTACTCCCCTCTCACTGCTTACTCCTCACTCCTTACTCATTACTTTCTACTTCTGCGTCCTTTCTCGATCTCTTAAGTTTGGTCATTTGAAATTTGACATTTGTCATTGTCTATCTTTCCCCCTTAAGGTCGGAGGGACCGCTCCTCCCTCCGGGCCGTAGGCCCTACAGGCCGGAGGCAAGTCCGCCGCAGGTGGACGCTCCTTCCCCCTACTCACTCCCCGCTTCCTAGCGTTTCGCAAACGGAGAAACTTATAAATCAATGGATGTCCCCCATTTTTCTTTCCTCCTTTCTCGCCTTACTTCCCACTTCCCTTCCGGAGTGTGTAGAACCCCTCAAAAAAGTGGAAATTAATTCTCCATCAGTATGTATTTTTCTGCCATTTGTCTTCAAACCCTCTCGCCCATATTAATATAACCATTTGAATTTTTTAATGAAAACTTGAAAACCTAATCTGGCATCCTCTTTGCTCTGAAAAAGACCAGGGAGGTATAAGTGAGTTAAGGGCTTCTGCGTTCAGATATCCATAAAGGAACGGGAAATTAATGGGGCCCCCGGTGTGACATTGAGGTAAAAGAATCATGCCATATGCATACAAATACAAGAATGGGTCAACGAAGCAGAAAAAAGAGGATAAAATAGTTATTTTTATCGGGCTGGTGTTGACAGCAATCGGATTAGCCTTGATTGCAGTCACGTTCATTCGATGGTACTTTTAAGGGAATTGTCAGACAATCGCTAGAGCAAATTCGTTCTTGAGTATCCTAATTTCCTAATCCTGTCAGACCTTCACCACATCTTCCTGATCAAAATCTCTTATGGACTTCCCCCCTGATTTTTCGAAGGTCTCAATCCATTTCTTGACGCGCTCTTTACCATAGGTCTTTTTCCACGCATCTAGAATCGTATCCACTGGGATATCAGCATATTCCCCATGAAACTCAACGTATTCCATGAACTTTTTTTTCTCCAGATTATATAGCTGAAAAATGGAATCGTCGTGGCCATTGAATTCAAGCGGGACGACCTTGTGCCTTTCACAGAGCTCCTTGTTAAATGCCGGCGTTGCCCGGACCCATTTACCCTCCAAGAAAAACTCATTAAATGCGTGATAGACAAAAAGATCAGAGCCTAAAAATTCAATGAGTTGTTTTGTGGCCAGGTGATTCCGAACAGTGGCAAAACCGATTCTCGTGGGGATACCGCTCGCCCTTCCCAGGGCGCAAAGCAGCGCAAAGCAGCGAGGCCTTGCAAACGCAATACCCACGGCCACTCTTCAGGATATTGCTCGACCGGTAATGCTCCGGAAGGTAGAAGGGGTAATAGGGGTCATACCAGATCCCATCTCGCACCGCGTAGTAGAGCTTTATGGCCTTCTCTATGGGTTCCTGAGCCCCATCTCCAAGGACATCCAACCCGTATTCGATGATTTCTTTGTTATCGCTGTCAATGATAGCCGTGGGCGAAAGATACTTCTGATCCATTTCATTCATGTTCCTCTTGCCTCCGCGTAAACTCATCATGCATATCAAAGAAGGCCATGGTTTGTCAAAAGCCAGAAATTATACTCTCGCCCGCCCGTTGCCTTGCTTGACAAGAATTACTAGGGGGGGATTCTTAATCACGAAAGCACGAAAATAAGAAAACACGAAAAAGAAAGGATTCACCATCCGCTTCGCTAGAGGCACGGAGAACACTGAGATAGATTTTCCTGAGGATACTGTCGGATTGCGAAAAGGCCCCTCACGAGGTGAGGGGTCTCGATGCAAAGCATCGCGACCAATGTGGAGGGCCGCGCATAAGAAAATAAGCGAGCTTATTTTCTTATACAAGACCGCTCCACATAAGGCCTTGGCGCGTATCCTAAAGCCAAGCACGCTTAACTCCACCTACTTAGGTAATTTGGAGTTCTCTGAGATCTCTGTGGTGAGTTTTTTTATTTCGTGGTTTTGTCTTTTCGCGTTTTCGTGATAAATCCGTTTCGAATTTTTTTCTTGACATCATTTTTTGTTTTTCTCTATAGTTACTTTGTAGCTAAAATGTAATTAAAATGTGATTCTGAGGAACTGGGTCATATTTACTAAGATATATAATTAAATCAATAGGATAACGCTACAAGAAGAGCTGGTTATGGGTGGTCCTCCTTTTTTGGGGATATTCCCCTGACCCAAAACATCTAAGCGAGTTCTAATGCGTTATTCTGAAAGGAAGGCTTTTCGAGTTGCCTGCTAAAGAAGAGACCAAAAATAAAATCGCCGCCGCTGATATGCCCCAAGGCAAAGTGAAATTTGAGGTTTACGGCGAAGAGATGATTGAAAAGATGGTCAAACTGAGTGGCAATAGCGGCAGGGTATATCTGCCCCCTGATTGGGTAGGCCATCAAGTAAAAATCATTCGGATCGATTAGCCGACACGTGGACATCAGGAAGGAATAGCCCAGTGGAGAAGGTGCTCATAAGAAAATTAAAGATAGAGGATGCGGACGATATTACCAGGATTCACGCAGCCATCACCCAATCACCCGTCAAAATCGATTACAAACGCGTCATTAAGGAACAGGTAGGGAAAGCCGACGAGGCCAGTTATGTGGCAGAGGTGAAGGGCAAAGTCGTGGGTTATATGATCAGCTACATCTTCTACGGCGGCTTTGGTATCGAGGACAGCGCCTGGATAGCTATGTTTGGGATTGACCCCAAATTCATGGGTCAGGGTATCGGTAAAGAGTTGGGCAAGGAGATATTCAGCTTTTACAAAGGGAGAGGCATTAAGAGCATCTACACCTCGGTTCGATGGGATTCCACGGATCTTTTGTCTTTCTTCAAGACCCTCGGCTTTGACAGAAGCAATTTTATCAACCTCAGAAAAAACTTACAATAATTACACTACACACACTCTCCATTTGCCCCGCTCACCCTGCTTGTCGAAGCAACGCGGAGATCCCGCTCACGGGGCCCAATAAATCGGGGCCATTCCAAACAACCCTCTTTTTTCTTGACATGTAGTTACAATATGGCTATATTGTGACTATATTGTAGCGATATTTAATATGAAAGGCCTACCAGCCCCTGAACCCATGGCTTAGATTTTGGCATATTTTTCAGTAACTTAAGCAATTTCAGCCTTCACCCGATGGGTGAAGAGTCATATAGAAACTGACGAAAAACCGGCTTCGCCGTCTCGCTTACGGCAGATGGGCGTTGTCAGACAGCCTCTGAAGGCCGTCTTGAGTTAAGTGCCTGATACCCGTGATTAGTCAAAAAGTATGGCACGGATTCAGGTCATCTAGGAGAGGAAAAAAATGAGGTACGCAGAGACAGGATTTAATTTAGAAATTGATCTATCCCGAGGAAACATTGAGAGGATAGAGACTGACCCGAGGGACACCGAACTTTATCTGGGGGGCCTGGGTACTAATGCCAAGATATTATGGGATAGGGTTCCCCCCGAAGTCGAACCCTTTTCTCCTGATAATCTTTTAATTTTCGGTGCTGGTCTTTTATGCGGCACACCGGCTACCGGTTGTAATCGGACCATTGTTTCTACCATCTCGCCTCAGACTTTGTTCATGGCATTTTCAATGATGGGGGGGTTTTGGGCCCCGGAACTGAAGCATGCCGGTTATGACAAAGTGATCCTTCGCGGCAAGTCTCCTGATCTGGTTTATTTGTGGATAAAGGATGACCAAGTAGAAATACGTGATGCCTCTCATCTCAAGGGCAAAGGCGCTGTTGAAACTGAAGAACTTATTCGACAGGAGTTAAACGAGCCGAAAGCCCAGGTGGCGTCTATCGGTCTGGCCGGTGAAAATAGGGTCTATTTTGCTTCTATCGAACAGGGTAGGTCCAGTGCCAGCCGAGGTGGAATCGGGGCCGTTATGGGAGACAAAAGGGTAAAGGCGATAGCTGTTCGCGGAACAGGGGACATCAATGTGGCCAGACCGGCTGAATTCATAGAGCTTTGCAACGAAGTGCTGGAATATATAAAGTTCCGAGAAGAAAATCCAATTAAAGGGGTACCGCCCATTTTAGAGGGTCTTGGGTCACCCCAGGAGATGGTCATCAATGATGAGAAGTGGCATACCGAGAATTTCACCTGGGGAAATGCCCGCCATCGGAGAAAAGATTATTGGAACGAGGAAGTGGAAAAGAAGTGGACCGAGACCTTGGATAAGGCTCGGAAGCGGGTAATAAG
>SMTZ1_10007570_pt1 | contig 10867 bp, 13 predicted proteins | sample DeeMarSWOR136_30_FD_25667 | JGI IMG/M metagenome (IMG submission 25667)
CTTTAAAATCATAGTGGACATATTGTTGCCAGTAGTTTTCTGTTGCTAATGAGAGACTAATGATGGTTAAAATAAGGAAAAGAGTGATAAAACTTCCTGCAATTTTGCTCATGTTTCATTCCTCCCGAATTTGACCTTTAATGCATAATATAACTAACAAAATAGTAATAATCAAGTTTATATTCGATACGTGTTTTTCATTGAATCAGTTGCAAAAAATTATAAAGAAATCAATCAAAAATTTTTAAGCTAATCCCTTAGTTATTGGCTGGCAGACGTAACCTTCCAAAGGTTTTTAATCTTTGAAAGATTATTTCTCTTCTCAAGACTGAGCGATTACTCATGCTATTGAAATTTACTTGACATTGGAAAATAAAAGTAGTACCTTTAAAGCCATTTTTAAACCAGACGATTCGGGTTGTTGGCTGTTCATTAAGTTAGACAGCCCTTTTTATTTAGAGGATTGGATTAAATCCGCCCGTTAGCGAATGGACATTTAAATTTTTATTAGCATTTAGAAATAATGAGTTATGAAGTTAACATGGGAAATTTATTTTATCCCACCCTCTTAACAAGTATTGATGGAGTTAAAGACAAATGAAGCGATTATCAAAATTATGGCAACAAGGTAGAGAATTTTTAGGCGTCGAAATCCCTATTATGGCGGGCGCCATGACCTGGATTTCAGACCATAGATTGGTTTCAACCGTATGCAATCATGGGGCATTTGGATGTATGGCTGGCGGTAATATGCCACCAGACCTGTTCGAACAAGAAATTGATAAGATTCGTGAAACGACCGACAAACCGTTTGCAGTGAATTTAATCACTATTGCCCCCAATTATCGAGAACAGTTAGCCATTGCAGTTGAGAAGAAGGTACCCTTCATTATTTTTGCAGGAAGTTTCCCCCGGGGATCTGAAATTAAAATCGCCAAAGAAAGTGGCGCCAAAGTTATGGCATTTGCCTCCAATGAATCCATTGCCAATCGGATGATTTCCTCTGGTGTTGATGCGTTGATGCTCGAAGGAAGCGAGGCAGGGGGACATATCGGTCATGTTTCATTGATCATTTTATTGCAGCAGGTGCTGTTTTCTATAAAAGATATTCCTATATTTGTTGCTGGAGGGATTGCCACTGGAAAATTGATGGCACATCTCTTGCTCATGGGCGCTGCTGGAATTCAAATGGGAACTCGATTTGTGATGACTGAGGAATGCCAGGTTCATCCCAATTTTAAACAAGCATTTATTAAAGCAAAAGCGAGGGATGCTATTGCGACTCCTGCTGTGGGTTCGGAACTGAATGTCGTTGCGGTACGCGCCATTCGCAATAAAGGCATGGCAGAATTTGCCGATTTGCAGATGGATTTAATCCAGAAAAATCGGCGTGGCGAAATCACCAAAAAGGATGCCCAATATGAAGTTGAAAATTACTGGGTCGGTGCCCTCCGTCGCGCAGTGCAGGATGGCGATGTGGATTTTGGTTCACTGATGGCAGGTCAAAGTGTCGGATTGGTGGACAAAATCCAGCCCATGAAAGAGATGTTTGATGAAATTATCAATGAGGTAGAAGAAGAATTGGAGCGGATTTATGAGCGGTTGGAGTGTGAGATGGAAGAATTATAAAAGCAACTGAGCAATAAATCCAGCTTGTTGAAAATGGGAATCAGCGGTTAAAGCATTTGATATGTTTTGTTCTTTCATAATAAAAAACGAAATACAGTCAACTAATCCCCAGTATTTGTCTTGATACGAGGAAAAAATCTTCAATCCGCCCTGTAGTATCCTTTTTGATATGGGAAATATTTTAAAATTAGCGCTAAATCGAATTTCATTTATAAATGTAGTGACATCATTCCTGAATTTTGGCTCTGACAATCCATTCCCGATTTCTAAAATAACTGCATCTGAAAGAACGAATTTATCTGAACCCTTAAAACTTTTCATTAATTCAATTGCTTTTTTATGATACTTATCTTTTTTATCATATAATGCAAGCACGTATGATGTATCCATGAAATAGGTCATTTCTCATCTTCCCTTTTAATTTTTCCATAAAGATAATGTTCAAAATTCACAGAATAATCCTCTGGTAATTCATCAGTTTTGGCTGTCACTAAATCAAAAATTTCTTGTACACTTTTAGATTTTTTTTTATCGATTAAAGCTAATTTAACTTTCTGATTTACCAAATATTCAGCACTTTCAGGAAGCTCAATTAAAATTTTCTTTCCTTTTTTTTGTACAACTGCTTCAATTTCCAATGCTTTCATTTTTTTAATACCTCTCTTTAGAGTTAAAATAAAACTATAGTACTTTAACGTAAAATCGAAAAATAACTTATTCTATTTATCTTTCTATCCAGCCATTCGAACGCTTCTTCCATATTTTTAAATGATTTCACCCTCCCATTTTTTATATCTTGTTTAGCCTTTTTGATACTTTTTTGAACATTCTCCTGTCGATATATTTCAAAACTCATTTGAAGGTCTAATAATTCTTGATAAATTTTATAAGGTAAAATCACTTCAACAGGTTTGCCATTGGCATCGTTAATAAATTTTGTTTTTTCTTTTATTTTTAATGCATCCATTTTTAATTCCCCGATTTTCGTCTTCTCTTCTTATTTTACCAAAAATGTAATGTTCACAATTCACAGAATAATCCTCAGGTAATTCATCAGTTTTGGCTATAAATAAATCAAAGATTTCCTGTACATGTTTAGATTTTTCCTTATTTCATCTTCACCAATGGCAAAAAAGGACTTTCGGGACGAACAATCAGTTTTTGCTCTTTTGCATCGATGATCAAATCTAATTCCTCCAATACAATCTGTCCAATTAATGGTTCACAATTTGGAGGTCCAACAACACAATCAAAATTTCCGCTTCGATCGCTAATTTGAATTTTTACCGGTCCCACTTTTTTCAGTTGTTCCTTGCGCTCTTCTGCAAAGGTAACAATCACTGAACCGCTGTCTGGCAATTCAAGCAAATCAACAACCTCTTTGGGTAACAGTGTAATAACTGCTCCACTATCAATCAAACAATCTAATTCAAATTGCTTGATTTTATCTTTCTTAAGATATTCATCGAAGATATTGATGAATTTGACTTTAGCTCTAACCTCTCCCATTTTTCAACTCCTTTCTAAAAATACATCTATAGAGATTTGCAAAATAGGATTGATTGTCATTTCGAGCGGAGCGAGAAATCTGGTTAACGAACTGATATTTTAAGATATACAGATTTCTCACTCCACTCCGTTCCGTTCGAAATGACACTAAAATCTTAATTTTGCAGAAGTCTAAAAATGCATCTATTCAATTTAAATATATCAATTAAAAATAAGTTTGTCAAGGATAATATTTCTTAAAAAAAGATTTGTTTCTTCAATGAAAATTTCTTATCTTTTCACCGAATATATTTTTGGCTTGGGTGTATCAACAGTTGAAAAGTGAGCTCAATATATGACAAAAGAAGATGAAATCGACGAACGTGCTATCATTCTCCGCTGCCAGAAAGGGGATAAACAAAGCTATGGGCACCTGGTCGAGAAGTACATGAAGCGAGCCTATTTTACAGCATTGGGATTGGTTGGTTTCCATGAAGGCGCGCTTGATTTGTCCCAGGATGCCTTTGTGCGGGCTTATCGATCAATCAACAAACTGGATGCCGATCGAAAATTTTTCACCTGGTATTATCAAATACTCAGGAATTTGTGCTTCAATTATTTACGTGATACTGCCAGGCACGCTCGCCCCTTTTCAGACATTGGAGATAATCAAATCGATAATATTATCGATAGTTCTCAAGATTCATCTCTTCAAGTCGAACAGAACGAAATGAAGGAAGCACTCTGGAAAGCTATGGACACATTGAAACCGCATGAACGAGAGATCATTATGTTGAAAGATTTTCAGGAGATGTCTTACAAAGAAATTGCGGAATCAATGGACTGTCCCATCGGTACTGTAATGTCTCGACTATTCGCTGCACGCCGGGCGTTGAAGAACAAATTGGAGAGTTATTTCAATGACTGATCACGATAAAACATACAATAAAGAGCGATTTTATCAATTGCTGATGGGGGCAGTGGATCATGAACTCACTTCAATTGAGATGAATGAATTTAATAATCTTATTAACACCAATCCTGATTTTAAAAAAGAATGGGAACAGTATAAAAAACTTAAGGAGGTGACTCAAGCCATGAAATTTAAATCGCCACCAAAAGAGGTGTGGGATAACTACTGGTTGAGTATATTTAATAAAATCGAGCGAGGGATTGCCTGGATTATCTTTTCAATCGGGGCAATTATCCTCATCACTTACGGTTTATTCAAAGCCGTTGAAGCCATCATCGCCGATCCTCAACTTGAGGGTATTATTAAAATTGGCATCATTGCAGTGCTTTTAGGACTGGTCATTTTGTTAGTATCAGTCGCTCGTGAAAAATTGTTTGTAAGAAAATCAGACCCATATAAGGAGATTCAAAGATGATCATAGCAACTTCAAGTGAAATCGCTGGAAAAAAAATTGTAAAAACGCTGGGGCTTGTTCGTGGCAATACTATCCGTGCTCGTCATGTTGGCAAAGATATTCTGGCAGGATTTAAAAACATCCTGGGGGGAGAAATTGAAGAATATACCAAATTAATGGCCGAAGCCCGCGAACAGGCATTGGATCGAATGACAGAACGGGCAAAGGAATTAGGCGCCAATGCAATCGTTGATGTCCGATTTTCCACCAGTTATATTATGGGGGCAGCTTCGGAAATTTTAGCTTTTGGCACCGCGGTGGTGGTTCAGTAGCTTTTAAACTGGATAATTATCTCTCAAAAATTGTACTAATCATGCATTATTTATAACCATAAAGGCACTAATTCATTAGACAGTCACAAAATTTTTATCTTATGAAATTAAGGGTATTGGAAATTTAGTTCAATTTTTTGCTTCTCAAACTTAGTGTCTGTGTGATTTAGATTTATATACTCAATTAGGTTTAATTTTTCAGTGTCAAATCGTTGAAATACTGATTCTATCGCTTGGAGCGATGGAATCAGTATTAAATTCTAATCCTTAATCAATATATAATAGCTTTCCTGAACCTCACAGGCTTAGGAGGGCTTGTTATAATTGGGAGTTGCATTACTCCAGCAATCCAACGCTCCACCTCAATCCAAAAAATCTCCAAATATCCAGCACATTACTAAAAATCTCATTGACATGTAACTATTTTTCCATTATATTTAAGTTATTTCAAAATTAATCAAAAAACCAGGGAGATTTTATATGCCTTTCAAATTGATTTTTTTAATTACTTTCCAACTCGTCATTGTCGGTTTATTAGTTTATAATGCTCAAGCTCAAAGCCGCTATCCAGATTATTTTCCAGAAATGAATAAATATTTTTCCAACAAACCGTTAGGCGCAACTTTTGAGAAGGGAAATACGATATTCAGGTTGTTTGCCCCCAATGCTTTTGCTGTAACGCTGGTAACTTTTACCAGACATGATGATTCCGGTGGATTAGAGTACGGCATGAAGCGAGATGATGAAGGTGTATGGGAATACACCCTACCTGGAGAACGATTTGGACTTTATTACGGTTATCGCATTAACGGTCCCAAAGATAAAGCTTTGATGTTCGATCCATCCAGAATCATCGCTGATCCTTATTCAAAAGCTGTTGTCACTCAAAATAATTATCTGCATCCAGCAAAGAGCATGATCATCGATACCAACTATGATTGGGAAGGGGATAGCTGGATGAAAATCCCCAGTCGCGACCTGGTTATCTATGAGATGCACGTGCGTGATATGACAGCTCATCCGTCATCGGGTGCAAAACAACCGGGAACATACCTGGGACTAATCGAAGAGGGTAAAACTGGGGGATTTGATTACTTGCTCGATCTGGGCATCAATGCTGTTGAATTACTGCCCTGTCAGGAATTTGGCAATATCGAAGCCCCTTATGATGATAGTACCGCACAGACATTTAATGGCTGGAATCACTATGCTCAAAATCATTGGGGTTATATGACTTCCTATTTCTTCGCACCTGAGTCTTATTATGCTTCTGGGGGAAATTTGGTTCCGGATGGCTATTGTGGAATTTACGGTCAGCAGGTTAAAGAATTCAAAGACATGGTGAAAGCATTCCATAAAAAAGGCATCGCGGTGCTGATGGATGTGGTTTATAATCATGTTTCCAATTACGATCTCAATCCTTACAAATATATCGATAAAAAATATTATTTCCGCCTTGATTCAAAAGGTAATTTTTTAGCCAAAAGCGGCTGCGGTAATGATGTTATGACCGAGCGTCCCATGGCGCGTCGCATGATTATTGAAAGCGTAAAATATTGGATGACTGAATATCACATTGATGGATTTCGATTTGACCTGGCGTACCTGCTCGATCAAGAGACTTGCAAGGAAATCATTAAAGAGGCTCGAAAAATTAATCCCAATGTTTATATCATTGCCGAACCCTGGGGGGATGGTTATGCACCGGACTATTTTTCTAAGATGGGATGGTCTGCCTGGAACGATAAAATTCGGAATGGTGTGAAAGGTCAGAATCCTTTTGACAATCCTGGTTTTATTTTTGGAAAATGGGAGCGGGATAATAATCCAAAAACCATCAAGCGATATGTAGCTGGAACATTGGTCAAAGATGGCGGACTTTTTATGAAACCAGAACATTCGGTCAATTATCTCGAATCACATGACGATCATACGTTCGGTGATTTTATACGAATCGGAACTGGCGCGGTGAAAGCTGACGATCGCATCGCAGATTTAGCGCGCCATGTTCGATTGACAGAGCAACAGATGAAAATTAGCAAGCTGGGGGCGTTGTTTTTAATGGTCTCCCAGGGCGTCGTGATGATCAGTGAGGGGCAGGAATTTGCTCGAAGTAAGATCATTGCTAAAACCGATGTTCCCGATCCCCACCAGGGACAGATTGACCATAACAGCTATAACAAAGATAACGAGACCAACTGGATCAATTATGAGCATCGGGAAATTAATCGAGACCTGTACGATTATTACAAGGGATTAATCGCCCTCCGAAAAGCGCATCCAGCGCTGCGACAGTCAGAACGAGAAAACATTCATTTCTTAAAATGTAAGAATGAATTTGGACTCGGATTCTGGATTGATAAAAAACCATCTGGAGATGCGCATGATATTTTGGTGCTGATTAATGCTGATCCAATGAAGACTGTTAAATTTAAAATCCCCTCAGGTCAATGGTCGCTGGTTGCTAATGAAAAAGCGGCAGGTAATGATGTTTTGAAATCGGGTATGTCAGGTATGATTGAGGTGACACCTACCACAGGATTAATTTTGATCAGATAATCGGTTCTAAAAATTAATATCGTACTAACATTTTTCACTTTATTTCATACGTAGTTGATATATACCGATTAAAGGCAAGAATTTCATACTGATTCCATCGCTTGGAGCGATGGAATCAGTATATCAACGATTTGACACTGAAAAATTAAACCCAATTGAGTATAACATCCCTAATTGCACATAAAAAGGTATAACTCCGACATCTGCAAACATGAATATATCGTGATCATTGGGAGTATAATCGATACCTCCGCCTCCATAAAGGATAATAGTTTTACAAATTTTGTAATCTGCTGCTAAACCTGATTTCCACCGTTGAGCAGGCATACGATACCAGCCATCTCTGGGTCCATTTATCATGTCTTCATACGAAGTGCTTGCCGGGTAACGATCTTCAAATGCTGATCTGGCGTATGTTGAGTGTTTAATATGAGTTATTAAAGTTTGTCTCCAGGCAAGATTAAGCATTATAAACCATTTCTCCTTGTAATATCCTGGATGAAAAATGAGCTCCAATCCCCATGCCGCGAATTTTCCATTGATATTTTTATTGGTAGCAACCATTGTAGAAATGCCAGCAACCAGGGTATAATTATTCCAATCTCCATATTTAATAGGAATGTCCGATAAATGTTACAGGATTTTGAGGTGAAAAGTGCGATTTAATCTGATCGATTTCTTCAACCACCGCATCCCATGTGATTTCTTGTTTCGTAATCCTTTCTGGTAAACCGCTGCCTCTCTGATCCCACATTACAACAAAATATTTATCGGAAAGTAGTTGTAAGGGAACAAAAGGTCGGAAGTCCGACGCTGATCCGTGTAAAATAAATAAGGCCGGATTAGCAGAATCGCCAAAGTTTTGAATATGAATTGAACGAGTATGACCCGCTACGATAATTTTCATCTGCGGTAATAGCGAGTCCTGGTCTACCGTTGGTGGAACTAATGCTCCTGGCTCCTCAGGATCTATTAAGCTGCAACCAATCATCGTTAAAAAAACAACAAATACAACTATATTTTTGAATTTCACGCTTAATTCTCCTTATAAATAAATATCACAAAATTGCTGGGGCGCTAAAACAACAAGATCAGGGAATTTTAGTTCACCTGTTCTGAAATCAGTTATATTTTTGGTGATGATAATTGCACTGGCGGCGCTGGCAGATTCTAATACCAAATTATCACTCTCGTCAGGTAAATTTGGTCGCCACAAATAATAGACTTCTGATTTTTGGGCAATCGCTAATAAAGCATCTAAAACAAGCTGTATCTCATTAAGACTGGCACCAATGAGTTGGAGTATCTTTTCTCGTGTCAGCACCGATTCATATTCGAGAAAGAGCTTTTGTGTCAATGCCAGCGGAATATTTCCTTGCTGGAGAGATAAACTTTTTTATTCAACTTTTTGGCATAGATATCACTGTTAAACTTATACTCGTTAAGGATTAAAATGTAACAAATGCTGTCATTCCTGCGGATACATATTAGCGTCAACCTAAAGTTGATGGAATATCCAGTAAATCATTATTTTTGAGAGGATTACAGGATTAAACAGGATGTACATGATTATAATTTCGTTTGAGTTAGTTTGTCAAGCATTTATTAAAATCATATATTCAAATAATGCATAACATTAAACAATATCTTCAATTATTTGCCCGATTAATTTTGATTTTTGGATAACAAATTTCAAAATTAATAAATAATTTAAGATATTGATTGACAGGAGGTTAATTGACAAGAAAAATTATCCTGTCAAAAAATATTTTTTAAGTTGACGCCTATTTGCGGATACAGGAATCTCCCTATTTTGGGTTAGTTAGAAGATACCTGTATTCACAGACATGGCATTGCAAACTAATCCTCAACGAGTATACCAGCAAATAATTTCATGCAATAACTGAAATTGGTGGGCAAGAAATGGACGTATATTATTTTTTCAATTCAAATTTATCAAACAATTCTCCACTTGCCGTCCACGCTTCATACGATAAACATTCTTTGCTGATCGCAATAACCTGAAACAACTGCTTGCCAAAATCCATTTTTGCCATCAATGATTGATAAAGAAGATTCAGCTTGTAAATTTTAGGGCCACTAACCGACACCACATACACTGTGCCACTGGAGTCATCCGCAACCACTTGACCGGCACGCAGTTTATAGCTTCTACTGTAACAATGATCGTGTCCCTGCAGCACCAGATCAACACCATAATTATCGAAAATCGGAAGAAACAGCTTTTGTAAATGGGCATTGTCACGATCTTTCGCTGAGGAATATATTGGCTGATGAATTGACACGATAGTCCAGCGATTGGGATTCTCTATCAACACATTTTTTAACCACTCCGCCTGTATTTCCAGTCCCTCATTGCCATTCAGTACGATGAAACGAGCCATCTGACAATCAATATAATAAACAGTCTCCTCCAATCCCTGGGGACCATTGGCTGGCAGAGAGAATTGCGGACGCCACAATGGAGTTAAATGGCGAGCTGTGTCCCCACTCGTTTTCATTTCATTGTATTCATGATTTCCCGGCAACGGCATAATTGACGTCACCCTGGCAATCCAGCCAAAGGCATCAAAAAGCTGTTCCCAGTCATTATCGCTCTCCCCGTTGTTTACCAGATCGCCAGCCATAAGCCAGAATCGAGCTGTCGGCGATTTTTGATATGCCATGCGAAAGACACGGGAACAGATCGAATGAATCTCATTTTGCGGATCACCTAAATAGATAAATTGAAATGGGGCATCATCTGCTTCTGCGGTCCGAAATTGATTCCACTCGCTCCATACAATTCCGTCGCCAACCCGATACGCATAAACCGTGTTGGGAGTTAGCGTGTCGAACAATACCGCATGATAATACATGGTCTGCCCATCAATCGTCACTGTATCTGTAATCGCTGGCATACGAACCGCTCCCTTTACCAAATCAGGACTTGCTTTAGCAGCAACGATTTGTGCCTGGGGCGCTGTTACCGCAACTTGCGTCCTCCAGGTTACTGCCTGACTGGTCGCTGGCTGTGCTGTCACATTTAGTATGATGCGTTCGGGATAGGCTGTTATATCCTCCCCACAATAAACTGATTTAACAATTACAAAAACAAACAACCAAATAACAAGCGCCGTAGACCTTTTGCGACCACTCATTAATGAAAATTCTTCCACTGTTTTCTCCTTGAGTGAAGTAAAGTTGATAAATTTACGGATTCATACATTTAAGCTTTATAAATTAAAGCCTACTTCTGCAAAATGAAAATTTATTGATTCATTTTTAATATTTACCTCTGAATGACCTTATTTTTGTTTTTAAAACCTTCGTAACAAGCAAAATCTAAAAACACCTGAACCTTATTACCTTATTTGACTGGAATAATAAGGTAATAAGGTTAACATAAGGCAGGATTATTTTTCTATTAAGGTTAAAAAGATAAAAATAAGGTTTCCACGCTATTTATCAGCCCTGTTGATAAATCAACAG
>SMTZ1_10018082_pt1 | contig 10867 bp, 13 predicted proteins | sample DeeMarSWOR136_30_FD_25667 | JGI IMG/M metagenome (IMG submission 25667)
AAAACTTATTTGAATTGCTTTTCAAATTCCCAAATAGAATCTTGGATTGTGTGAAGATTCTTAATAACTTTCCCAGTGGTTTTGTTCTCCATTTCATTTGCATCATAGAGGGCTTTTCCAACAGCTAAAGGTCTAGATTTAGTTTCTTCAATAACTCTTACAATATCCCCTTTTTTTATTAGAGGATCTATCTTGGTTATTCCAGGTCGCATTACGTCCGCTCCATTAGCAACATAGCGTACTGCTCCGAAATCTACAACAACAGTCTTCAATTCAACCTGCTTGTTTAATAAGAGAGTTAAGACAGGAATATACCCATCCTTAGACTTCCAAAGTTTTAATATATTATTAATTGCGTATAAAGTATCTCCTGCTTCCGTTTCAATAACTTCAACATTACTCTTTTTAGGAAATATCTGATCTACAAACGTCTGATCATACTGTTTTAAAATTTCATCTTTTAAAGGATTTAATTCGGATTTTCGTATAAAATGTCTATGCTTAATCTTCATATATCAAATTAGAATTAAATTTGGCAAAATAAAAAGTTTAATCTTATATTATGTGAATGACAAGTAAAAATCTATTCTTTTTACACAAGAAAATTATCTTTTACCTTTTTTGAAGTAGTAAATGTAGAGAGAAATTCCTAACAAGCTCCATACTCCGAAGAAAATTGATACTGTTACAAGGGTAGAAAGAGTTTCTTCATCGAGATAAAAATCAAAAATCTTTATTAAATAATCTACTAAGGATGGATTTTTTACAATAAATGATCCCTTTTCTGAAGACCCCACAAAATAAAGATTATTCTGATGATCTGTATGAACGTCAGACAATGATACCATATCACGATATTTAGTCCAAAGGTAATCTCCCAGTAAAGTTCCATTTTGGGAATATTTAACTAGGAAAATTTCTGAGAAAGCAGTTAAAGTATAAAATTCACTTAATCCTGCGCAAAAGATATTCCCTAAAGAATCAACAGCAATTTCATGCCAACGACTCAGATGAACCATAGGAATGTAAGATTTCCAATTTGAAATAAATATTCTATCACCAGAAACATTATATTTAAAGAGCACATTAGAAAAAGAATTATACTCCCCAAATACGTAAAGATTACCATGATAATCAAAAAGTAAATGCCTATAATCAGGTGATTGATCAAGCTCTTTAACTAAATTCAATCCACCTGAAGAATTAACCTTATATAACCCCATAAGATGATCTTCATATGAATATGAAGCAATATATGAATTATTTAAATCATCAACTCTAAAACATTGTGGCTCAAAATCAAACGAAATTGAAAAATTATATTCCATATTCCCTGATTCGTTTAACTTGAGTAATCTTAGTAATCCTTCTTGTTGATACTCATATCCTAGCAAATGAATATTTTTATAGTTATCTATATAAATTTCATAAAAATAACCCTCTACAGTATAATTCCATAACAAATTTCCTGAACTATCTAGTTTCAGTAATAGATACTTTTCAAAATTTATATACCACAGAGAATAAATGTTATTATCAGAATCAATCTCTAAATCTATGTAAAAATAAGTGTAATTAAATTTCTTAGTCCAGATTATAAAACCTGAACTATTGATCTTCAAAATAAAAATTGAAACTATGTTAGGAGGTGCTATATATCCTAGAGGACTTAGGTCGATTACACCCATACAATAAGCATTTTCTAATGTATCAGTTACAACAGCTCCAACTCTCCACGAAACGTTATCCCAATTTATTATCCAAGAAAAATTATTATTTAAATCCATTGATTGATTTGAACCATCTATACTTTTTTTACCGTTATTTTGACAATAGGAAAAATTTACAACTAATATAATGATGAAAAAAATTGCGAATAGTATTTTCTGTTTTCGCATTATTATGAAAAATCTTATTGGATTGTGATAATATTAAATAAACGATAGTGATATATAATAGTGATTGAAATAGAATTTCCATGTTAGATTATTATGAAAAATCTCAAGAAATTTTTTATCTACTTAGGTATTTTCTTATATTTCATCTATTTTTTACCAGATATAAAAGCAAATCCCGTCATTCCAACACCTCGAGAGATATCGGTTCAATACCTAATTGGCAGTACTCTTTTGTTTTTTGGAACAATAGGATGTGAATATGCGGTTGGTTTTTATATGATTCATAAGGCAAAAGAAAATAAATCAGAATTCATCAAAATTATATTTATCATTAACGCAATTACATTTCCCATTACACAACTTTTCGTTTATTTTTTTGCATTAATTACACTCCCAAATTACCTTTTTTATGTAATTCTTCTAATTGAAACTATTGTTATTGTCCTTGAATGGGGATTAATTACTTTAATTTTTAAAAAAAGGAATGCAATTAATTATTTTGCTGAAAATAATTCAAAACCACACCTTTTCTTTTATAGTGTTATTGCCAATATTATAACTTATTTAACAGGGATTGGATTTGTGTTTCTATGGGGAAGTATCAGTTTCGTTTTCTTTAGTTTTTAAAAATATTTTTCTTCTTAAGATTTAGTGCTTCTTAAATATTTATTATAAATTCTTACTATTACTTGCGATCCAAACGTAAAAACGCTAATTCCGATATTTTTGCTAAAGTCCCTGAAATTAGAGGACCAATAAGAGCGGTACTATGATTTTCATCTGCGAGTAAACCAGGATATTCAATTTCAAGCCCAATAACATAGATGATTGATGCTAAAATTATTATTATTCCTGATATCATCCAGATATATTTTACTCTCTTATAATGTCGTTTGTATAAAACAGATGTAAGAGTCAAAAGTAGTGCTCCTACCAAAAGCATTAGTGTACATATTGCCCCATAAGTAATAAAAGCATCTCCTAGAAAGCGAATCCCCTCCTGTAGATACTTCTAAACCCCAAAACCATACAAAAAATGAATATGATGGTACTATTACTCCCCAGGCAGGAGCAAATACTGTGATAATTGTTAAAATCCCTGCAAATAGGGAGAAATACCATAATTTTTCTTTTAACGTCATATTTTTTAGATTTCATTATTTTTCTTTAGTTAACCTGATTGAATATACCTTGATATAAAAAATTCTTTAAAATTAGGTAATTAAATTCTTAAAACACTTGTCATACTTTAAAAGCCCATTCACCATTCCGCATTATCGGTTCCGCTGTTCCATCTTCTAGTATACCATCAACATTCATTTTATTAGAACCAATCATAAAATCTTGATGAATATCACTAATATTGCCCCCTACTGCCAAAAGATCATCATCAGACATCTTTTCGCCATTTTTTATGCAGAATCTTATACATTGACCAAGAGCAAGATGACATGCGACATTTTCGTCAAGCATAATGTTGTAAAAAAGTAACCCGGACTGTGAGATGGGCGAACTATGCGGAACTAGTGCAACTTCCCCTAATAGGGTTGCACCTTCATCGGTTTCAAAAATTTTATGTAAGTATTCCTCTCCTTTACTAGCTGTTGCTTCTACAACTTTTCCTTCAGAAAAGGTTAATTTTAAATCCTCAATTACTCCTACTGGTTTTGTTGCAACAACTACTCCTTCTGTCTTGTCTTTATGGGGTGTATTCATGATCTCCTCAGTGGGGAAATTTGCTACAAAATTAATTCCATTTTGAGTTTTAAGTCCTCCGCTCTTCCAAGTATGCCCCTCTATTAACCCAACCTTTAAATCTGTTCCAGGACCAGTCATTTTTAGTGTATTATATTGCTTTTGATTTAAATATTCACACCTAGATTGGAGTTGATTAATGTGACCCCTCCATGCAGAAGTAGGGTCTTGCTGTTTCACACGACAGATTTCAAACATAGTGTCCCAGAATTTCTCGATTCGCTCGTTTTGCGGGATGTGAGGAAACACTTTATCTGCCCATCCAGAGTTTGGTGGAGTAATAATGGTGTAATTCATTGCATTCTGATGCCGGAGATCCAACAAAGGTTTATAATGTTTTATACATGATCCAGCAAATTTGCTAATTAGGTTTAAGTCTATCCCATTATATAAATCTTCATCAGACGAGTGAAACGAATAATGTTGATCCAATCATCTTCCCACATTACATCAACAAATCTAGCTCCCATTTGATAAGCCTTTTTAGCAATAACTCTGATTAGAGGAGCCAATTCAAGAGGAACACCCAAAATGGTAAATGAAGGGGCACCGATAAGTAAGCATTGCCTAGGCTGCAGATTAATTGCTACTTTTAAAACTGCTTCTGCATATTTCTCTAAATTTTTTTCAAAATCTGAAGTCATTGGATTCACTTCTAGGGTATTCAAATTATCGCATATAAGTTTTTACATTTTTGACCATATAATGATATACAACCAACTAGCTTTAAGAATAGGATTCTTTAGATAGTGTGGTTTAGATTTAAATATGAGTAAAGTTTTCATTTCTGCTGTAGTAATTATTCCTCCGCAAGATATATGGGCACCAATCCAAGCAATTCGCAAAATTTATGATCGAAATATTCATAGGTGGATGCCACACATAACTTTATTATATCCATTTAGACCAGAAAGCGAATTCGATGCTATAGAGAATGATATCTTAAAAAAATGTAAGTTAATCAGCTCATTCGAAATTGTGCTAAAGGAAATTAACTACTTTAACCATGGACGACAACGATATACCTTGTGGTCTAAGCCCGAACCATTAGATTTAATCATTGAATTACAAGCTAGCATTCTTGAAATAGTTCCAGATTGTAATGACGTAAATAAATACAAAAATGGATTTAATCCTCATCTAAGTGTTGGACAAATTAATGGAAAATCTAAACTTAGGGATGCTCTCAATACTATTCAAAATAATTGGAAGAATATTGGATTCCTCGTAGGTGAAATTTTTTTCATTGCGCGTGAAAAAAATAAAACTTCTAAATTTGAAATAAAAAAACGAATACAACTTCAAAAAGAATGATTAAAATTTTTATATTCGAATTTCATTAATTAATTAATTAAAAACTGAAAAATTTCAAATAGCTACTTTAGAAAAATCATGACAGAAGATAAAGATAAAGGAGATTTAGTGTTTCATGGACGCACAGAGATGATATTTAAGATAATTGTAATTGGAGATCCTGCTGTTGGTAAAACGAGCCTTTTGACGAATTTCTGTGGTGATAAATTTACATATGAATATATTCCCACAGTTGGTGTTAATATTACAAAGGAACCTGTCACCATTAAGAATGAAATGGGTAAGAATATCACAGTAAATCTTATGGTTTGGGATATCGCAGGACAACCACAATTCTACATGTTACATCGCCCATATTTTAATGGGGCTGATGGAATGATGTTAGTTTATGATGCTACCCGCTCGAGTTCTTTTTCAAATATAAACAATTGGTATTCAACGAGTGTACGATATGGGCTTTCAAATATTCCACGGATTTTGATAGGGAATAAAATCGATTTAAAAGAGGAAAGAAAAATAATAATTCCAATGGCAGAACATTTAAGCGAAAAAATCAATGCACCATTTTTCGAGACTTCGGCATTGACAGGAGAAAATGTTTCAGTAATTTTTCAAAAGATTGCCGAACTCACTTTAAGATCAAAATTAGAAGAATAATAAGTATTTTTTTCAAATCCTAGTTCTACTTTATCATTTTTAGATTTTTATTCTATCAATATTAATAGTTAGGTAAAAAATTGTGGTATTTAAATAGATTATAGTTTAAAATTTGATAACACTTTGATCACTATTTACATCTTATAAACAGAGAGTCTAGAGAGAAGATATTTTCACATTGATTTCTTATATTTTTATTATTATTACTACTTCTCCTTAATTCTCTCTAAACTTAATACCAAACACTAAGATTAATTAAATAGATTTCAACCTTATCCTTTTACAGATAATTTATTTATCCAAAAAGTAATTTTTTCTTTCAAAGATTCTTTCATATCCTCAGAAAGAGTATCCATACCACTTAATTTGCTCGCAAACTGCCCAATTTCATAGAGAATCCTATGTCCTCCAGTGAAAACAAATATATCTTCTTTAATAGCTTCAAGGATTTCAGCTACAGGTTGCGGATCATCATTTTCTTCAATATAATTTTCTAATGTATTGAATTGTTCTATGATTGCTTGTTTTTTATCTGTAGCTGATGTATCTCGTTCAACTTTTTCACTTTCATCTTCTCTTGGGTGGAATGAAATATCAGCTCTTTGAATGAGAGTCCTAATTAAGTCAAGCTCCTCTTCGAGAATTTTTTGATTTTCAATGACATTATTTAATTGAGGTACTAATGATTTTATATCAAGCGTAGCTTTACTCAACTCATCTATTTTGTCAGTTAGCATATTAATTTTAAGATTTGTTTGCCCCATCTTTGTTATAATATCGAGTCCAAATTTTTCAAGTATTGAAGCGAATTTATCTAATTTATCATTGTCCGAGTTTGTCATTAATTTTTTTCTCGCGAGTATTGTTGATAGAAAGTTAGTACTTTTACAAAATTTATTTTTTATCAAAATTTATTATTTAATTAATATAATGCTATTATAAAAAACTTCTTGAGTGTAAAAATTGATCCAGTACGTTAATTGTCTTACGAAAGACGGTAAGTCATTGTTGTTCAGGAACTATGGTACTTCTGAAGTAGACAGAGATTTATTAGCTGGTTTCTTAAGCGCATTTTCAGGATTTATGAAAGAAATTAGCCAAAGTGATATTAAAAGTACACAAACAGAGGATTTCAAATATTTTTACACAATAATAGATATGATTATCATCGTAGTTTGCACTGATTTAGAAGATGATGATGCTAGTGTAAATTCAAAAATATTAAGTATTAGAACCAAATTTCTTGAGAGATATGGGAAGATTTTAGAGGATGGGAGCTGGGCAGGAAATCGAAGTATATTTACTGAATTTGAAAAAGAGTTAGATGATATTATTTTAGGTGCAATTAAGGTATCAATTATCGGATTTGGTGGAGTTGGAAAAACTACGCTTACAAAATTAATCTGTGGTAAAGATGTGAATCTTGAATATGTACCCACCATCACTGCCGATATTGCTGCTTATGATGGAACTGAGTTTGAAAGATCAATAACATTATGGGATTTTGCGGGGCAAGCTCAATTTAGATCCTTATGGAAAAGCCTTTTACAAGGAACTGATATAACACTACTGGTCACAGATTCGACATTTGAGAATATTAATAATTCAAAAGAAATCATTCATGATATATTAGATAAATTTTACAAAGATAAGTTGGTAATAGGTATTGCAAATAAACAAGATTTACCAAATAGGTTGACTCCCGAGTTTTGTGAAAGAATCTTATCTAGTGAAAAACGTGTTATTAAAACTCATGGAATGATTGCTATTGAACCAATGTATCGAGAAAAAATATTGGTAATCTTAAAAGAAGCTATAAAAGAAATTTCTTAAAATTTAATTAGAAATTATTTAGTATAAATTAGAATTGGGTGAATTAATTGACTGATTTTGAAATGGAAGATATTGAGTTAGAATTTCATTCTGAAAAAGGAATAAAGTTTTTAAAATTACCTGAATTAACGAAAGAAGAAAATAATATTATTGATCCAATAGTCGCACCTACCTCGGGTTTACGAATTCAAATTCTGGATGTTAAAAAACATGCAGATGAAGAAAAATATGTTTTAACACCTAGGAAATTCTTTCTATTTCTTAGAATGTTTAAAGCGATTAGTATAAAATTTAAAGAAATGAAAAATGGTCAAAATCTGAAAATTTTCATATTTACTGATGACAGACCAACCAAGGAAATTTTATTAAAATTTTGTTCTCAAATTTTTGCACACGATGGATATGAGGTCTATTATCAGCAAGATGAAGCAGGGAAATCAAGAATTTCTTCTCCCTATGGAGCAGCATCAGTTGCATTATATGATGACATAAATTTAATTATTGTTCTAACTGCAAGTCATAATGATTTATCCTGGAATGGTATAAAACTATACATAGATTACCCGATCCCAATGTCAGGTGATATTCTTAAGGATATCTCAAAAAAAGCTCTTGAAGTGAAAGAAATACATTTAAAATCAGATTTTACCCCTATAAAACTCGAGGCAGAGCAAAAAAACAATGAGTATGTTATAAATCTATTATCAAAAGTAATTGAAATAAAAAGTATAAAAGATAAGAATATCGTTATTTGGCCATATCTAGGAAAAGCTAGAGGAATTGTAAATTTATTTAGACATTATGGGGCTAATGTAACAGTTGTCGATGAACAACTTAATCCTCCCAATCCTCTAAAATATATCCAAGAAATAAAATTACAAAAAATCATGGATCAAGCTAATTCAAGTATAGCAATATTATTAGATGCTGATAGAGATAGAATAGTTTTATATGTTAAACAGAATGGAGAATATTTCACATATATTCCAAACGAGATTTATACGGCTATGCACAATATTTTAGCACGGGAGTTTGGTAAAAATATTGTTAATGTGAGAACAATTCCTAGCGATTTACGGGGGGATGATACAAGTTTTATAAATATTCTAACTGGAGTTGGTTATAAGCATTTAGGAATAATCATGTATTTTCTTCTAGGGATCGAGGTTGATCAATCTAAGATTGATACAGCAATTCTTTATTTTGAAGATGAGAATAAAAATTTAATTAAGATTAACACGCCTGCTCCTCTTAAGCAACAAATAATAAAGCTAATGGAAAATCAACATTTAGAGAAACATTCTTTTCTAATGGTCTTTTGGGAAGAAAGTGGTGGTCATACATTAAATATTTTGGACGTATTTAAAAATATGACTACAGAACAATATGAATTTAAAACTGATTTTATAATTATAGCTGATAAATACCCTGTTCCAGCATTAGTCTTAATCACAGAACTAATTTGTAGAGGATATGTAATTTCTGAATCAATTGATTGGTCTGTAAAAGGTATTAACCTCACTATTCCTGCGGTTGATGAAGAAAAAATCAGAATTATGAAAAATTTTGAGAAAAACGATAGAAAAATTATTGAAATTGAAAACAAGCAGTATGAAATTCATGCACTATCAGATAATAGTCATGTAATTGATATTTTCCAATTAAAAAGTGAAAATTCAACTTTATATTTCAGACCCTCGGGAACCGGACCCGATGTAAGATTCTATATTTTTGGGAAAAGGGAAACACATTTAGATGAAATCAATAAGGTAATGAAGTTTGTCGATCAAAATTATAAATGACTTTTAAATATTGTATTTTTAAGCTTATTATATGCTTATTCTTTTTTTAACATAATAAGAATCAATTACTATCCCCGAACTCAAAACAAAACCAACAAACAACAAGTAGTATCCGATGATTAGTAATTCTCTTATATTAGAAAAGACAATGCAAACAAAACTGATTGAAAAGATAGCAGGAATCAATAACGCTGCTATTAATGGACCTTTTGCTATCTTCCTTTTTGTTTTTTTAAACTGTGTTATGTGATAATAAATATCAATAATTATCAATCCAAAACCCATATAAACCATTAAGATTCCTAATGACAATAATATGAAATTATAATTTGAAAATATAATTGTTACAATACCCATAAATAGGTTAATTAAACTTTTTGAAAATGATTTAATTTTTAATTTTTCTTTTGAATTTTCTATTTGATGGGCCATCCTTCCCTGTTTGACGAATTAAGGAACTATATTCTATTACTAATTTACCATATAAAAGATAGTATTTAAAAGTGTTGGATCTTGAATTAGCATTCTCAAATTAGATTATTTAAAAGTTTTGACTTCTCTACCATTTTTTAAAAATTTAATTGGAATAAAAAATTTAGACTAATTAATATAAATTCTTTCAAAATTTTAAAAATACTACAAAAACTGATGAAAATATGTTTCAAGAGAAAATTATTGATGATCAAATTCTTGAAAAGATGTCATTGGAAAATGTCTTCAAAATCTTTAATGATAATATTTTTCCAATGTTAAATGATGAAGAGCGAGAGTATTGTCAAGAACTACAAGATTTTTGTTTAGATTTAAACCCTAAAATCGATAAATCAAAGGATGTATATGGTTTACTTCCTGAACTTGGAAAACGTGGTTATATCCAAAGAATAAATCCATGGAAAGAGTTCAAACCTTTTGGAATGAAAAGTGAAATATTGTTAGGGGCTCATATCTCATTGTTAGACCCTCAGTTAGAACTATCCAGAGTTGCAAGTGGGATATTGTGTGGGAATCCTACTTTTCATTATTATGAACATGGAGGCGAATCAAACATACCAATGAAAGTACAAGATGAATTATTGTCGGGACAGAAGATTGGGTGTATAGGTATTACTGAGCCCGAAAGAGGTTCTGATGCTGTAAATTTAACAACTAAATGTACAAAAACTGATGATGGGGTTATATTTAATGGAGAAAAAGTTTACACTACAAATGGTGCGGTAGCTGATTATTTTGCATGTTATGGTGTTTATGATGAAGGGAATCCAAGAGACACAATGGTTCAAGCTATTATCGCTCGTGAATTTGGTGTACGGACTGAACGCTTAAAAATTAATTCTGTTCCAAGAGTTCAGATATCACATACAATATTAAATAACGTCTTAGTACCTAAAGATTATGTACTTGCAGATGATGGGCTCGGATATAAAAGACTATTTGAAGGTTTAGTTCCCGAAAGACTTTCAATAATGGGAAGTGGTGTAGGAATTTGCTGGGCCGGATTAATTTATGGCATAATCTATACAAACTTAAGGAAACAATTTGGTAAACCTGTGATTAGATATCAAGGAGTTGGTTATGGCTTAGCAGATTTATTAACAAAAACTAATGCAG
>SMTZ1_10007573_pt1 | contig 10866 bp, 10 predicted proteins | sample DeeMarSWOR136_30_FD_25667 | JGI IMG/M metagenome (IMG submission 25667)
AGGATACACCAGAACCATTACTACCGCGATCTCGCTGGAGACCTCAAAAGGTGAGCTTGAGCTTGCAATAGCCCTGGGAATGATATTGATTTTCATTGCCCTGGTAATTAACATAGCCCTGCACCGGCTCCAACGGAAATAGCGGGTGAAACAATGGCTTTGATTAAGGTTGTGAACTTAGGTCAAGAGTATGAGGGGAAGTTCGTCCTTAAAGGAATAAACCTGGAGGTCGACAGGGGCGAGGTTTTCGCCCTTATTGGCCCAACAGGTGCTGGCAAGACGACGCTACTCAGGCTCTTGGACCTCCTGGAACTGCCAGCATCAGGCCAAGTATATTTTGATGGGGTAGATGTTACCCATGCCGGGCATCACAGGTTGGAGGCACGTCGTAGGATGTCGTTTGTACAGCAGAAGCCGATTGTATTCAGCATGAATGTCTACGATAATGTCGCCTGTGGGCTAAAGTGGAGGCATGAAAAGAAAGAGGCTATCCGTCACCGAGTAGACAGCGCCCTGGAGTTGGTCGGCATGATCGATTACAGGAACAGGAGCGCCAAGACACTTTCTGGAGGCGAGACACAGCGAGTGGCTATAGCTCGCGCTTTAGTTACCGAGCCAGAGGTGCTGCTCCTCGATGAGCCCACTGCCAATCTGGACCCTGTTTCCGTACTGAGAATAGAAAATATTCTGGCACAAATCATCGGTGAGCAAAGGATAACCGTTTTGATGGCTACCCATGACATGCCCCAAGGGCAGCGTATCGCTGGCAAGATCGGGATGCTGGTAAATGGTGAAATATTGCAGATGGGTAGTCCTAACGAACTTTTCTGTTCACCTAATAGCAGAGAGGTAGCGGAGTTTGTCGGCGTCGAAAACATCTTGCCTGGGATAGTTGCGGGGAAAGACAACGATCTGACAGTAATAAATGTGGATGGGAATGCTATTCAAGCGATCTCGGGCTATGCGATAGGTGATAAGGTCTATGCCCTCATCAGGCCAGAGGATATCACCTTTACGCTTTCCAAAGAGGCCAGCAGTGCCAGGAACGTCTTTGAGGGAAAGATAAGCAGGATGACTTCGGTAGGACCGCTTGTCAGGATTGAGGTTGATTGCGGTTTGCCCCTTCTGGGTGTAATAACAAAAAGGTCGGCACAGGAGCTAGACCTTACTATAGGCAAACACGTTTACGCCAGCTTCAAAGCTACCGCGATACACATTATCAAGCGGCTGAATTAAGAATTTGAGAGCAACGTTTTGTCACTAAGACCGCATTAATTGCTGCTGCGGTCAGCCACCCATCGTGCTATCGATTGCCAGCGACCCGATGAAGCTGCCTGAGGAATTAAGGGAGTTTGTATTTAGTCTTTTTTAGAAGTCTCGCCACCCGGTCCAACAGAGTATACATATCGACGGGCTTCTCGAGATAATCATCCACGTCGAGGGTTTGTCCGGTTTCCAATTGATAGCGCCGACGGCTGGCTCCCTCTCTCACCGCGGTCAAGACCAGGATCGGTATGTTGCTGTAGTCAGACCAACTGGCATCCTGGAGCTCCTTGCAAACCGCAAATCCATCCATCCTGGGCATCAGAAGGTCCAAAATCATCAGGTCTGGGTTCTCCTCCTTCAACTTTTCCAGAGCTTCCTCACCATCACGAGCAGTGACCACCTGATAGTCACGGGATTCCAGGATATCACGGATTGCCCTTAGGACAGCAGGGTCATCATCAACTAGTAAGATTTTCGCGTGTTCTTGCATCAGCCTCCCCGTTCTACAATATCCTGCCCAGGCATCATTCCTGCCTCGACTGGGCAATATGTATTAGATTTGCTGCCCCTGCAAGTTTCTGGCAGAGCTTTCAGGTTATGAGAAGCTATCGATGAAATAATCGCAGCGTCATTCTCATATTCCTGAGCCTTAATGATATTAACGCTGCCAGCCTTGCCATCACTCTATAGCCCATATCAGGGTTCTCTTGTAACAAAGATTGCAACCGCTTCCCATCTATGGCGACCACCTTGATTGGTCCCACGCACCTCGCCGACATGGTGTACACAGGGGTGCCCCCTACCGCGGACCAGCCAAAGCTCTGCCCATTGATCATAGTGTCCACTGTTACCCGTCGCCCCACCCCCGGGGTAGGGGTAAGACTCATATCCAGAGCCACTTTCCCCTCGTTAAGAATATAAAAGTCCTCAGCCACGCTGCCCTCAGTGAATATAACTGTCCCCGCTCCACAAACCTCCTCTCGACCCAGCGCTGCTACCTTTTCCAGATCCTCATCACTTAGCCCCTTAAATAGCTCAGACCTCGTTAAAACCTCTTTAATCGAAGCCACCTGCCTACCCCCTTTTCCCATAAGACATTATGCCCCATTGCCTTGCAGCGCCTCACACCGCAGCCAGATAATATCAGGCCAGCAGCACCTTTCTGGAACTCCTGAGCCTTGAGGAGACTACCTCTACCAGACACTCCATCACTTTGTAACCTATACCAGGGTTCTTGCTAAATAAAGAAAGTAAGTGCTCGCCATCCAAGGCGATCACCCTAACCGGTTCCTGGCACCTCGCCGACATGGTATATACACGGGAGCCAACAACTGCCGACCAGCCAAAGGGCTGTCCCTCGAGGACAACCTCCACCATCTTGTCTTGTACTAATCCTGGGTAAGCAGAAAGGTTCATCTCCACGGCTATTTTCCCTTTTTCGACAATGTATAAGTCCTTGGCCATTGTACCCTCAGCGACCACACTCAGCCCGGCTGCATAGCTCTCCTCCCGACCCAGTGCCGCTACCTTTTCCAACTCCTCATCACTTAGCCCCTTAAATGGCTCAGACCTAGCTAAAACCGCCTTAATCGAAGCCACCCCCACCTCCTTCCTTATGAACTGCCGCAAAGCATTATACATTCACAGCCCAGCTGCGTCTAGCACCGCAGGAACTAACTTCTCCCAACCGATAGCCATAATGTGCACCCCTTGACAGAGGTCCTTCATATCCTTAGTAAGGCGGGCTGCGATCTCAACGCTCTTCTGCTGCTTGTTATCTGCTTTATCGATTTCTTCGATAAGATTATCAGGGACATGCACCCCAGCAACGTTCCGATTCATGAAGCGAGCCATACCTGCGGATTTTAGCAGGACGATGCCAACCAAGACCGGCACATTAAGGTGCTTTATCTGCTGCATAAACCTCTCAAACTCCTTAGGTTCATACACCGCCTGCGTCTGGAAAAATTGCGCTCCTACTTTGACCTTCTTTTCCATCTTGATGATCTGCGGCTCTAGTGGATCGGCCCCTGGACTCACTACCGCCCCCAAGAAGAACTTAGGGCTTCCTTTCAGTTCCTTTCCCGCCAGGTCTCGTCCTTGCTGGAGCTGGGTAGCCGTCTCCAAGAGCGTTACCGAATCCAAATCAAACACTGGCTTGGCTTCCGGGTGATCGCCCAGGAAAACATGGTCTCCAGTGAGGCAAAGCACATTCTCAATTTCCAGGACATAGGCACTGAGCAAATCTGACTCTAGAGCAATGCGGTTGCGATCGCGACAGGTCATCTGGAAGACAGGCTCAAGTCCCCGTTCCTTCAATAGACGGCACGTAGATAGCGAACCCAATCTCATTACCGAGCTTTGCTGATCGGTAACATTAATGGCATCCACCCTTCTACGGAAGAGCTCGGCATCCTCGAACATCTCCTTAATGTCCACGCCCTTGGGGGGACCGACCTCAGCAGTAACCACAAACTTGCCTGACTTGAGAGCTTCGCTGAGATTACTCATCGCCTCACCTCATTCCTTATGAACTGCACAAAGCATTATACACTCACATCCCAGCGGCGTCTAGCACTATTCGCCCATAATCTGCAAAACGATATCCCTAGAACGAGGACGATTATCAAAATCCACCACCACGATCTGTTGCCAAGTACCCAGGGCCAGAGTTTTATCGGTGAAGGGCACCACTAGAGAGGCGCCTAAGAGCGAGGCTCTCACATGAGAATATCCATTGCCATCTCCCCAACGGCGATCATGCTGATAGGGGATGTTCCTGGGGATGATCCTCTCCCACATACTTTGAAAATCGCTCACCAGCCCCGATTCGTACTCGATGGTGGAGACACCGGCTGTAGAGCCACTAATAAATATGGTCACCGTGCCCATATTGATGCCTGAATCTAAAACCTCCCGCTTTACCTGGCCTGTGATGTCAATGAGATCACACTCTCCTTTAGTACGAATGCCGATTTTCTTATTAACCACCATATTTATTACCCCCTTTTTCACCCGCGCTTACCACAAGAGGTCGGTTAACTCAAATACAGGCCCGTCTTGGCACACAAGCTTAACGCCTCGCTTCGTTTCTATTGCGCAGCCATAGCAGCCACCGAATCCACAGCCCATCCTCGCCTCCATGGAGACCTGGACCGGCTTCTCCTTTAGCCAGTCTATGCTCGCTATCGCTTCGTACATTGCGATTTGGCCACAGGCAAAGATTTGATCGGGGTCGGTAAGGTAGCCTGCGTCAACGGAAGTAAGATCGACTACATGATCGTGGTCTGCCAGGAGATCGGTTACCATGCCCCGTTTGCCCCGCGAGCCGTCCTCAGTGATTGTTATAGGCGTAATATGCGGCGGCAATAGGTGCTGAGGATAGACCTTAGCCGCAGTTTTCGACCCTATGAGCAAGGTAACTCTCCTGCCATCGGCTTTGGCTCTTTCGGCGAGGAAAATGAGAGGGGCAATACCGTAGCCCCCGGCAACCAGGAGCAGATTTGTAGAGTGAACCTCGAAACCATGCCCCAGCGGTCCAAAAAGATCGATACATTCCCCAGGTTTGCGTTGAGCGAGCCAATTTGTACCCCGCCCCACTACCTCGAAGAGGAGGGCTAGCGCGCCGTTTCCCCCCACGCGGTGAATGCTAAACGGGCGTCTGAGCAATGGGTCATGGTCTTCACTGGTACGCACCATAACAAACTGCCCCGGCTCTGCTTCTGAGGCGATCTGGGGGGCCTCGGCCCACAGAAGATGGATGCCGGGCATAATCTCCTCATTGGAGAGGACGGGAGCAAGGATTAGCTTCAATTAAGCACCTTCTTCGTTCTCCCCACAGGCTCCAGACTCATCCCCGGCGGTTAGATATTCCTCCAGTAGGCTGCATCATATGTCTGCATGGTATTCCTGAAGACTCCTGACCTCGCCGTGTCCTTTCCGGAGGGCGGCAATCCCTTTGGCAGCCGAAACCGCTGCCGTGGTAGTGGTGATATAGGTCACCTTATATTTGATCGCTGCCTTTCGGATATAGGAGTCGTCCTCAACACTCAGCTTGCCGCTGGGCGTATTGACAACGAGCTGAATCTCACCGTTCGCTATCGCGTCTGTTATGTTGGGACTGCCCTCATGTCTCTTCAGGATCAGCTCCGACATGATGCCGTGCTCAGCCAGGTAATTCCGAGTCCCCACCGTGGCTTTGAGGGCAAATCCGAGTTCGGAGAAACGCCGCGCTACTTCCAAGGCACGAGCCCGGTCTGGCTCGGACACCGTAATGAGGACAGTGCCCTCCATAGACAGGTGCTGTTTGGCTGCCTCCTGAGCCTTGTAGAACGCAAGGCCTGCGTTTTCAGCCATGCCCAACACTTCTCCCGTCGAGCGCATCTCAGGGCCGAGCACGGGATCTACCTCGGGGAACATGTCGAAGGGGAAGACTGCCTCCTTGACACCGAAATACGGGATTGGCCTGCGCTGCAGTCTTAGCTCGCTCAGCTTCTTTCCCAATATCACCTGGGTGGCTATGCGTGCCATAGGTATGTTGCATACCTTGCTTACTAGCGGCACGGTACGACTGGCCCGTGGGTTTGCCTCCAGGATGTACACCCTGTCCTCATAAATGGCATACTGGATATTCATCAATCCCACAACATTCAGCTCCACCGCAATCTTCTTGGTGTATTCCTCGATGCTGTCTATATGTTTTTGGGGAATGCTGACCGGCGGGATCACGCAGGAGGAGTCACCGGAGTGGATGCCGGCGAACTCGATATGCTCCATGACAGCTGGCACGAAGGCATCGGTCCCATCCGCGATGGCATCGGCCTCGGCCTCTATGGCATTATCCAGGAATTTATCGATTAGAATTGGACGCTGGGGAGAGATACCGACCGCCGCCTCCACATACTCCCGCAGCATTTCCTCATCATGCACCACCTCCATCGCGCGTCCACCAAGAACGTAGGAAGGGCGGACGATGAGGGGATAGCCGATATCTGCGGCAATCGCCAAGGCCTCCTTCATGTTGCTGGCCATGCCGGATTCAGGCTGGGGGATACCCAGTTCTCTCATGATCTTTCGGAACCGATCGCGGTCTTCAGCAAGGTCGATGGTCTCTGGGCTCGTGCCGAGAATCTTGACCCCCGCAGCCTCGAGCTCGGCTGCGATATTGAGGGGCGTCTGGCCTCCGAACTGGCAGATGATGCCCTCCGGCTTCTCCTTCTCATAGATCGCCAGAACGTCCTCGACGGTCAGCGGCTCGAAGTACAGCTTGTTCGAAGTGTCGTAGTCAGTGGATACGGTCTCGGGGTTGCAGTTTACCATGACCGACTCAATTCCCTCATCGCGCAGGGTGAAGGCCGCATGCACGCAGCAGTAGTCGAATTCGATCCCCTGGCCGATGCGGTTGGGACCGCCCCCGAGAACCATGACCTTTCGGGCGCTGCTTACTCCCACCTTGTCCGGAGCGTTGTAGGTAGAGAAGTAGTAGGCAGCGTCCTCTACACCGCTTACAGGCACCGGTTCCCATCCCTCAACGACGCCGAGGGCAGTACGCCTGGCTCGGATCTCGGATTCCGGCACCCCGAGAATCTGGGATAGATACTTGTCAGAGAAGCCGTCTTTCTTGGCTTGCACGAGAAGCTCGTCCGGCAGCAGCTTGCCTTTGTGCTTCAGTAACTGCTCCTCCAGTTCCACTAGTTCCTTCATCTGCTCGATGAACCACGGTTTTATGTAAGTCCGCTTATAAAGGTCGCTGATATCTGCGCCCTTGCGCAGGGCTTCGTACATGATGAACTGCCGCTCGCTGGAGGGCTCGCGGAGCATATCCATCAGTTCCTCCAGCGACCTGTTGTGAAAGTCCTTGGCGAAGCCCAGGCCGTATCGACCGTTTTCCAGCGACCGGATAGCCTTTTGAAATGCTTCTTTATAGGTCTTACCGATGCTCATGACTTCGCCGACAGCACGCATCTGGGTGCCAAGCTTGTCTTCGGCACCTCTGAATTTCTCGAACGCCCAGCGGGCGAATTTCACCACCACGTAATCGCCAGAGGGGGTATACTTCTCGAGTGTCCCGTCCCGCCAGTAGGGTATCTCGTCCATAGTCAGGCCCCCTGCCAGCATGGAGGACACCATCGCAATGGGGAATCCGGTCGCCTTTGACGCCAGCGCGGACGAGCGCGAGGTGCGCGGGTTGATCTCGATCACCACCACCCGTCCGGTCTCCGGATTGTGGGCGAATTGAATGTTGGTGCCACCAATGACGTCAATGGCATCGACGATGTCGTAGGAGTATTTCTGGAGGCGTTGCTGAAGGTCGGGATCGATGGTTAACATGGGCGCTGTGCAGTACGAATCTCCGGTGTGCACACCCATGGCGTCAACGTTCTCGATAAAACAGACGGTGATCTTTTGGCCCTTGGCGTCCCGCACGACTTCCAGCTCCAATTCCTCCCATCCAAGGACAGACTCCTCCACCAGTACCTGTCCCACCAGACTTGCCGACAGGCCGCGACTCCCCACCGTGCGCAGTTCCTCCAGGTTGTATACCAGCCCACTTCCGGTGCCGCCCATGGTGTAGGCAGGACGAAGCATAATCGGTAGACCGAGTTTTCCGGCAATCCTTTCTATTTCTTCGACGCTGTGGGCGATCTCGCTCCTGGGCATCTCGAGACCGATGCGACTCATGGTGTCCTTGAAGACCTGGCGATCCTCGCCACGCTCGATGGCATCAATGTTTACGCCGATTATCTTTACGCCGTATTTCTCCAGCACCCCCGCCCTGGCCAACTCCGAGGATAGATTCAGTCCCGACTGTCCCCCCAGGTTAGGCAGCAGGGCATCGGGGCGTTCCTTCTCAATAATCTTGGTCATGGTCTCCAGGTTGAGGGGCTCGATGTAGGTCACATCTGCCATGCCAGGATCTGTCATGATAGTGGCGGGATTTGAGTTGACGAGCACGATCTCATAGCCGAGTTTTCTCAGCGCCTTGCACGCCTGTGTACCGGAATAGTCAAACTCGCAGGCTTGGCCAATGATGATAGGCCCGGAACCGATGATCATCACCTTATTGATATCATCGCGCTTGGGCACATGAACCTCCTTCTCCGTTTTTATATAAACACCGCGCTGGCCGTCCGATGACGATGGGCCGGGAACAGATAACTAGGACTTTAGAGATTATAGACATTTTCACCTGTCCTTAAGGTTTAGTTCTTCGTCAAAACAATGGGCTTCCCATAACCCAAATGCTCTGAATATCTCGTCTGCTATTTCTTTCAATAGTACTTCAGGACTTTGAAGCAGCTTGCTACTAGCTTCTGCAAATCTCACATGCAAGTTATTGTCATGAGTAGAAAGCTGGTACACCTCATCTAGCGAACGATCACCAAGGGGAAGACATAAAGTGGATTTTGTCCGGTTTAGAACCCTTATCTGAAAGAGCAGGGGGCCGAAGTACCGTATCTTATCGTAAAAGAGACCCGTAAAATGCAGGAATTTCTGGATTTCTCGTAGTTCATACATATACGCAAGATAGTGCTTTTCACTTTTCACATCGTAACCTATGGACTTGTCGTGCCAATGACATATTGTGCCATTTCGGTGTACCTCTGAACAAGCTTGCCTTATTTCCCCTGATGGCAATTTAGTCCTAACTCCGTAAGGAGAAGGAACCCATTGCCAATTTCCGTAGAAATGCTGCCCCAGCCAACTTCTCATGTCAGAGGTTGTGAAATCCACCCTTTCGGCGGAAGTAAGAAATGGACATACTACATAATGAGTCACGAATTCACTGCTAGAAAAGTGCTGGCCAATATAACTGAGTTGAGGGGAATTTAAGAAATCCTCTACGGCACTCTCTAGACTATGCGTCCTTTCGTATCGTGCTCGCACTTCATGTTCTTCCATCTGTACAGCACGCAGTTGCCCTCGCCGATAATAACGCTTATCCGCATAGGCCTGCACCATGTGAGGTCCAAGCCAACTTTCTGGTGTCCAGATCATGTAAACTACCTTGCCTTTGTATTCCGTCAGCTCTACCTTCTTAATCCGCCATTCTGGCAAGCGAGGTGAAATGCTGTCCACATAAATATTTTCCAACCTACTCTCTACATCGGGAACGGGCTTAATTCCATAAGGCTTGCGGGGTACAGCAATCTCGTCTGACTGCCTGTCTTCTGGTATTCCATACAGTATAGTCCCACCTATCTCATTCGCAAAAGAAGATATATCTTTAGCTGCTTCACGCCTATCATCCTGATTCTCCAAGTTTATCATTTCCTTATAGTCCAAGCGGGGACCCTCCGATAGTTGCTCATGTACCAACTGCCGAACCCACGCTTCTAACTCTTCGTTAGTATATTGGTCAGGATGCTTAGCCAGCATTTCTCTACCCCCGCACCATCTGTATGAAGCGCTCGAAGGAGTTGACCGTGTCCTGGGGGCCACGCGAGGCCTCGGAGTGATACTGAATCGAGAACAGCGGGAGCTCGCGGTGCCTCACCCCCTCCACCGTGCCGCCGTTGAGGCTTACGTGGCTCACCTCAAGCCCCCCTGCAAACTGCCCGCATCCACGGCAAATCCATGATTTTGGGCGGTTATATGCACCCGACCACGCTCTAGGTCACGGACAGGGTGGTTAGCCCCTCTATGGCCAAATTTGAGCTTGGCGGCTTTTTTGCTCAACCCAGGCCCCTTACTTTGTTCAAGTCTTGCTCTTAACCTCGCGGCGCGCCGTTTCTAATTTCATGGCATCGTCTCTGTACGAAATATCACCGCCGTATATTGTGGCCATCACCTTCCCCTTGAGCAGACAGCCAGCCAGGGGGGTGTTTTTGCCTTTGGAAGCAAATGCCGATGGGTCAACGATCCACTCCGCATCCAGATCGAAGATGGTTACATCGCCCGCAGCGCCCACCTTCAGCGTTCCCATTTCGCTCTTACGAAGGATTTTCGCTGGCTCAAAAGTGAGCTTCGAGAGCAGCGTCATCAAGTCTATCTCGCCACGGTGCACCAGGGCGAAAACGGTTGCCAGCGCCGTCTCCAGGCCGCTGATGCCAAAGGCAGCTAGGTCGAACTCGCACATCTTGTCCACATCGGTATGAGGGGCGTGATCGGTGGCAATTGCATCGATGACCCCCTCCTTCAAAGCTTCGACGAGCGCCTGCAAATCCCGCTCCGTCCTCAGCGGAGGATTCACCTTGGCGTTGGTATCGTAGCAGGAGAGAGGTAGTGGCGATGCTTTCTTGTTTTCCCATCCATAACCCATAACCCGCTCGTCGGTCATAGTCAAATGGTGTGGGGTGACCTCGGCGGTAACGGCAATTCCTTTATCCTTGGCGCGCCGTATCAGGTCGACGGAGCCGGCGGTGCTCACATGGGCGATATGCACCCTGCCACCGGTTAGCTCCGCGAGGGCGATATCACGAGCGACCATGGTATCCTCAGCAGCAGCAGGAATCCCCTTAAGCCCCAGCCTGGTAGAGACCCAGCCCTCATTCATCATCCCACCCTCGCTAAGCGAGGTATCTTCACAATGGTCGATAATAAACAGGTCGAAAAGACGGCTATATTCCAAAGCATAGCGCATCAGCCGAGAATCTCTTA
>SMTZ1_10015311_pt1 | contig 10865 bp, 10 predicted proteins | sample DeeMarSWOR136_30_FD_25667 | JGI IMG/M metagenome (IMG submission 25667)
CGAGCTGTATCGTTTCGTCACCCATATCGATCATGATCACATCCCCGCCCATAACACCTTCACGAGCCTCAGGGCTCGCCTTGGAGACAACGGGTTACAAAAGATACACAGCAATCTGGTTGTTACTGCCAATTCCTTGGGCCTCCTTACGCCCCACATAAAGGGGCTCCCTCAGAACATGCGGAAAGGCATCATCCTCATTGCTGATTCCACCTTCCTCCTCACCGCTGGCTCTACCAGGGGCACGAAAGGAGAAGACGGTTCATGGCGCTTCCAAGACCAGGGAGCCAGCTTCGGAAGGCCTCACCATAAGCATACCTACCCTGTAGGATATAAGGCCCACTCCCTGATCACTATCAATGGTGTCCCCATGGTAAGTCTGCTCTCCGGTGCCCATGAACGTGACAGTGACTATATCTTCCCTTTATTAGAAGAACTGGGCAAGAGATACCCGAGCCTTAGCTTTTCGTATATCATCCTTGATAGGGGCTATGACTCCGAGGAGATCCATAGGGGCATCTATGAGGACTTTGCTATCATCCCCGTTATTATCAGAAAGAAGATGGTATATCCCAAAGGCTTTACCTCCGATGGCCTCCCCCTGTGTCCCTTTGGCTACCCTATGAGGTGAGGAGAAAGGGGATCGACTACCGTCATAAGAGAACACAGTATGCCTGCTACAAGGCATGCCAAAGAACAGCACAGCAGCCGCTGTTTGACTGTCAGTCTCTTCACAGCACGCATAGATTTGGCCATACCGTATACATTTCCTTTAGACAGGGCTATCGTAAGTTTGGACCAGCCCTACCGAACACTGTCATCTACAGGAGACTTAAGCCCTATAGAACAGGGATCGAGAGGACATACGCCCTCGTCAAGGAAAATCGCTACAGAATGGAAACCAGCAATACCTATGTAGGGCTTCATAATGTGCTCATGCATGTGGTAGAGCATGATATCGTGTTAACTCAGGATATAATCTATGATTACCTGAATAATGGCCAAGTCAGTCCGGTCATAAAAGCCTAATTATTGAACAGGCTCAAATTATTAAACTTCTTCCATTGCTACCATAGCTTTTGGGAGCCATGCAGTTGGCTTGTAACCACATTAGAGGTAATAACTTTGTGGCCTCTAGGACCGAGGCCAGGCTACTTGAGTATCTCCCCTGTCTCCTTGTACCAAAGCACGAAATCCAGGTGGCTCATGGGGATGTGAATTGCTTCGGAGAATTCCTTCATTTTTACTTCTATTCTCAGGTACTGTCGTTTGGTCGGGGATTCAGGAACGGTGTCTATTACCCCGAGCTTTTTGAGGTTTTTCAGGATGTGCCGGTCGAGGATGGCCAGGTCCTGGTCGAAACCGATGTTTCTCAGAAAATGGCCGGCCTCTTTGTACCCGATACCCTTTACATTCCGTACAAGCCACTCCCGTGCCTCATAGCCATCATTGATCTTGTCGAGTATAGATCTGATAGAGATTGGGTTTCCGTGCAGGACGGGCCTCTACGATGTAGGCTGCCTTCTTGTTGATGAACCGGGCCCCGGTCAACTCCTTTGCGATCCGGGCACAATCTCCATTGAAGAGCACCCCCGTGCTTGTCATATTCTCCACGGCTCTAGAGCACATTGCGCCCCGGGCCATGGGCGTGAGGATGCAAAACACGAGCTCGCAGAAGATCTGCTCTTCCGTACCTGCCTGCCACATCTCCCTAAACTCGTCCAGCCTGCGGCAGATCTCCGCCCTCTTGTGCTCGTATAGGTCCTTGATTTCCTGAATGACGCGATCTCGTTTGATTGCAAAACGGCTCATCGTAGTTATGTTATCATTTTAACATTGTGAAAAGAGCACCTGTTGGGCTATAAACAACGGTTATGAAACCTCAACGGCCGCTTGAAATGCGGTTGCAGGTTGCATGTAGCTCCCGCTCAAAGAACGGAATTGTGATAATGAAAACACTTGAATCAGTTGCAGCGCTCAACAATCCTCAGGCATCATACCACCGTTCCGCTCTACCTATTCCCAGCTGAAGAGCAAACTATAGTGCCAAAGTTCCAGACCAAATACAAAAGAAAAGTGGGCACGGGGAGGCGAAAACCAATTCCAGCCCGTGCCGCCCCTTCCATTCGGCCCAGCGCGGACAGGAGACTTAAGAGTGTGTTCGCCAAGATCGGTGTGCCGGGAAAGGCCGAATTCAGGCCGGACCCCTTTCAACTTGATGCCGTATCTGCGATCAGGCATGCCGACTGTCTGGTCTCAGCACCTACTGGAAGCGGCAAGACCTGGATAGCCATACAGGCAATAGAGGAAGTCCTCAAGAGAGATGGCAAATCATGGTACGCTTCCCCCCTCAAGGCGCTCAGCAATTCCAAGTTCATCGAATTCGGCCAGCATTTCGGGAAAGAGAATGTGGGCATCCTCACGGGCGACCGGATCGAAAATCCGGATGCCCCCATAATCGTGGGTACCACGGAAATCCTGAGAAACCAGCTCTACGACGCCATGCACCGGGGTGAGGATTTGGCAGCGGCACTGGTTATTCTGGATGAGGCCCATTTCCTTGGCGACGAAGATCGGGGAGTTGTGTGGGAGGAGATCATCATCTACATGCCGGTGCGCATCCCCCTGCTTATGCTTTCCGCCACCATAGGCAATGCCCATCAGATCGCAGCATGGCTGGAATCTTTGCGGGATAAGGAGTGTGTGGTCATTGGAGAGAAAGGGAGGCCCGTTCCCTTAGCACACCTGTTCTTTCACCCAACGGGAAGGCTTTTTCCCTTAATGAACAGAAAGGGCCTCGACAAGAGGGTGTGGGGTTATCTGAACAGCCCCAAAAAACCTGTGCTCGCTGCGGCCAGGAGGCTGCCTCCCTTTGGCGAGATTGTAATGGTTCTCAGAAAGCACAATCTCCTGCCGGCGATCTTCTTTCTGAAATCCCGGGCCGATTGCGACAACGCGTTAGACCTATGCAGGGATCAGGACGGCAGCAATGCATCGCAGCGAAGCACGCGCAATAAACGGATCGAGAAATTCATTACAACGCACCCGCATCTCGCGCGACACAACCAGTTGTGGCACATGAGGCACAGTGCGGTGGCGGCCCATCACAGCGGCCAGTTGCCGTTGTGGAAGCTGATGGTAGAGGATTTGATGGCTGAAGGCCTGCTCGACGCCGTGTTCGCCACATCAACCGTGGCCGCCGGAATCAACGTGCCTGCCCGCAGTATCTGTTTCCTTAACTCCGATCGCTACAATGGAACCAAGTTCGTTCCCCTGACCGCTACCGAACTCCACCAGATGACCGGGAGAGCAGGCAGGAGGGGCATGGACAATATCGGCTTTGCCGTGCTCTTCCCCGGGCCGTATATGGACCTTCCCCTGATTGCGGAGCTCATCAAATCTCCCCCTGAAGACCCTAAACCTGCTTTTGTCACATAAACCGGAGGAGATCAGGGAACTCCTGCTCGGCTCATTCGCAAACTACCTGAGCCAAAAAGACCGCGACGAGCGATTTGAGGCAAGGCTCGCCAAGGCCGGCAAGACCGTGATGAAGTTTCTGCCTTATGCGCTTTGTGATTCAGCGGAGGCGGCCTTGAGGCTCCAGAGAAAGATGGGTGCACTTAGAAGGGAGATACGGCAGGTACGGGAAAACAAACAGGGCCTTGAAACGATTCTCTCAAAAGCAGCAAACCTCGTGCCCGGCAGGTTCTTTCTGGACGCCAGATCGCGCCCCTATTGCGTGATGAAAAGCTACACCCGAAGGGAGAAGACCGGGGTACTTGCCTGCCGCATCAGATACTCGACAAAGAGAAAGAAACCGCCTAAGTCGCGCTTTTTCACCCCTGAAAAGGTGGTCGTCATCCTCGACAAGGTGCTGGACGCCGCCTCAGCTGATGACCCGAACCTGTTATATCGCGCGCTGATCAAAGAGCCCATGGGCGAGATGCCCCCTCCCCTTGAGGATCTGCCCCTGGGCCAGGAGGAAATCTCGAAACTCAAACCATTGGAGGATCGAATCTCGTTTTTGGAGCAGGAGCGTGATTCCCTCATATGCAACGGGTGTGATCATTTCAACCTCTGTCACGCTAGACACAATAAGGCCTTTCGGGCGGTGATTAAGGGTTTTTCGCATCTGTGGGATGCGGCCAATGCCGTGCGGGAGCACCTGTGGGCCGATTTCATGCGGCACCTGGAATTCCTAAAACAAGAGGGTTATGTAAAGGGCGATGACACGTTAACCGAAGACGGGAAGTGGGCGTCCCAGCTCAGGGTGGATCAACCGCTCCTGATAGCAGAGGGACTGCGACAGGGCCTGTTTCCGCAGTCGGACCCGGCTCTCTTGGCTGCACTCATCGCAACCTTTGTATACGACAGGGAAATGGAGATTGAGTTTGACCAATCCAAGGCGCCCAGGGTACTTCTGGAGGCATATGGCACCATGAGAAGGGGGCTTCAGCCCCTGGTGGAACGGGAGATTGCCGGCGGATTTCCAGTGCGGCCCAGCCCTCTGTGGGCAGCGGCAACCATGTACGCATGGGCAAAGGGGGTTGACTGGGAAACGGTCTTGGATATAGCGGGCATGACCGAAGGCGACCTGGCCATGCTGGCCTCACGAACCGCCGACAATCTGCGGCAGGTTACCGCCCTCACCGAGGTGTACCCTGCAATTGCAGAAACAGCAGCAGACGCTATCTCCTTAGTCCTCCGGGAGCCGGTTGTGTTTGATTAGAAATCCGGAACTAGGGGATTTGGGAATATGAAATCTGCTATTATGTATAAAAAGGAATCAGAGATAATGAGAGAGGATCGCCCCTTGCCCGTTATGTTGTTTTATTAACTTTCAACTTTAGCTCACTTTAGCTCACTTTCGAGACTTAAATGATCCCCCTCAGAGACACCATACGATCCAAGAACTACCCGGTTATCAACACCATGATCATTGCGGTGAATATCCTGGTGTTCTTTGTTGAACTCGCCCATGGGCAGGAGCTGAACCGGTTTATTTATACCTACGGACTGGTGCCGGCCCGGTACACCGTTCCCTCGATCTCCGCCCACTTCACCTCGGGCCAGCAGGTGTTCTCCTTCCTGTCGTTTATGTTCCTTCACGGGGGTTTCCTGCACCTGTTGGGCAATATGTGGTCGCTGTATATCTTCGGCGACAATGTGGAGGACACCCTGGGCCACTTCAGATATCTACTGTTCTACCTGCTCTGCGGGTTTGCCTCGGGGGCCTCTCATCTGGTTCTCAACTGGAACTCTGAAATGCCCACCATCGGGGCCAGCGGGGCCATTGCCGGGGTCATGGGCGCCTACATGATCCTGTACCCCAGATCGAGGATACTGACCCTGATCCCCATTTTCCTGTTCTTTCCCATTGTAGAGGTGCCAGCCGTATTTTTCTTGGGCATTTGGTTCATCTTTCAGTTCCTCAGCGCAGCAGGCAGTGCGGGGCAAGGGGGGATTGCCTGGTGGGCCCATATCGGAGGGTTCATCTTCGGTATCATCTTCCTGAAAATGCTCCAGTCGGTGAAAAGAACCTCCATAGGCCAGAAGGCCAGGCAGATCACAAAAAAGAGGACCTCCGAAAGGATCCAGGTGATACGGCCGGTGAGCCTGGGCCACGACCCCCATCGGTACGGCACCATAACCGTGACCAGGAGAGAGGCGCTTAATGGTGCCAGAAAACTCGTTAACCTGCCCGAGGGCCTCAAAAAGAGAACCTATGTGTTAATCATCCCCCCCGGAACCACAGATGGAGCCAAACTCAGGCTTTCCGGGCTGGGTAGGGAATTGGAAAACGGGGAGAGAGGCGATCTCTTCCTTAAGGTTGACATAGAAGACTAGCTCATCTCAGTCAGCTCGATTCTCTATATCCAAGAACGGAATAAAGAATATCAAACACATGCCCGGGATGGAAAACAGAAAGGTAAGGCCGAAGTACAGGCCGTAGCCGAGCCTTTGCGCCAGAAAACCGCTGGCCACACCTGCTAAAACACCGCTCACATTCATCAGTCCTGTGCCGATTGCGAAGTGGGCTGCCTTGAATCGCTCCGAGCAGGTCCTCATTAGAAAGGTTATGAGAACGGCCGTACCCAGGCCGCCTGCGAACTGATCGAATGCGTGTACGCATGCCACCAGAAAGAGGTTGAAGTTACCGATGTAGGTAACGACCTCGGCACCGGTATTCAGGGCAAGGTACTTTTCCATGCCAAGGGCCAAGCCCATATACACCAAGTTGGTCAGGTTTTGCGCCAACAGGAGCGGCCAGATTGTGCGTCTTAGAGAGAACGTGGAGATAAGAAACCCCCCTACCATTGCCCCGATAATGGAAAACGGCAGCCCAACCCCGCCTGAAAGCCACCCGTAGTGAACCTTGACCCCCAAATCTACCATAAACGGCGCTGCCATGGCAGCCAGGGTAGATTCCCCTGTCCTCATCAGGATTATGAAGCCTATGGCCACCGACATATGTTCCCGGTCCATATAGTCGATAAAGGCCTGTGAATAAAAGGAATCCTTGTCCTTGAGCAACCGCTCCTTTATCTTGTTTCTAAACAGAGCCAGCCCGATCAACGCAATGAGCAGCCCGATCGCAACCCAGGCCGAAAAACTGATTCCTTTCAAGAAGGGGAGGGCTTTTGTCAGGCCTTCGCTCAGGCGTTGCCAAACAAGCGACCTTATTGCCCACAAGAGCAAAACCGCAACGGCACAGCCAACGATAAAGCGGGCCGTGAATGCTCGTTTTACGAGATCCCATATCCGGGATGTTTCCGTTTCCACCCGGGGAAGGAAGAAGTTGTGGTAAATAAAAAGCACCCCGAGCACGCCTGCCCCTGAAACAAAGGCAGAAAGCCATCCCACTGTTGTCCCTATCGTAACAATGATACCCGTGCCTGCCATCATGGCCAGGCGATACGCCATCACCCGGTAGCCCACGAACTTGGCCTGTGCCTCTTTGTCAAGCGCCTCCATGTAGTAGCCGTCGATGGCAATATCGTGGGTAGCTGACAGAAATGCGCCGAAAAAAAGAAGCGCGCCGATAATCGCAACGCCCAAGGGCAGGGGGCTCACAAAGGCAACCACAAGAAACAGGAGGACTAAAAGGAATTGCATGATGAGCATCCATTTCCTCTTGGTGCCGAATTGATCTATGAGCGGACCCCACAAGAACTTAATCACCCATGGTATGCCGAACAGGGATGTGAGGCCGATTGCCTCGAGGCTTACCCGCATGTCCCTAAAGAAAACAGAGGAGACCATCCTGATTATGGTATAGGGAAGGCCCTCGGCGAAGTAGGTGGTGAATGCCCAGACGTAGGGAATGCTTAAAGGAGACTTTTTTTCATTGCTATTGCGCGTGCTCATGAGCTATAGGTCGCGTTTCTGCCGATAAGTCTGTGTTTATATGAAATAGGCCCGCCGGTCAATAGCCCGTTTTTCGTAAGATGACCAGAAACAAGGGAGAATAAGATAGGTCCTCGTCATGGACGTTGCCTTAAGCATTTTGCCGGTATTTTTCGTGATATTCCTGGGCGCAGGAGCCAAGCGACTCGGTTTTTTCCCCAATGCCTTTATCCGGGAGGCCAATCGCCTCGCCTTTTACGTGGGCGTTCCGGCACTTCTGTTCATCAAGCTTTCGGATACGCCCTTCCGAGAGACCTGTGAGATAAATCTTGCACTCATGCCGTGTGTGAGCATATTGCTGGTCTGGCTCCTTTCTCTTCTGCTGGTAAAGGTATCGGCACGATCCAATGCAAGGGCAGCCGCGAGCTTCGTGCAAACCTCCATGCACGGGAATATCGGCTATATCGGTCTTGCGGTGGTCTTCTATCTCATGGGAGACGTCGGGCTCCGGATCGCCGGGTTTATGGCGCCATTTATCATACTTTCGCAGAATACCCTTTCAGTTTTGTCTTTTAACATTTATTCACGAAGCGAGAACTCGGCACACGCGTCATTCCCACATATTGTCCGTACCATCTGTTTCAATCCCATTATTATTGCCTCGTTCGCAGGGCTTGCATGTTCCTTCTTCGGCCTGGATCTGCCCATGGTGTTTCGCAGGTTCCTGGAGATTATTGCAAGCATGGCACTTCCTCTAGCCCTGTTAATTATCGGGGCTTCCCTGTCCCTTTCGCGCATGTCCAAAAACCTGATCTGGCTGATCGTATCCTTGATCCTCAAGCTCTTGCTTCTGCCTGGCCTAGGGCTTGTACTTCTGCACCATGCAGGCGTGGAGATTCTCTCCATCAAAGTCGCTGCTATCCTCTTGGGTGCGCCAGCGGCCACAATCTCCGTCATTATGTCAGGCGAAATGAATGGAGATGTCACCTTTGCATCATCCGAGGTCACCCTTTCCACCTTGGTGTCCGCCCTCACCTTTTGCTTCTGGACATATCTGATAGGCCTTTTCCGCTTGTAACGATACCTGGTCTCATCACACGTTTGGCCAGCATGCCTCGACTCCTGCTCCGAGAACATGCGATTTTGATTGACCGCCATGGGTGCTCCTTGATAGTTTGAGGCATCTGCAATCTCGCCTGGTTTGTCGGCGGCACACCAAGAAAGGAGGCGGATCATGCTCAAGACGGGAATTGTGAGGGATGAGAGCTACCTCGATCACCGGCCCGGCGAGTTTCACCCCGAAAGCCATCACCGACTCGAGACCGTGTACGATATGCTCGAAGATTCGGACATGACGGGCAAACACCCGGATGTACCGGTAAGGGAGGCCACCCAAGAAGAACTGCTGTATATTCACGCGCAAGATTACATCAATACCGTTGCGGCCACCGCGGGCAAGCCCTACGGGTATCTCGACGGAGACACGCAGACATCAGCAGGCTCCTATAAAGCTGCCCTGCGTGCAGCCGGAGGCCTCTTAAACGCCATAAAGATGGTAAACGACGGAGAACTCGACAACGCCTTTGCCTTGGTGAGGCCACCGGGCCACCATGCCGAAAGAAACAGGGGCATGGGATTTTGCCTGTTCAACAACGTAGCGATCGGTGCTGTGTATACTCAGAAGGACCTGGGCCTGAAAAAGATACTCATTGCCGATTGGGACCTTCACCACGGTAACAGCACCCAACACTGTTTTGAGGATGATCCCTCAATCCTATATTTCAGCACCCATCAATACCCGTACTATCCAGGAAGCGGAAGTTTTCAGGAAGTTGGCAGGGGCAAGGGGGAGGGATATACGGTAAATGTTCCTCTGTCCACGGGATACGGGGACGCGGAATATGTGGCCATATATCAGCAGATCCTCAAGACCATAGCCCTGCAATTCAATCCCGATTTCGTGCTGGCCTCAGTCGGTTTTGACATATACATGAGAGATCCCCTGGGGGGCATGTCGGTGAGCCCTGATGGGTTTGCGGGGCTCACGCGTATCCTCATGGATATAGCCAGCGAGGCCTGCCACGGAAAGCTCGTCCTCACGTTGGAGGGCGGCTATAACCTGGAGGGATTGAGAGATTCAGTAAAGGCGGCCTTAAAGGAGTTGAGGGGAGAATCCACCATTGGGGATCGTGATTGGTCCGGCCAGGAGAATCACCGGATACTAGACCCCGTGCTTGATAAGGCGAGATCAATTCAGGGGAAGTACTGGAAATTTGATTAAATCAATTGATAAGAATTGCCTTTTCTATAGATCGAGCTATAGACGGTTTTGCCTTGTGTGCCAGTCGCAAACGCAGCCCATGATGTGGTGGTTATCCCCTTTAGGCCGAGAACAGAGCGAGGGGGCAAGGTAGTGAAAAGTGGAGAAAGGTGGCGTTGATGCCATACATGTGGAAGATGCAGGAGGCACCCTGACTCGCGAGCATACCAAGACGCTCCTTCCGTCGACAGAAGGCAATGTAAAGGCGTGCCCATCGAGATCCATGTACGTTGCAACACCGGTCTCCGTCCTTTGACGTACCCGGAGTCCATCAAAATAGGTACCGGTTTGGTGCATACAGCCGTCTCCCCACTGGCCAACGGTTCGTCCCTGCCTTTTACTGAAAATATCTTGAAAAATACTCACCACCTGGGTTATTTGACGAACATTTATGAGGACGCTCTTAAGGTCGACTCAGACCATTTTATGAAGGAGACCACAGAAAATGAAGTGGAGCAACGAAGGCCGCTGGAACATTATGTCTTCCATTTTGAGGATCAAGTTCTGGAAGGCCTGACGGGGCAGAGACCGAAAAATGATACGTGCCAACAAGGAATAAAAGCGGTCCGGTTCTTTTCTGAGGAAAGGGAACACAACCTCCGGATAAATAGGCTTCAAAGATTTTCAAATAACCAAAGTCATGCAGATTTTCAGACTGGGTCCGTTGAACGCTGAAAATCTGCTGTTAAAAGGGGGACTTGTCGAATGGAAAAGACCATTGCTCTCGTGGGCACCTTTGACACGAAGAGTAAAGAATACCTCTATGTGAAGCAGATCATAGAACGCAATCATTATAATGTTATCACCATTGATATAGGCACAGGATTCAGGGGAAAACCGGCTGTCCCTCCGGATTATCCAAAGGAAGAGGTGATTAAGATGGCCGGCAGTTCCATAGAGGAAGTTCTCTCCTTTGGAAGGAGCGGCCAGACATTACGGCTTATGGAAACCATGTCAGCGGGAGCCATAAGAATCTGCCGGCAGTTATACGAAGCCGGAAAGCTGGACGGCATTTTTTCCCTCGGAGGAACCATGGGTACCAACCTGGGGACAACGGTCATGAGATCATTACCCTTTGGTTTACCAAAGGTCATGGTATCAACTATTGCTTCCGCAGACACCCGTCCCTTTATTGATACCAAGGATATCATCATGGTGCCATCCATTGCAGATATCGCGGGCCTGAATCGTATAACGG
>SMTZ1_10007578_pt1 | contig 10864 bp, 7 predicted proteins | sample DeeMarSWOR136_30_FD_25667 | JGI IMG/M metagenome (IMG submission 25667)
AGGACCCTCTACACCCAGAGGTAGCTACGAACAACCATTTAATCCAATTTCTTTAATGATTGAAGCAGGTGCTACTTTTGTTGCGAGAGGTTTTGCGGGAGATATAAGACATCTAACTAATCTTATTGTTCAAGGAGTTGAACACGATGGTTTTGCTTTCATAGAAGTCTTGCAACCTGCTGTTCCATATCATAATTGGGAGGAATATAGAGAACGAATTGAGTATCTTGAAAAACGACCAGAGACTTATTTTGAAGCTATTAAGGCTGCTAAAAAGAAACATAAATATACAATCGGAGTTTTCTATAGAACTAATAAGCCAGTTTATCATAAAGAGTTGTATGGATATCATAATCCTATTACTAAAAAACTGTCGAAAGTTACACGATTAGATAAAATCCGTAAAATAATTGAATTAAAATAATAAATAAGTTATTATCTAAAATATAAAAATTTAAAAAAAAAGAATTATCTTGTTCTTGTTGCTTCGATTATATTAATATTGGCTGCCCATCTTGATGTAAATACTGAACCTAAAAGTGCAGTAAATAGAGTAATCAAAATGATTATCCATATTTTTATCCAAGATATTGCAAGTTTAAATGCTACAAAGGTTGTGCCAGGACCATACATTGCTAAAAGAATTCCCAAAATTAAACCACCTATTGTTCCAACAACAGATCCTAATGCTGCAACAAGTATAGTCTCACCAGATATCGTTCGAATAACGCCACTTTTAGTTAATCCTATCGAGCGAAGCATACCAATTTCTCTTCTACGTGTCATTGTCGAAACAAGGCAATGAAGTGTTAAACCTATCATTGAAATTATAATTGCAAAAATTAAAATCCCTGAAATAACTATAGTAATAAAATCCATTACAGTTCCAAACGATTTGAGTATATAAGTCCTTGTAACACTATGAAAGAGGATAATGCTTTCAGATTCAATGTAGTCGGATAAATTATTGACAACTTCTTCGTCCTTTTCTCCCTCCTCCAACCATATAAACCATCGATATATATTGTATCTGTATTCTAACGTACGAGTCTTAAAGTCTACTATGCTCCAATTCCCTCCTACGACATTTTCTAAATTAATTTCTAATTGTTGAGTGATTTGTGGGATTTGGGTAGGATCTTCACATTTAATTAGAAGAGAAGTCACTTCATCATTTAAGGCATCAGATCCTTGATGAGTGGTATAGATTAATTCTCGTGCTTTATCATAATTAATATAAATTGTTTTCTCTGTCTCTAAAATATCAACACCAATTTCATAGCCTGCATACCAATTAAATCTTTCACTCTTATATAATAAAGGATTTTCTAAGATGCCAACAATAGTAAAAAGATTAGGTATCATCTGATCACTATAAATTATTACTTCTGAGCCAATGCCAAAATTATTATAGCTTCTCTTAATTTGTTGATCTACGTAGTACTGATGCACTACACATACATTCTCATCGGTATTTAATAGTTCTTCCATACAATTTCCCATATATAACTCATCTTTTTCAAGGATAGTATGTGACCCAAATTGATTATCCGATAATAATCGATCGTAAGAATCATTTCTTATACCTACAATTGCAATATCCATATCCATGATCTCACCAACCTGGGTTCCTGTTACATACTCCATCCTTGTCGTATAATCTTGTATTCCTGAAATATCATCTAATACTTTCATGACTTCTGAAATTTTAAACCATTCAGGATATATATTATTATACTGTACATCTCCAGTTTCTGGCTGTTGTCTAACTATAATATCAATACCATTTCCAGGCAATTCTTTCTGTGCAATTTGTTCATAGATTTCCCAAGAAATAAAGATGTCATATAATTTTCTTAATACATCAAAGCCAGAACTTGAAAATCCTGGTGCATTTTTAACTATACCTATAATAGTGAAATTTTCTAAAACATACGTATTTTTAGATTTAAAAAGATTACCTTCAAGAATCGCACTTTGATTTGCAAATTCTCTTCCTAATGAGAAATTTACCTCTATTATGTCTTTTATATGAATATCTAATTCTTTTGCTAGTTCTTCAGTTATAAATGTATTATACCCCTCATTTATTTTATCCATTAATTCCTGAGTAGATAGACCATTTGATTCAATGATATTTATTTTCTTTATTGATCTTTTCCATGAGTCCGTATCCATTATATTGGCTATTATATTATCATCATGACCAGCCCATTGATTTTGATATTTTATGAAAATATCAATGCTTTTAACTCCCATAACATTATCAATTTCTTCGTAATCTTTTAAATCTTCTTTAAAATCGATGGGTGTATTTCCTGTATATAATTGTATATCACAGCCCAGCATGTCATCAGCTGTATAAGCAAAACCAGCATTCATTGAGTCAAATAAAATAGTCATCCCTATTAGAAAACTAAGTGTTAAAGCTACCATTGAAAAAGTTAATGTTGTCCTTTTACGATTTCTTAATATATTTTTTTGGGTTAATCCTCTAGTTTGTCTTAAATAAGGTAAGAAAATGGTGGAAATTACCTTTGTAAGAGGACTTATTATTAACGCCATTAATGTAATAAAACCAAGTAAGATAAGAGTAGATGCCATCATCATTGCCGTTGATTCTCCTGCTGTTGGAGTTGTTATCTGCCCTACTCCCTTATCAGAACCACCACTTCCTGTAATCAATATTAATACCCCTGAAATTAAAAGAAATAAACTTACGACCCAATATATTCTTCTACGTTTAGAAATTCTGTGTTTTTTATTGTTCTTTTCTGCATGTGGATTCAGGCATTCTATTATTGGTTTACGAGTTGCCTTCCAACTTGGATAGATCGAAGCCATTATGCACGCAATCAAGCCTACAATAAATGTTATTATCAAAGTATTTTGATATATCACAATTCCATAATTATTTATAGAATTTGGTAAACCTTGTGTCATCATATTAAGTGATACTTTAAAAAGGAAATCTGAAATAAGTATAGAACAAAAAGTGCCTATTATCGAACCAATAATACCTATAATCAGACCTTGGTATAAAAAAAGTTTAAATGATTCCCCTTTCGATACACCAATAGCCTGATACATTCCAGTTTCATATTCTTGTTCTTTCTTTATTACATCAAAAATATTCATAATTAACACAATAGATAAAATGAGTGCAATTAACGCAAACATCATTAACATTGCTATTAAAACTCCAACAGAACTTTCTATTTCACCAAGTAATGCTGTTTTAAGATCACATACTTCCCATCCAGATTCTTTAAAATTCTCTTCAAGAATTTTTTTTACACTTGCAATATTTCTAATGTTATTTACACCTACAACAGCTAAGTTATAATCACCATTAGCACCGTTTATTCCATCAACAAGTTCATGAGCATTATCAAGATTTACAAATATACAGGGTCCTTGAGAAACTAGTACTTTTTCATCAGGATCTTCAGCGTTTTTATCACGTATTATTTCAGGATCAAAATCAACCGCTTCGCCATAATCCCTTACAATAGCAACAATAGTGTATTTAATCCATGTGCCTGTATCCTCTAAATCTGCATTAATAGTCTCTTCCCCATCTTTAGGTAAAACCCAAACATTATCTCCGGCATTAATATTACCCAAATAATATTTTAATGCCTCAGAAATGACAAGAACTTTATCTTCTGTTTCGATGTCATTATAATCAAGTAAATCCTCAATATTGTCTCCTTCAACTATAGATTCGATAATTTCAGGTTCTTTTCCAAGTTTTTGTTCTCCAATGTCCTTAATATCAATACCATATACAGCAGTATAAGTACTATCTTCAATCTGATTACCTTTATCTGTATCACTCAAAAATACGCCGATTCCTGATATTCTATATGATATTGAGTCAATATCTCTGATTTCACTCAAAATTTTATCTAATTCTGCTGAATTAAACCATCCATCGTGAGAGTTATCATTTCTCATAAGGATATCTGCACTACCATATTGATCGTCAAGACTTTTGACAAAAAATTCGCTTAATGAATCATTAGTAATTAGAATACCACCAAATAACGCAACTCCAATAATTAATGTAATCGTAGTTAAAATAAAACGAGATTTTCTTCGTTTTACATTACGAAATGCGATTTTTAAATAAACTGCCATATTTTTATCATATCTCTTTTTCTAATATTTTTTAGTTAAATTTGGTTATGAATCAAATTTCATTTATTAAATAAGAATATTTTATAGACCAATTTTTAACTTATAATAATGATTTAACCAAAGAGATAAAAAAAGTTAAATCACCTCATGGAGAATCATAAATCATTAATTAAAATAATGAAATTCGCAATTCTCTTCTATAAAATTATGTTTAAATTTTGAAATTATAAATAAATTGAAAAATTAAATAATTCTTCCATCTTTCATTCTTAAATATCTTTCTGCTAATTCTCCAACATCAGGATCATGAGTTACCATTAATACCGTTTGATTCAATTCTCGATTGAGATCTCGAAGCAAATTAATTAAATCACGGCCCATTTTTGTATCAAGTTCTCCAGTAGGTTCATCTGCAATGAGGATTGCTGGTTCATTACATAAAGAGCGTGCAATTGCGACTCTCTGTTGTTCTCCCCCTGAAAGCTCATCAGGGAGATGATCTAATCGATCAGAAAGACCTACAATTTCCAAAAATCTTTTTGCTTTTTTACGACGTATATTTTTGGCCTCTCTTGCAAAAACTAGAGGAAGTTCGACATTTTCTAGAGCAGAAAGTACAGGAACTAAATTATAAAACTGAAAAATAAAACCAATGTTTCTAAGTCTAAGATTTGTTCGTTGATTATCATTCATATTTGCAATGTTAATTCCATTGACAAAAACTGTTCCGCTCGTTGGGTTATCAAGAGCTCCAATCATATTAAGAAGAGTCGTTTTCCCAGAACCTGATGGCCCCATTATAGAAACGAACTCACCTCTATTGATTTTTAGGTTAATCCCATCTAAAGCATGAACTACAGTCTCACCTATTTTATATGTTTTTATCAAATTAACAACCTCTATAATAGTATTAGAACTAATTGGAGATTTCACAGATTCATCAATTTTTTGTTTTGATAACAGTTTTTACCACCTCTAATTTTTAATGTTCCCAAATATCTTCTAAAGGTTTCCCACCTTTTCTTTCATTTATAATTTTTCCGTCTCTTAAAGTAATGATCCTATCTGCAGTTTCAGCTATTCTTCTATTATGAGTCACCATAAGAATTGATTGTCCTGCATTTTTTAATTCTAAAAATATTTTGATTATTTGCTTAGTTGTTTCTGTATCAAGTTCTCCTGTTGGCTCATCAGCAATTAGAATCGATGGTTTATTACTTAAAGAACGAGCTATAGCCACCCGTTGCATTTCTCCCCCTGAAAGTTGAGAAGGAAGATGATGCATCCTTTTTCCAAGGCCAACTAGATTAAGCAATTCTTCTACCCTTTTTTTTCTCTCAACAGGATTTTTCTTTAAGATTGTCATTGGAAGTTCAACATTTTCATATGCTGTAAGAATTGGAAAAAGATTATAAAATTGAAATATCAATCCAATTTTTTTCAATCTCATTTCTTTATGTTCTTTTGAATTCATTTTTGTAATATCGCGGCCCTCACCATTATTATCAATATTATATATTATTTCGCCAGAAGTGGGAATATCCAAAGCACCAAGAGCATTTATTAATGTGGTTTTTCCTGATCCGGATGGGCCAATAATTGCTATAAATTCACCTTTTCTTATTTTGAGATTCACATTTTTAAGAGCTTCCACAGCATAACCATTTGTCTTATAAATTTTTATTAGGTTTTTAACTTTTAGAACTATATTAGAATCTAATTTATAAATGTGGTTCTTTAAATTATTCTCTTTTAAATTTCTGCTTCCTTCTTCATACATCAATATTTGATTTTTTTTTTTTGAATGAACTCCCATTGTCCTACAAAAAAATATTTTTTACGCTAAATTTTAAATAATTTTTTTTATTTTTGTAATGAATTTTTGTGATTGAATATTAATATTTTAGAGTCCAAAATTTGAGAAAAATTGAATAGCTAAAACGAAGATTAAATATATTTACTTTTATATCATCTTTTAAATATAAGACCAGTTTAATGTGTTATATGGAGTTTATCACCCTTTGACTTATCGATTGTCAACAGATAAACGATTAGATAAAATACATATAATTCTTGGGAATTATATAATAATCCTAAAATAAATAATAAATATCAATCTGAACCTTTAAATTTGTTAACCAGAATTAACTAAATATTTTTTTAGGATTTTCATAGAGCATTTTATTACCAATGTCTACTGCATCACTAATAGAAATCTTCTTAGCTTTAATAAAATCAATAAGGACTTCCGCTAAAATGTCTTTAATTAATAACAAGGCTCCATATGTTCCCTCTAGATTCTCACAATCTCCTCCAAAAGCAAAAACTTTGTTGGTACATTTCATTTCAATTAGTTCATGAAGCAATCTTTTTGTAGCGGACTGACTAAGAATTGGCATCCAACATAGATCTACATATGCATTAAATCTTTGGGTTAAAATACCAGGAATTGTATGATGAAAAGGGTATCCACCATGAAATATATCAAACTTTACATCCGAAAATTTCCTTATTATATCTAGAAGATAAATAGGATTAGTTTCTACCATACTTGCCATGCCAGTATGAACTTGAACTGGTAATTTTTCTTTTCTTGCATATTCCAAAAGGGAAGTTACGACATAGTTACCCCATCTTCTCATTTCCTGCTCATCAATATAATCTTCTTTTTTTTGAATTTTTTTAAAAATTTGAGAAATTTTTCCATCTTCATTTTTTTCATACAAAAAATGAATTGAACGCTCATAGGCAGATCCTATTTTAATTGTATTTGCCATATAGCGCAAAGAGTTGAAATATTTTTCAAGAACATTGTCAAAGTCATCCAGAGTATCAAGTGATTGATCATTTTTTTCACCATATTGTTCAATCTGATGTTTAGCATTCGAAATGCGATATTTATAAGTGTCTAATCTAATAAAAGGGAATATGACATCATCAATCCTTATAGTTGACTGAACTATGGGATGTTTCCAATATTCCCATAAATTAGGTTTTATATCCAGTATTATATTTGTTATATTTAATTTATGTGTAAGAGTATTATAAATATAACTTGGGTCTTTATACGCCTCTTTAATTTTATCATTTAATAATTCCATTTTTTCAAGTTTTATAGGAAGTATATCAATATCATATAGTTGTTTAAATGCTAAACGAATTGAATTTAATGCATCTGAACCTATTTTTTTTTGTAATGATTCACACATCTTTTTGATATTTCTTGGTACGTGTAAGTATGCTCCCTTGAAAACTTTCTCTAAATCTATAGTTGGTTTTTGTGGTGTATAATTTCCTATATCACCAAAATGCTCATGTGTATCAAAAATTTGTACCCATTCTGATATTAATTTATCTTTTAACATTTCCACTCATTTATTGAAATAATTATAAGTAGATTCTAGCTTAAAAATACAATTAGACTTTTCAATATTATATTTATAAAGTAGATTTGGAAAAATTATAAAATAAAAGTTATAAAAGAACCAATTTAAATTTAATTTTGCATTAGCACGCATTATAGTCAATAAATATAAATATATATTATAAAGTTCATTGATTGGAATGAGATTATCTGCATACATTAAATAACACATTTTTACTATCTGAAATATTCTTTTTCATTTCTATATTTATTCCAATCCCATTTTTCTTCTGCTAATTCTAAAATTTCATCAGGAACTATTTCAAAGTCATTATAGCCTTCTTTATGTGCAAGCTGATCTAAGAATCTTAAAAACATGCCTACCATATCCTTACCTGTATTTATGCTATAGAGAATTAATTTTGCAATTGTTCCAGCTTCTTTTAAATATCCACTTTTAATAAAGGCATTATTTATTTCGTCAATACAATAATGAACTGTTCTTATAACTGCTTCCCAATGATCTTTATTCCATTCCATAATTGCATATTGAGCTCCTATCGTGCCATTTAATGGAGAACCAACAGAACCTGGATTTAAAGCGAGACAACCATTGATTTTTTGATTCCAAGGAACGTGATTATGAGCAAAAATAAGGACTGATTGCATTATTGATTTTGTATATGAATCAACTATTTCATAATATTTATCAGTAATTAATATTCCAGAATCATCTGTAGGAAGCAAAGGATTGTATATACTATGAACCATTAAGATATCTTCAGTCCCCTTAATCGAAATAACTTTCTTTTTCGGGAGAGAATTTATAAATCTTATCCAATGCAAATTAAGCTTTTTATAGACCCAAAAGACCGGACTCCATTGTTTACTTGTATACCACTTAGAATCTGAGGGATTTAAATATATTTTAAGAATATAGCCTTCAAAATTTCCCTGAATCATACATGTATTATGGTCAATTAATATTTGCAATACTTCAATAGGATAAGGCCCTCCTAAAATATCACCCGCTACTAATAAATAATTAATGTTTTCATGTTTAATCTCTGCCAAAACCGCTTTTAATGCAGGTAAATTACCGTGAATGTCAGCAAGAACTGCAATTTTCATTAATCTAATTTGTTTAATTCTCTAAGAATATTTTAAAGAACTTGAAATCTTTTAAATAGATTTTGTTATATTTAACTTATTTCTTTTAAAACTTTATCTTTAATGTTATTTGGATAAAAATTTCCAACAGTTATTTCAGAGCAATTATGAAATTGAGCAAAAATTTTCACTCCTTTAGCAAATCTATATGGAAAATCAACATCAATTTCTTTGTTGATATAAACTGAAATTAACTCTATTCTTTTTTCTCTTCTATGAGCTTTGGTATCCATGAACCCTATTATATCGTATTTGTCTAATATTGGTAAACAAAAGAAACCATATCTCCTTTTTACTTCGGATACATAAGCTTCTAATGTATAATCAAAATCCCAAATATTTTTAGGAAAATAACGATCTCGTATAATATTGTCAAAAGGAGTAAGAAATTTTACTGGTAAATCATTTTGAACTAATTTTTTTTGATTTTCTAAATGTTTATATTCTTCTATCAAAATATAATATTGATCCTTTAAATCTTTAACAGAAATAGGTCTTAAGATGCCATTTTTGACACATTTATTTAAATACTCAATCACATATTGTTTATTTCCCCTCCAGACGATCTTAGGAAATATTTTTCCTAAATAATTAAGAAATTCATTATAACTTGCAATACCTAAAGCAGAGAAAATAATATTTAATATATGTTCTGGCAATTCTGTTTTATCCATAGGTTCCGAACTAATTTTCGAAGGAATAACTCTATCAGCTAAATCATAATATCTTTGAAATCCTTTTCTATAGGAGATTAGAATCTTTCCTGAATGAAAAAGATGTTTAAGAGCAAGATTTTCTGCTTTTAATTCCCACCATCCTTCCCTTTTTGCTTTTTTACTACTTTTGAAGTCAGAACTACAAGTTTCTCCATTTGTCTTAATATAATTATACACATAATTTACAAGTTTTTTATTATCTTTTAACCAATTCTTAGTCCAATTTCCGGGATTTTTACTTCTATATTCAATAATCCACTTATAAAAAGGATATTCGTTAATTGGAATCAAACATAATTTATGCGAAAAATATTCAAATAACTTTTTATCACGTTCCAGACTCCATATATCTTTTTCTTTATAGTCAGATAAACGATTATGTAATACTAAATCTTGAGCGCGTGCTACTACAGATATGGTATCAATCTGAACGTTATGTATCTTTCTTATTAAATCAAGAGTAGTATGAGCAAGTTTTTCAGTCCTTAATCCTTGTCGATCTAAAATGAATCTTCGAACTTGATCAATTGAAATGACATCTGCCATGTTTTATGCAAAAGTCATTAAAATATATTATTTTCGAAAACAAGTATACAAGGCATATTTAAAATTTTAAATATACTTTTCTAATTACTAAATTTAATAATTCTGAGCTTCTACTATGTCATCAAAATTAATATATAACCGAACATTTAAAAGAAATTGAAGCACAATCCATACCTAAAATTGTACAAGCAATAGATCCTTTTGTTTCAAAAACAAAATTTGATAATAGAGTAAAATATAAATTTACTAATAAAGACAGAAAGAAAAGAAAATTAATTTTAAGATTAAAAAGCAAAATAAGAGTTTTAAAGAGAAGAATTTCGAAAAAATGTTTATTTTAAGTTAATACGTCCTATTGCTCTAAATGGTAACGATTCATTAAATTTATCATAATCATAAAGTCTTCTTCCATCAACTAAATTTGGAGTTTTCATTAGCATTTTAAAATCATTTGGTGTTAATGATTTGAAATCATCCCATTCAGTTATTAATAACACGCATTCAGAATCTTTTAGTGCTTCTTCAATTGTATTAGCATATTTTATTTTGTCACCCAGTTCCATTCTAGCTGTTTCATTAGCTTTAGGATCATAACCGATAATATCTATTACTGATCTTTTTCTTAGTTCATTAATAACACGTATACTCGCTGCTTCCCTCATATCATCTGTTCCAGGTTTAAATGCAAGTCCTAACAACGTAACTTTCCTTCCTGCTAGTTTTCCTGCTAATTCTTCAGCAATATCGACTATATGAATTGCTTGATCATCATTTATTTCTAGCACAGCTTTTAATAATCGTGAAGGATATCCTTTAGACTTAGACCATGCTTTTATAGCATTCACATCTTTATGAAAACATGAACCTCCAAAACCTACACCTGCTCCCAAAAATCTTGAATTTATTCTGTAATCTAATCCTACAC
>SMTZ1_10007579_pt1 | contig 10864 bp, 13 predicted proteins | sample DeeMarSWOR136_30_FD_25667 | JGI IMG/M metagenome (IMG submission 25667)
AGAACCACAGCTAAGGTTCTAGTGCCGCGCTGCTCGGCGTGGGCGATCCACCGCCGAGCATTGCCCAGCGGGAGGCTCCTATCATGAAACCGCAGGAGCCGCGGAAGCGCAAGGGCGACGTGAACCACAGGCATGACAGAAAACCCCGGCCTCTCGTGAGAGGCCGGGGTCTTGTGTCTGATTATGCTGTTGCCTGATGCAGCCGGCTAAGCGGACCGCTCCCAGCGCGAGGACAGCTTCCAGGAGTTGGCAATGGCCATCTCAGCCGCGTTCACCATCTGGTAGGCGATCGGCGAGGCCGTCAGGCCGGGATGCGTGCCGGTCTGGAAGGTCGCGATGTCATCAGCGGTCATGCGCTGGTGGATGCAGGCGCTAATGCCATTGATCAGCTCGCCGGCGCTCTTGGCGCCGGTGACCTGCCCGCCCAGCAACAGGCGCGTGCCAGCCTCAAAGATCAGCTTGACCTTGAGCATTTCGCCGCCGGCCATGCAGCCCGGGTGGCGGTTGATGGCCTCGGCCTCGCCAACCACCACGTTGTACCCCTTGTCGCGCGCCCCCCGCTCGGTCAGCCCGGCGGTGCAGAATGCAGTGGAGCCCAGGATCGTGGAGTACACGCCGATTACGCCCATGTTGACGCGCCGCGGGCCGAACAGGTTGGCCCCGGCGATGCGCGCTTCCATGGTGGCGATCGAGGCCAGCTTCAAGAGTGAGGGCTTGCCGTCGAAAAACGACACCTTCTCCGCGCAGTCGCCACAGGCAAAGATGTTGGGGTCGCTGGTTGCCATGTAGCGGTCGACCGCGATGCCCCGCGTCGCGCCAATCTCCAGCCCTGCGTCCTGCGCCAGCTTGGCGTTGGCCCGCGCGCCGATACCCATGATCACCAGGTCAACGTCCAGCACCTTGCCGCTCGACAGCTGTACCTGCTGCACCTTGCCGTCGCCCAGAAAACCCTCGACCTTGTCGTCGGTCAGGATTTCAATGTCCTGTTGGCGAAGCTCGTCCTCGGCCTTGATCGAGAACTCCTCGTCATAGGTCAGCTGCAGGCAGTGGCGCAGCATCTCAACAATCTTGATATCCACGTCGCCGATTTTGCGCACCTCTTCGGCCAACTCTACGCCAATAAAGCCACAGCCGACGATCAGCACGCACTTGGCCTTGGCCAGAGCGGCCTGGATCTGATCGAGGTACCCGACGTCTTTGCGGATGGCGAAAATCCCCTCCTTGTCCACGCCCGGCAGCGGAGGCACCACCGGCGTCGAGCCGGTCGCAATCACCAGGCGCTGGTAGCCGATCTCTTCACCGCCGGCCGTCATAAGCACCTTCTGCTGAGGATCGATCTTCGTCACCTCGTCGACCACCAGTCCGCATCCGTTCTTCTCCAGCGCGGCGTCTGGAATCAGGTTGAGCTGGCAACTGCCTAGCGTGCCAAAGATATAGGGGATGCCGCAGGGGATGAGCACCTGCTCTTCCTTGCGCACCACGACCACGCTTTTCTCCGGGTAGTGTCGCCGTGCGGTGATCGCTGCAGTCAGACCGGCAGCACTGCCGCCGATGACGACAACATCATAGGTCTTCATTACATCTGCTCCTTTTTCTGTGTTGTGTTCAGTGCGCACCAGGGTAAGACTGCAGGACGCTGCTCAACCTCTCAGCAGTCCGGCTATCTTCTCTAGCAGGGCGTCAGGCTGAACCGGTTTTGTCATCCACGCATCAATGGGAATGTACTCGTCGGTGGGAAACATCGAGGCGTGCGGGCTGCTGATGATCGAAGAGATCATGATGACCGGCGTGTCCCTGAGGGCCTGGTCCGCTTGCATCTCGTGAGCCAAGCTGAGGCCGTCGAGGACGCTGGCCATCATCACGTCCAGCAAGATCAGGTCGACGCTGGACTCGCGGATGGTTCGCAGCGCCTCGTCGCCATCCTTCGCATTCAGGACGTCGTAGCCTTCCGCCGTCAGTATGGTGCGGATGATCTGTACAAAGTCAGGATCGTCGTCTGCAATCAGGATAGTCGCCATTGGGCATCCCCTTTAGTTGCTATTGTGATCTGTGCGGCAATGAAAGGGCCAACACACCTGATGGGGGAGGCCGGATGCAACCACCTCGGCCGCCGACCATAACCTCGTCAGCGTTCAAGCAAGGGTACGCCCATTTGCGCATGTGTGACTGATCCTCTCATGTGGGTCCAGCCGCTGCTCGTGGACAGCGCCTTGCCGACGGCCATCACCAGGCCCGCATTGCGGCTTGTGTGGCGAACAGCAACGTTGGTACTTGATGATGTACAGTATAGCAAACTATAGGTAGTATGTCAATGGTTGTTCTGCATATAGACAGAAAGCATGTATCTGGACAGCTGCCCAGGTCCTGCAGGACGGCTGCCTGGTGCCCTGATGGCATGCGGTATGAGGGGAGGTGCCTGAAGAGACCCACCTGTCTGCGCGTTAGCCTCTTCGCCACAGACTGTCTCTTCTCTTTGCCAGACCACGAACGAGATGGGCTCTGAGGGCGACTGCGGCACGCAAGGAATGCCGTTGAGCGGCACCGAGGCCTCCTGGAGGATCAGGTCCGCGCTGGCGCAGAGATATGGCCACACGGATACGGCCAGCGGGCCGAGGAACGCTCAGTTGCCGGCAGCTATTGACACCGCTTCGCGCAGTCAGCCATGCTGCGATAGGTGGCCACAACTCCATGAAGGGATGTGAACCGGATTTCGAAGATGATAAGAGGCGTGGCCGGCCGCCAAAGTAGAACGACGAGAACTGGCAGAGTCTTGTCGGGGGATCCAACTGTCCTGATGACTAATGAAGAAAGGGGGCAAATCTCCGAGAGTCGCAGCTGTCGTCTCCGCCACAGTCCAGATACGCGCTCACTTTGTCCGCGCACCGCCCCGCCAGAACAGTAGCGCTGTTTCGTTCCCGAGCACGTTCCGTGTTATCCATCTATGTGCAACTACACTATTGACAAAACGCACATAGTGTGCTATACTGTACGTGATTGAGGCGCATGTTGCTGGCACTGGCACTGAGGAGGAACACACATGCGGCGTCACGGCCGTGGCGCAGGAGGGCGAGGACGTGGCCGCCGGGCGGTGCGGATGCTGGAGCCAGTGTTGCTTCTGCTCCTGCACCATGGCCCGGCCCACGGCTACACCTTCCTGGAGCGATTCGATGAATTCCGTCTGGAAGACCTCGACTCCAGCGTGGTCTACCGGGCGCTGCGAGATATGGAAGAGAGAGCCTGGGTCACTTCGACCTGGGACGAGGAGCAGACCCAGGGGCCACCACGGCGGGTGTATCGTCTTACTGCACAGGGGGACGAGGTGCTGCGCTGGTACATGGAGGATTTGGAGGAGGCGCGTGCGATGATTGATCACCTCCTTGGTGCCTACAACCGCCATATGGAGAGGGGAGAGGGTGAACACCATTGAGCTCCTGCTAGAGAGCCTGCACGCCGACGTGGCGGTCCGCCAGGTAGTGGTGGGGGCCTTCTGGACAGCAGTTGTGTTGGACACCAATCCGCCGCGTTGTGGTCTGGCTTCGACGGTGCGTCCAGCCAGCCCCCACGGCGCCCCCCCGGTTGAGCATCCCGGGCGACTCTTGGAGCAGAGCGGGGTCCGACTGGCCGGATGGCTGCGCTCTTCCAGCACACTGCAGGCCAGCATTGGCATGGCAGCGATCAATGCGCTGCTCGAGGTGGATGAGGCGGCGTGCGCGGAGATCAATGCGGAGGATGTGATTCTGGAGAGAGGCGCTAACCGCAGGGTGGCCATCGTGGGGCACTTCCCATTTGTGGAACGGGTGCGGCGGGCGGCGGCTGAGTGCTGGGTTTTGGAGCTGCATCCCCGCCCTGGAGACCTCTCCGCGGAGCTGGCGACCGAGGTGTTGCCTCAAGCGGATGTGGTTGCCTTGACCGCCACATCGCTAATCAACCACACCTTCGATGGCCTAATCGAGCTGTGTCGTCCCGGTGCTTTCGTCATCCTCCTGGGCGGCAGTGCTCCGCTCTCGCCGCTGCTGTTCGACCGCGGCGTTGACGCTGTTGCCGGGACGCGGGTGGTCGACGTGTCTGCCGTTTTGCAGGCAGTGGGGCAGGGAGCGACTTTCCGGCAGATACCGGGCAAACGACTGCTGGTGCTGATGCGAGACAAGTTGCATTGAACTGGGCATGGCGAAATCGGCATCTTTGTTGACTCGGTATGTGCCTCGCCGTCTGAGGGAAAGAATGATGTGGGGCTGAGGTTCAGGCTGTGGGCGATGTGCCTACTGTCCAGGCCAGTAGCGACGACAGGTTCTGAAAAGAGTTCCAAGTAATTGCATGGCATACCAAAGGAGACACATGGTCACAGAGGAGCAAGTGCTCAACGCGTTGCGTCGCGTGATGCATCCTGAGATCAAGCGCAATCTGGTTGAATTGGGAATGATCAAAGACGTTGCGGTCAAAGATGCCCGGGTCACGCTGACTCTGATGCTGCCGTTTAAGGAGATCCCTATCAAGGAAGACCTGGTGCGCAGTGTCCGGGAGGCAGTGGCGGCACTGGACCGCGACGTAGAAGTCGCGCCGAGATTGGCGGAAATGAGCCAGACCGAGCGTGCCGAGTTCATGACGGCGGCTGACGGTGGGCCCAAGCCAGCACAGTCCATGAACAAAGTGGACAGTGTGGTAGCTGTGTTGAGCGGGAAGGGCGGCGTTGGCAAGTCCTCGGTAGCAGCACTGCTGGCGGTAGCTTTGCGTCGCCGAGGGAAGCGGGTCGGCGTGCTCGATGCAGATGTCACCGGTCCCAGCATCCCGAGGATGTTCGGCCTCCATCACCTGCCAGCCGTGAGCTCTCCCGCCCTTCTCCCTGCGAAAACGGCAGCAGGAATCAAGGTGATGTCCATCAACTTACTGCTTCCCCAGGAGGACGAAGCAGTCATCTGGCGTGGCCCTCTCATCAGCAGGGCGATCAAACAGTTCTGGGAAGAAGTGATCTGGGGCAATCTAGACTATCTGATTGTCGATCTGCCCCCCGGGACCTCCGATGCGTCGCTGACAGTGATGCAATCCATACCCCTGAGTGGGGTCGTACTGGTCACTTCGCCGCAGGATCTGGCGGGGATGGTGGTGCGCAAGGCGGCTCGGATGGCCCAGCACCTGGGAGCGCCCATACTTGGGTTGGTGGAGAACATGAGTTACGTCACCTGCCCCAAGTGTGGTGAGAAGCTCGAGGTCTTTGGACCCAGCCGGGCTGTGCGCATGAGTACACAGCTTGGGCTATCGTTATTGGGGCGGCTGCCGCTGGATCCGCAACTCGCCCTGTCCTGCGACGCGGGAGAGATCGAGCAGTACACTGCGCACTCGTTCGACCCGATCGCTGACAAGGTGGCGGAGCGGATACCAGTCACAGAGCGCGTTCAGCGCTCCTAGAATACGAGAACTACGGGCTCCGTCCGTGCCACGAACCAGGTGCCCGCTAGGGGAGACTACTCTAGTTCCACTGGCGAGCAGAAGCTGAAGCAAGGGGGACCAATGTGAAGAGACTCGGCATCATCATCTGCAACCGTTACCATACCTGTGCGGGAGGGAAGTGCCTGCGGGCTCTGCGAAATCGCGAGGGGGCCTTCGCCCTGTATGAGGGCGATGAAGTCGAGCTGGTGGGCTACACAACCTGCGAGGGCTGTCCGGGCGGCAATGTAGAGTACGCTCCTGCGGAGATGAAGAAGAATGGCGCAGAGGTCATCCACCTCGCAACGGGCCTCGTGGTTGGCTACCCGCCCTGCCCGCGCCTGGACGCCTTCTGCGATTTTATCCGGACCAAGCATGGTCTGGACGTTGTCATCGGCACCCATCCTATACCGCAGAACTACTACCTGACTCACCAAGAACTGGGGACTTGGCAGTCAGAGAGATGGCAGGGACGTATCCAGCTTGTCCTAACGGACGAGGAGACACGCCTAGCATACGATTGATCACAGAGTTTGAGGGGAAGTTGAACAGGCTAGCAGAAGGGAGGTGAGTGACGTGCCAAGATTCGATGGAACAGGGCCGAGAGGGGAGGGGCCCATGACCGGCCGCGGCGAAGGACACTGCGCGATAGTGCTTCCTGAATCGGGGCAGGCACCCTACGGCTACGCTGGGCTACAAGGCAGGCCGGTAGGCATGAGCGTGCCTGCCGCCCGGCCCGCGCTCGGAGCCCGCTTCCCTCGCTGGTCGTTTCCGGTGAGCTGGCCGTGGCCAGCGTTCAGACGGCCGCGTGGCCGAGGTGCAGGGAGACGACGGGGCCGGCGATTCTTCCGGTGGTGACGCGTTGTTCGGAGTGGAGAAATCTTGATCAGCAGCTGGCAGGAACAGAAAGGAGGTGAGCAAGGTGCCAAGAGGAGATGGAACCGGACCGGCAGGCAGGGGGCCCATGACAGGACGCGGGGCCGGATACTGCGCTGGCTACGGTGTGCCCGGCTATTCGAATCCCATTCCGGGATTTGGCTTCGGCTTGGGCTGGGGTGGGGCCTGGGGCCGCGGCAGGGGATGGCGGCACTGGTACTACCGTACCGGGCTCCCAGGTTGGGCCCGCTTCGGGTATGCCCCAGCGTGGGAAGTACCGCCAGTCGAGGCGTATGGACCCTACGCCGCCCAACCGACCAGAGAGCAGGAAGCCAGGTTCCTCAAGACGCAGGCTGAATGGTTGAAGGAACAACTGGACGCCATCAGCCAGCGCATCGCGGAACTTGAGCAAGAGACATAGCCCCGGCCGCAGCCTCGCGGCAGTGGCAAGCAGGGCGTCTCGGGACGAGTGGCGTTGTCGCCGACTCCACCGCTCGCCCCGGGACCCTCACCGGGTGGGGAGCTCAGCAGGTCCCTCATGCGGGGACTAATCAGACGATATCTTTCGTAGGAGGAATGCAGATGAGAATAGTCGTCACAGCAAATGGCGCAGACCTTGACGCGCAGGCCAGTCCGGTCTTTGGTCGCTGTCCTACATACATCTTCATAGACACCGAGACAATGGCTTTTGAGGCCATGGAGAATCCTGCCATCAGCGCCCCCCGCGGGGCAGGTACCCAAGCAGCGCAGTTCGTCGTCGAGCACGGGGCGCAGGCAGTAGTCACCGGCAATACGGGGCCCAACGCCTTCAGCGTCCTTCAGTCGGCCAACGTGCCGGTTTGCCTTTTCGCAGGCGGAACGGTGCGCGAGGCGGTGGAGGCGTACAACGCCGGTCAGCTATCCGTCACCGGCGCGGCAAGCGCGCCAGCGCACGCCGGGATGGGTGGGATGGGAATGGGCAGCCGCATGGGAATGGGGCGAGGTATGGGGCGTGGCATGGGTATGGGCATGGGCCGCGGTGCGGCTGTGCCTCCGACATCGCCTGCGCCGCTGGCGACTCCCGCTGCATCACGCGAAGAGCAAATCGCTGAGTTGAAGGGTATGGCCGGCGAGTTGCGCAAGCAGCTAGCTGAAGTGATAGAGCGACTCGATCGGCTGGAGAAGGAGGAATAGCGTGCGCATCGCAGTATCAGCAGACGACAACCATGGGCTGGATGGCGTGGTAGCCCCTCATTTCGGGCGCTGCCCTTACTACGTCCTGATCGACGTGGAGGGCACGTCGGTGAAACAGGTCACCACCGTGGCCAACCCCTACTACCATCACCATCAGCGGGGGCAAGTGCCGGGTTTCATTCATAGTCAGGGGGCAGAGGTCATGCTCACGGGCGGGATGGGCGGCAGGGCTCTCGGACTCTTCGCCCAGTGCGGGGTTGAGACTGTGACAGGCGCTTATGGCACGGTGCGCCGTGCCCTTGAGGGCTACCTTCGTGGGGAACTCCGAGGCGCCGACGCGTGCGGCAAGAGCGCTGGTCATGGAGACGAACACGGACCCCTTGCACGGGAGTACGAACAAGGCGAGGTTGCCAGACTGCGGGAAGAGGCCGACATGCTACGGCGACAGCTGAGCGAGGTAACGGAGCGCTTGGACAGGTTGACAACAGGCTGAAGTGGGAGAACTGGAGATTGCCACGTACTCGGATCCCATTCTGTTGACGGATCAGACTCTGGCCTGTGCGGTGCCTCGCCGTGTCGCGGAAGAGTGGCCAGAAACGGGAGCACCCCTGCATGTGGCGGAGGATGCCATCGCGCTGCTGAATGCGAACATCTCCATGGCGAATGAGATTAGGGTGTGCTGGAGGGTCATTGCAGCCTATTGAATCTGTTGCACGACGCCCGCAGGGACCAGTGGGGCTGCTGAAGGGACTCAATTGCCATAGGGGCCATCGCCATGGGAGCAAGTTGACTGCCCGGTGTGTTGCAGCACGGGATCGGCGATGCGAACGGCATTGTACCCGTCGCCTACCCCAAGCCTCACGGACTTTCACATAGGGAGCAAAGGGATCGCAGTACCTGAAAAACAGTAGAGTGAATGGTCTTGGTCTGAGATGAAATCGGCGAGATCGCCGATCTGAACGAGAGTTGTTGACTGCACGGTCTCTGATGGACGAGGTGCGCAGAATGGAGGGCGAAACGGGAATTGTAGCGCTCATGAGAGAGCTTGCTGAGAGGCTGAAGGGCGGAGTCATCATGGACGTGGTCTCGCCTGAGCAGGCCTGTATTGCTGAAGAGGCAGGTGCGTGCGCGGTGATGGCCCTAGAGAGGGTGCCAGCTGACATCCGCACCCAAGGGGGCGTAGCCCGCATGAGCGACCCCGAGTTGGTCTTGGCCATCATGGATGCTGTGACCATTCCTGTCATGGCGAAGTGCCGCATCGGACACTTCGTGGAGGCACAGATCTTAGAAGCCCTGGGAGTGGACTTTATTGACGAGAGCGAGGTGCTCACCCCAGCTGACGAGGAGCACCATATTCACAAGGCCAAGTTCAACGTGCCTTTTGTGTGTGGCTGCAGGAACCTGGGCGAGGCCCTACGCCGCATTGCAGAGGGGGCAGCCATGATCCGCACCAAAGGAGAGGCGGGCACGGGCAACATCGTGGAGGCCGTCCGCCATGCTCGAGCAGTCTGGGGCCAGATCCACCGCCTGCAGAGCATCGCCCCTGAAGAACTGATGGCCACCGCCAAGGAGCTGGGCGCCCCCTACGAACTCGTGAGTGAGGTTGCTGCACTGGGGAGCCTTCCCGTGGTCAACTTCGCCGCCGGTGGCATCGCCACCCCGGCCGACGCGGCCCTGATGATGCAACTGGGGATGGACGGCGTATTCGTGGGAAGCGGGATATTCAAGTCTTCCGATCCGCCCCGCCGGGCGAAAGCCATCGTCCAGGCTGTCAACCACTACGAAGACCCCGCCATTCTCGCCGAAGTGAGCAAGGGCCTGGGCGAGGCCATGCGCGGCATTGAGATCGCCCAAATTCCGGAGGCCGAGCGCCTGGCCGTGAGGGGGTGGTAACAACCCCAAGCTCAAAGGATGATGGTCACCTCCTTGAGTGCTGTTGAAAGAGGATAGTTCGATGGCCTAGTCATCTGGGCGGCGCCTCGGCTTGGAGCAGCAACTGGAGACCATCGTCTTCAGGCCGACCAAGATGCAAGATGGCCGACTTGGTGGAGACCGCCTTCAAGCGATCCAATCTCGACCGCCACGGCTTTGGGTTCGAGACTTGCGCTGACCACCTCGGGAGATCGTCAGGGGGAACAATAGCGCGGGGCATTCTGTCCCCCTGCAATCAGCCAAGGAGGCCAAGACAGACGGACAGCCGCTACCGATGAACGAGCGGAAAGGGACCTCGAATGCAGAGAATCGCGGTCTGCGGAAAGGGTGGGAGTGGCAAGAGCACCGTTGTCGCCCTCCTGGCGAATGATTTGCGAGACAGGGGATATCAGGTCTTGGTTGTTGACTCTGACGAATCAAACCCGGGGCTTTGCCGAATGCTTGGCTTCGAGAAGAGACCCGAACCCTTGCTGGAGCTTGTTGGTGGAAAGAAGAGAGTGATTGAAGCCTTCTCGGCGAGCTCCCAGCTGCAGGAGAGTATCCTGTTACAGAACCAGATCCGAACGGCAGATCTCCCTCCCCAATACTTGGCGGAGAGGGATCGTATCAGGATGGTCTGCATAGGCAAGATCCTGCAGTCGCTGGAGGGCTGCGCCTGTCCCATGGGCGTGTTGAGCCGTGAGTTTCTGACGAGGCTCTCCCCGCAAGAGGATGAGCTGGTTCTCGTTGACATGGAGGCCGGTATAGAGCATTTCGGTAGAGGGATTGAGACGAGCCTAGACAGCGTCCTCATCGTGACCGAGCCCTCCTTCGATTCGTTGGAACTGACTGAGAGAATCAACACGCTGGCCGCCGAAGTGCAGGTGAAAGGAATCTGGACTATTCTGAACAAAGTGAGGTCCGAGCAGATCGCCCTGGAATTGACAGATCAGTTGGAGAGAAGGGGCGTGTCCGTGGTTGGGTCCATCCGCTATGATCCAGCGGTCTTCCAGTCCGGCCTAGAGGGGCGGCCAGTTCGTGGCAGTAGGGCGCGAAGGGACGTTGGAAGAATCCTGGATCAGCTGCTCTAGGAGGCGATTGTGTGTCTTGCTACGGTTTACGCTCAGAACGAAGGGCAAAAGGAAGAAGTGATGCGCGACGTTGCTTGGGTGGAGCCTACTGGTAGCGAGCTCCGGTTGGTCAGCTTGATGGGGGAAAGCAGGCTGCTTCAGGCCAGGATCATCAGCATCGATCTGGTGAATAGCTCAATCGTTCTACAAAGGACGGGTACTGAGCCGCCACGAAGCGTATCCGCCGACCATGAGAGCTGAGAATCCGGTGGATCTATCTCGAATCACCGGCGCCCAATCAGATTCCACAGGAATCCGATCCAGTTGAGTTCATCGGAGAAGTAGCGTGCCAATTTACGAATACCATTGCGAAGAATGCGATGAGCGTTTCGAGCTGTTTGTGCGTTCATCTG